>Ga0098059_1001898_pt1 | contig 10199 bp, 4 predicted proteins | sample 20_taG_FD_92580 | JGI IMG/M metagenome (GOLD analysis project Ga0098059, IMG submission 92580) | Marine viral communities from the Subarctic Pacific Ocean - 20_ETSP_OMZ_AT15318 metaG | ecosystem: Environmental > Aquatic > Marine > Oceanic | place: Subarctic Pacific Ocean | collected 2015-01-19
AAAGGTTTATCCCTAGTTAATGAGCAGGTTGATGATATAACCGATTTGCCTGTGAATTTCAGAGGTGGTTACATCGTTTCAGTCTCTGGGTCAGCAGATACCAATGATGATGATTACTGGGTTGAGTTTGTCCTAGATGATGAAAATGCTGCCGATGGAGATTTTGGTGCTGGCTCATGGGTTGAGACATATGATCCACGTGCTGGCTTTAGTTTTGTAAATTCAACCATGCCTCACACTCTCATCAATACTGACTTGAATGAGTTTGAAATATCTACCTTTGATTGGTCTGGTAGAACAGTTGGTGATGACAATACAAATCCAGAGCCAAGCGTTGTAGGTAAGAAGATAGAAGACATCTTTCTATTCAAGAATAGGTTAGGATTCATCTATGGTAATAATATCTTGATGAGTGAGGTTAATGAGTACGGCAACTTCCTCAGAACCACAGTAACACAATTAACAGACAGCGATCCTATTGATGTAGGTGTTGGTTCTGCTGGGTTTGTTAATCTAAATTACTCAGTTGTTACATCATCTCGATTAATTCTCTTCAGTGATCGGGAGCAGTTTTCTTTAAAAGGTGAAGACCTATTAACCAACTCTACTATTAGCATTACACCAGTCACAAACTTTGAGAGTGATATATTAGTTAAGCCTGTAACAGTTGGTAAATACACATACTTCCTAGCATCGTCTAGTGGTGATGTATCAATGCGTGAGTACTACCTTGATAATTTAATCAATGACTTTGATAGTAACATCATCACTTCTCACATCTCAAACTTGTTACCCTATAATGTTAAGTCAGTTACAGGAACTACAAGTAAAGACCAAGTGGTTATATCTACCAAAGGGTCTAATGAATACTTTCTTTATACATATCATTGGGAAGGTAGAGAGAAGAAGTTAAGTTCATGGAGTAGGCACACATTGCAATGTGATTACATTGTGTCATGCAAGTTCCTAGATAGTGTGCTAGTTGCTACAGTCTCGATTAATGGAGAGATTCATTTATTAAAGAGTGAGTTCTTGAATGATCCTCTATCAACTGAAAACTACACAGAGACACCTAATGTGTTGTATGAAGAGGGTTGGATAAAGATGGATTACAAAGTTAAGACGGAGGATTTAACTAAGCCTACACCTAATCAATTAATCCTCCCCTACAACGTGAGTGGTGCTGTGTACAGTTGCGCTAACAATGAGGGAGTAGATAACCAAGTAACAGATGTAACCGCTAATGCTGACGGCACTACAACACTGACATTGCTAAATGATGTAGAGGATGGTTTCTATGCAGGGATACCATTTAATATGAGGTATGAGTTGGGTAATATAATCTTTAAAAAGACTGCTAGTAATGGTCAGTTTAGTAACACCAACCGAGCTATTAAGGATAACCTTCAAACGATGACCTTAGCGTATAGTGACTCTGCGTCTTTCAATATTGAGATTGGTAGACCTAAGAGAGAGAATCGCATTGTTCAGTTTACATCTGACCAGCTTGGTTATAGTAATATAGGTGAAGCCTTCTTAAGGACTGGAGAGTTTAGGTTCCATGTACGTGGTAAGACTAGAGACACTGATATAGCTGTCACAGATAACTCAGTATTCCCAGTTCAGCTTCAACATATCGAGATTGAACGCAACGTAATTAGCAGGAGTAGATGATAGGAGATTATAAAACATTTCAAGTAGACTACGCTTCGGTGGAGGATGTTGACTACTTAGCACCTAGACTAAGAGAACAAGACTTAGCAGAGGTGCATAGTTCCCAGACACCCCACAATGCATTGATGGTTGGGTTAGTTTCTGGGCAATCATATACACTACTTGTTGACGATGAACCTGTTGGTATATTTGGTAGTTGCGAAGTTGATGAGGGCTTGCTTAGTATATGGTTAGTAGGAAGTGATTCTATACTTAAGATAAAAAGAGATTTACTAACTTATGGTAAACTGTTCGCCAACACACTCATCGGTAACTACAAGTATGGAAGCAATGCTGTGTGGGAAGAGAATGTAGTATCAAGGAGATGGTTAAAATATCTCGGTGCTGAGTTTGATGAGGCTGTGCAGATAGACGGAAAGAACTTCCTACCTTTTAAATTATACCCAACTCGATATGTGTGATCCTGTAACAATGACTGTAATGGCTGTGGGGCAAGCAGGCGCTAGCTATATGGCTAAGAAGTCTGCTGCTGACCAACAAGAAGCTGCCCAAATGGTAGCCACTGAGCAAGAGCGTGATAGAGCTGGTAAAGAGAACACAGCTATACGAGCGAGACAATCACAACAACGTGATGCATTAGCTGCTGAGATGGAAGAAGGTTCACGTAGAGCTAACAAAGCTATCTCTACTGCTGTTGTTTCATCTGCTGAGTCTGGCATTACTGGTCGTGCAGCTTCTTTAGTTGAGCAAGATGTGAATGTTCAACACGCTAGGTATAACCAATCACTGGTTAATCAAAGAATGGAGAATGATTATGCATCGCAACTTCAAACTGAGGAAGCTCGTATGCGTAACAAATCCAACCTACAACAAATTAATAAACCGATTGAAGAACCTAGTGTTTTAGGTCTTGTGACAGATGTTGTAGGTGGAGCTATCAGCGCAAATACTGCTGGAATAAACTTTAAGAATATGAGTGGATTAGACCCTACTTTCGGGAACCTTACAGGACTAAGTGGGATGTTGGGTCTTAATACGCAAGGGGGGTCTCAACCTGTAGCTGGAGTAGCTCAAGTGGTTCCAGAGAATACTAGAGTTCCAACTGGATTACCTAATTGGAGCGAAGGAGCTACAGCCAGTGGAGAATTATTACCAACAATCTAACCATGCAGGAAGAAGTACAAGAGAATAAAAGATTTAAAGTATCTGACAGGAGGCTGTCTGAGGATACTGTATTCACTCCATCTAGGTTGCAACCAACTGTTGGTGCTGGTGGTCAATATAGAGTCAACGTACAACAACAACCTAAGAACTCTTTCGAGAAGTTAGCTGAAAGCTTACAAGGTTTCAACAATGTGCTTAATGCAAAGATTGAGAACAGAGAAGCTAATGAGCAGTACGCAGCGCAGAAGATTACTGATAGTACATTAGAAGAAGCTAAAGAACTAAAAGCTAATGAGAAAGAGCTTTATAAGAATAACAGCTTCTTTGATAAATTAACTAGACTGGGTAAGATTCCTGCTGATGCTAACCCTTTAGCTTATAGTAGAGGACAGAGAGCTTATGGAGCTAAGGTGGCAAAAGAAAAGTATTCTGTTGAGATGGCGAAAGCTATCAAGGAAAGTCATAAATCTCTAAGGTCTGGTGGAGATGCGGAGAGTATTAGTGAAATTCAGAAGCGTGTAGCTCAAAATCTAACTGAAGAATTTGGTATCACTGGTAGTGCTGAGATTGGATTTAATGAAATCATATCCCCAATTAACGTGTCTTCAGCAGCAAGGGATGTTGAGGTTAGAGATCGAATAGCTACTGTCAATGGTATCGCATCTAAGGCTGAAGATAACGCTACTATCTTGGAGAACTTTGATCCAGCTAATCCTACATCTACTATATCAGCACTCAAAGCAAGTGATGGTATGCACAACAACTTAAACCCAACAAACCAAACACAAGCCTTAAGGGTGGCGGTAATGCAGCAACTTGATACTAACCCAAAGAAGTTGGGCGCTTTTCTAAACAGCCTTGAGAAAGGTGAGCTAGATGGGGCTACATTTGCTGGCATTGATATTAGCAACCCTATCTACCACAGTATCTTTAAAGCTGCTGAGGATGGTTTATTGAAAGCTGAAGAGGAGGATAAGCGAAACTCTATCACTAGCAGGAGTATTAAAGCATCTAACATTACTAAGCTTTTATCAAATTCAGATTCAAAAATATTAAATAGTGAAACATTTACTCTTAGGGATGTTGGCGCTGAAGAAGTTCTAAAAAACTTAACAGACGAACAACTCGATCAAGTGATAGATCCGACAATTGGTAACCCAATGGGTCAAATTTATGAGTCAGTATATGGAAACTTTGGTTCAAATGATTTAGATGCTCAAAATATTGTAAATAGATTCAGTCAAAACAGAGACACAAGTAATGCCAACCGAAACGCAGCTAATAGCAATGTTGAAAAGCAATTGCTAGTGAACTCCCTAGGTATTGAGATGGTTAAATATAATGATAGAGACAACGTAGATCCATTACAGCAATCTTTATTTGATGGCGTTATAACACCATCTCAGCAGTCAGATCTATTTGATGAGAGGGAAGCTAAGATTGAGGAATTAGGGTACATACTGAGAACTGGGAAGACACAGGAGGGTGAAGTTGTTGAAATTGGTGGAGTTAGTTTTGCGTCAGCACCCCAAGAAGAGAGGGATGCTTATGTGCGAAGTGTCTACAAAAAAGACAACTTGGAGTTAAAACAGAGTCTTGCTAGGTTGAAACAAGAGAAAGAGAATAGAGACGCTAAGATTGCTGAGGAGGAGGATAAAGATAGAAGTGATGACGTTAAATCAAGTTACAATGAATTGTATGATTCGGAAACTGAAAGGTCGTTTAGTAATGATCGAGATAAAAAAGACTACACAAACCTAACTTGGACTTTAGCAAAAGCTAAAGATGGAGACTTTGACGCTAAGATGGAGAATCAGAAGAACCTAGTCTCACCTAAAAATAGAGGCAACGTGGTTAGATCAATTCTCAATGTTTACAATTCAAAGAACACCTCTAGAGGAAGTTCTATATATTCACCATATGGAACAGGGGAGGTAGGTCGTGTAGGTTATGATGTTGATGAATTTAAAAACAAATCGCTAGCTTTCGAGAGTTTACAGATTGCGGGTGTTACATATAGTCAGATCATGAGTCTCTCTGATGGAGGGTTCAACATGGAAGGGACTATAATTAAATCTGATTATGCACATCTATCTAAGATACCTATTATCAATGAAGATGGCAGTAACTTAACTGAAGACCAGTTAGATAATATAGATAGAGTTATGAGGAAATCATTCCCAGATGATCGAATTGACAGGGATGTACTTATCCAACTAAACCAGAGAAGACAATCAATTATAAATTACGATGGAAACTAACGATAGAGAATTAGGTGTTGGGGATTACGTTGGTGACATCGGCATGGGCGTTGTCCGTGGTGGTGTTGGGTTTGGTCAGTCTATATACGACTTGGCTGACACATTAACTTTAGATGTACTTCCAGATATTGACCTTAAAAGTATTACTGGTGTAGGAACATCTAAAACTTGGGCTGGTAGTTTAACTGAAGGAATCACACAATTCGCTATTGGTTTCGGTGCTGGTGGTGCTGCTATCAAAGGTGCTAGTATGCTAGGCAAAGCTGGCAAACTTAACAAATTTGGTAAGGTTGTAGCTAAGATGGATGACGCTGATAAGGTTAGGCTTAACTGGAAGGGTGACACTGTGGCTGGCATGGCATCAGACTTCATCTCATTTGGTGGTCAAGAAGCTAGGTTATCTAATCTCATTGAGGAATACCCAGAGCTAAGAAACCCTATTACCGAATACCTACAAGCCGATGAAGACGATGGTGAGTTTGAAGGGCGAATGAAGAATGTACTTGAGGGTGTGGGTACTGATCTTTTAATTGCTGTGCCTCTAGCGAGAGCGTTGAAGTCTGGTCTAGATGCGATGAAGCTAGGTAGACGTGAGATCCCTATTGATGGTTCTGATGAGGCAAAGGCTGCTATCGTTGATGAGTATAATGGATTAGCTTCACTCTCAAAAGAAGAGTATAACAATCAAGCTATTCAAGTTAACGAGCAGTATTCTAAGATGAGCCTTAATCAAGTTACTGATATTGTTAATGGTTCCACTACTGATGAGTTCCCAGACAAGTTACAACCTTTCACTCCTTTAGCCCAACACAGTGACAAAGTAAAACAGAAGGCTAGAGGGTTTGATAAAATTCTTAACCGCTTAATCATTGAATCCAAAGGTCGTGATAAATTAACCACACAAGATGATATAGCTATTGGTCGTGAGTTTGTTAAGACATTTGGTTCTGATCCCTTTGATGATGTAGCCTTATCCATCATCAAGGATATGGGCGCTCAAGGTACATTTGAATTTACTGATAGCCTTCTAACTATGCAGAAACAAGCTCTAAGTGATGAAGGTTTTGGGCATACTATGGCACACGAGCTGTGGCACGCAGCATCACGCTCAATGGATGAGAAGGGCGTGAAGAGACTTGGTAAATACTTTGACAAGAGGAAAGCTAAGTGGTTGAAGACGGATGAAGGTAGGGGTTTTGAAGAAGCTGTTTCTACTCTTGAACCTTATGGTGGTAGAATATCTAAGCAGGAGTATCGTAAACTTACTGAAAATAATGAAGGTTCCAACCATCTCCTTGAGCATAATCAACACATTACTAAGAATGAGGATGGGTCATTCTCCATGAAATGGACTAAGGATAACTATCGTTATAAGGATGCGGATGAATGGTTCGCTGAGTCTATGGCTGACAGGACTTTCGATAGGTTGTTCTCTGATATTGATCCAGAAGCATCTTGGGTTAAGCAGAAGATTGAAGCGTTAAGATCAATCATGAAGTCTATGGCTGACAACTTCAAAGCGAAGCTTGGTTTTGATCCAACAGAAGACTTCTTAAATAAGTTTGAGAAGAGGGAGTATGGGGAGCGGATGGATTTCTTGACTTTAGAAAATAGATATAGAGATGGGGGTGGAATTAAACCTCCTAAGATGGAGCTTAGAAATGAGGTTCCATCCCAAAATGCAGGAGATCAACTACCACAAGTTAATAAGTTTGAAGGTGAATCTACACCAGTAGGTATAGACCAAAGAGCTTTAGATGAAGAAGCTAGCAAGGCTGCACAAGGGGAGACAGTAGGCGTAGGTCGAAAGACTAGAGCTATTGTCGATCCTAATAGTAGTGAGGCTATCAACAGGGTCACAGACACTATAGCAAGCAAGCTATCTAAAGAAGGTGAAGCTGCTAAACGTGTAAGCAATGCTGATGTTATTGAAGGGACTGCTAAAAATATGGAGGAGCTAGGTCTCACATCTGAAGCTGACGACATTAGAGCGTATGGTGAAAGACTTAACGAGCAAGCAGGTAAAGATTCAAAGGCGGTCAATGATGCTATGTACACAGTGCAAGCGTTGAATGAGCAGATGGTTGAAGCATCTAAGCAGATGATGGACATCAGCGAGAAGATGTTTGATGTTACTAATCTTTCAACAGAAGCATCTGCTAAATTAGCTCACGACTTCAATAGCCAAATAAAGATATATGCTACACACATGGCTAGGAGGACTGAGTTAGCTTCCAAGTCTGGTGGGCTACTACAGTTCACAAGTGTTGGGTTAAACAAACCGAAGAAGGTTAAGTCTGAAGCTAAAACTTTGGAGTCCATGCAGCACTTCAATCAGATGGCTACCAGTTTATCTGATGAGGAGATTGAACTCTTTGCTAAGATGATTAAAGCTAACAAGGAATTAGTCTTAATCAATCCAGAGATTGTGGGTGAGTTCATGAATGCTGCATCACACAAGATTACATTAGGTGATAAAGTTCACAAATACTGGATGTCATCTATCCTGTCTGGTCACAAGACTGCTTCAGTCAACGTGGTTGGTGGAGCTGGTATGTCTGCAATCAGAATAGCAGCAGCATCAGCTTCTTCAGCTTTACTTGGTAACACTGAAGTGGCAGGTGACTTACTTAAATTCTCTTTTCAGATGGATGCTCTAATGAGGGCTGGATCTATGTTTGTGAGTGGCTTAAAAGAAGGAGGCTACAGCAGGTTTGAAGGTAACACAAAAGTTGCTTCATCTATCACAGACGGAGTGAATAGAAATCCATTCCAGAATCCCATCCAAGATTTAGTTGGGGGTTTGTTTAATAAAGTTGTCGATATTCCATTTAGAGTTCTTGGTTCTGCTGATGCTGCCATGAAGAGTGTGAACTACAATGTGGTTACGCAGGTTAAGATTGCTGATATGTTACGCAGGGAAGGTATCACAGATCCAAAAGTATTCGCTAAGGAGTTGAAGTCTAGGATGGCTAAAGTTCAAATGCAGGATGGGTCTATGGCTAACCCTCACAATATTAAGCGTATCACCCTACAGAAGATGAAGGAAAGCGGTGAGATAAATAACCTACAACCAAGTGAAGTAGCCACTAAGTTACAGAGTGCTGTTGATAAAGCTACTCCAGACCTTGAAGAGTATGCAGATGTTATTAATCATGGTAAAGCTTGGTCAGATGTATCCACATATACAAATAGTTTAGACAGGAATGCGAATGATGCTATTGAATCTAATGCCGCTAAGATTGTAGCAGGTATCCAAGAGCTTCCAGCATCACGTTGGATCATTCCTTTCAAACAAACTCCTATGAATGTTTTAATCACTCCTATTCAGTGGATGGTTTCGCCTATCTCATTACCTATACAGATGAGAGCTTATGCTAAACAAGTTAAGGCATACCCTAAAGAGATTAGGGAGTTGCTTTACAATGGTGATACTACTGCTGTGCTTACGGAAGCGCAGGAGACTATGATGAAATCTTTTGAGAAGTTTGAAGGTGAAAGGTCTAAGCTTCTAGCTGGTGTTCAGAGTAAAGACCCATTGGTACAAGCTGAAGCAGTTAGTAAAGTTACTCTTGGTATGGCTAGTTGGTTTGGCTTGATGAGTGTGCTAAACACATCCAATGAGAGGATTACAGGCGGTGGACCAACTAATATCGATGAGCGTAAGCGACTTATGGAAGCTGGATGGCAACCTTATTCAGTTAAGATTGGAGATAAGTATTACTCTTATAAGAAGTCTGATCCAATCTCATCTGTTATTGGTATGGGTGCAGACATTAGGGATGTGTATAACGATCCAGAGAACTTAGATCAAGGTCTTGCAGAGAAGATGTTTTCTGCTGGATTCACTGCCACAACTAGGAATGTATTAGATAAGTCATTCATGTCTGGTCTTGATACATTCATGGGCGCAGTCGATAGTCCTAAAGGAGCTGAGAGATGGTTAAAGAATATGGGTGGTTCATTCATCCCTTCTATCTTATCTCAAGGTTACGAGTCCACGATGGGTGAAGGTCAACCCTTAGCTAAGGAAGCATGGACATTAATGGACTCCATTAAGCGTAGATCAGTATTCATGGCTGGTTCTCTTGATGATAGGCGTAACATCTTAGGTGAAGTTGTAGATGTTGGTGAGTTATCTAATGTGCTAGATGTGGGTTTTGATTCTATTGTTAATATAACTGAGGAGAAAGACGACACTGTGTTGCAGGAGATAGCTAATCTACGTGGTGGTTTTGCTTTACCTAGTAAAGAGATTGCGCCTAATGTAAGTCTACTTAATTACAATGGTGATAATGGTAAGACAGCTTATAACTTCTATCGTAAAGCGCACAGTGAAGTTAAGATTAACGGTAAAACTTTAAGGCAGGCTATGGATAGAACCATTAAAAGTAATTGGTATCAGAAGTTAAATTCACAAAGTTTTAATGGTGTTAAATCCCCTCGTATTGCAGAGCTTCAAAAGATAATGCGTAAGTATAGAGATGAGGCACTACAAGAAACTTTGAAAGAGTTTCCAGAGTTGGAGAGTGACTATAATTCATCTATGTCAATCAAGCGACAAGCTAAAACTGGAATGAATATGAGATCACAGATAGAAGAATTTATTAACGCACAACAATAATGTCCACATCATTTACACAACATACAGGAGATGAAGGAGTTAGGTCATACCTAGCACCACAAGAATACATTGATAACTACCACGTTAAAGCATTTGTTGATAGCGTAGAGGTTACACAATCAGATGCCTTAACACCTACAACATTTATCCTAGAGGATATTAGTGGTAGTATCTACGCAACCTTTGGTAGTGCTATCACATTGCAAGGTTTCACTATTGATTTGAAGCGTGTCACGCCAGAGACATCTATCATTAACTTTGTGAATGGAACCACCAACCAAGCTAGTGATTTTAACACAAGCTTCCAGCAATCTAGTTACATTGCTATTGAAGTACGTGAGCAAGCATCAGTCTTTGGTGGGTCAGCTATCTACTATAGTAAGACTGAGGCAGATGGTAGGTTCACTAGGTTAGTTGACACTACTAATGTTGACAACACGAGTGACTTAGATAAGCCAGTATCTACTGCACAACAA
>Ga0098059_1001901_pt1 | contig 10180 bp, 2 predicted proteins | sample 20_taG_FD_92580 | JGI IMG/M metagenome (GOLD analysis project Ga0098059, IMG submission 92580) | Marine viral communities from the Subarctic Pacific Ocean - 20_ETSP_OMZ_AT15318 metaG | ecosystem: Environmental > Aquatic > Marine > Oceanic | place: Subarctic Pacific Ocean | collected 2015-01-19
AGATGACCCGTCACAACAGTCAGATAAGTCTGACTTGCCTTGGAGTGTTCAAGATATACCAGAAGAACAGTGGGAAAATTATAAAATGGGTATTTTAGCTGATCCACAAAATAAAGATAACGAAGAAGCTCTTATGAAGATGGCTATGAGAGGGAAAGAAGGAGAAGACGGATATCAATTAGACCAAGAAAGATGGAATAAAATACAACAATACATTGACGGAACTAAGAGCAATCCTTATTATAAAAGTAATATACAAAAGAAAAAAGGATGGTACTTCTAATGCCAAGTAATTACGGAAGTGGATATGATCTCCACGCTAATCAAGAATATCTTAAGGATAAGCAACAAACAACTGCTAACAATGTATTTGATGCTGCAGTTTTTAAGGAGACCCAGGCAGTTAATAGAATGTTAACTGATAGGGGCACAGTTGATACACAATCTATACAAAATCTTAAACCATTTGGTACTGCTAGGCAATGGTATGATAGCTTAAGTGAAAATTATCCATCAGGTAGAGGAATAGATACTCAAGTCTTAACAGAAAAACATGCGGCAGCTCAAAGTGTCTATGATATGAATATAGCTAATCAAATTAATCTTTTAAGACAGTCTGGTATGTCTGAGGCTAGAATAGATAAAACATTTGCTCAACATAATCCCGCAATGCGTCAATATGCTGCTGAAAGAGGTATTATACAGCCAAGAATTAAAAGTGATTTTGGTATTGGCACTGGTCTTGCTATTGGAGGTAGTGTATACGGTGCAACTGAATTGGCTAGATTATCTAAAGCTCCAAAAGTAGGTGCGTCTAAAAAAGCAGCGTTAAGAAAATTTGGATACGGTTATTCAGATAAAAAGGGTATACATAAACTAACAAAAGCAAATATAGCAAAAGGTATAGAGCCTGATATAAAGAAGCCAAAGTTTAAAAAAGCAAAATTACAGGGTACTCCTGTAAAGGGTAAGGATATTAATTTTGGTAGAAATAAAGCCGTAGCTAAAAAATTTGTAAAAGCAGAAAATAAAAGAAGAAAAGCTGAAGCAACAAAGAAAGCTGCTTCAAAAGCTGCATCATCTGTTATAAAGGCTAGAAATGCTCAAGCTCCTAATATTATTGGTAGAGCTGCATTAAATTCAACTGGTAAAGGGGCTGGGAAAGTAGCTACTAATATAGCACTTAGAAGTATAGGTACATCACTTGGTGGTAAGGCTGCAACAGGATTACTTGCAAGGGCAGCTGGAGGATTACTTGGAGGCCCAATAGGTTGGGGAATTACAGCTGCAACTACAATACCTATGATAATGAATCTTATAAAAAATAAGGCACCAGCAACTGAGAATACCCAGGTATGGAAATAAAGTGTGGCTGTATACCAGACATTTAAACCTAGTCTGTCACCACAGCAAGTAAAAGACTTTAGAAGGCTATACGATCAGCAGCCAGATAAATTTAATGATCAAACAATACAAGCGTTAGAACAACACGCTGAGTATTATAAACTTCCATTTGCAAAATCAAATCAATCCTTTATAAAGGACTCTAAAGATGTTATGCTCCAAGCAGCTAAAGGTTTTGGTGAAGGATTAACAACTCTCAGAGTAGGGGATCCTCCTAAAAATGATGCAGAAGCTATAGCTCGTAATGTTGGGCACTTAGCTGGTTTCGTTGGTTTTATACCTTCTAGTCCATTTACATGGGCAAATCTTCATAAAACAGCTGCCACTGTAAAGGCATTAAAGGGCACATCAGTTCCTATGTGGGTAGCTGGTAGAGCTCAAAAAATGGCAGCGAGAACTGTATCTCCTATATATAATAAAGCTATTGAAAGAAGGGTTAAGGCTGGATTAGATAGTAAATCATGGTTAACTAGTGAAATTCCTAAGGATATACTTGCTGGAGCATTCCATTTAGGTGTTGCAAGTTCTGTTAGTTCCTGGCAGGGTGGAGTAGATGAGATGATGGATTCATTTATTCATGGTGCAGGAGCAGGGGCATTCTTTAGAGGGCTTGGCAATGCAGTTAAAACTGGGAATGAAGCTGCAGATAAATCATTAAGAACAATAGCTGCTTCATTATTTCAAGGATTACCAGCTACATTTGCAGGTGAAACTACACCTATACAAGTATATCAATATCTATTAGGTGGTTATTTTGGATTTAATGAATCTCCTGTTTCAGTAAGACTTGGTAAGGCTCATATTGAAAAAATGAAAGTTCAATATAATCCTGAAACAAATAAATTTACAGGAACTAGTGATCCAGCTGAAGTAAAAGGTTGGGATAAGCTTGACCAGGTTACTAAAGATTATGTAATAAAAAATTATAAAGAAGATGCAACATCTGAGGCACTTAGTTATGAGATATCTAAAAAGGCTCTAGGGAAAAAAGAGCTCTTAGAAAGACAAGCACTAGCAAAGGCTTATAAGTCTAAAGAAGATGCAGTCAAAAAACAAATTAAAAAATCTGCAAAAGGTAAAGAAGAAATAATTGAAACTGAAAATCAGTTTGAAGATTCTGATCCACAGACTATACCAGAAAGATTAACTCATAGTTCTAAGAAATTTGTTGATAAATATCTAGAAATTGAGGACGCTACTCTAGATAAGAGGATAGAGGTTGCTGCTGACTTAGATGCTGAATGGTCAGGGCTTATCAAAAAAGGTGTAAAGAATAATGAGAACCCAGCATCTGCTATGATTGACTATATTAGAAATAAGTATGGAACTATTAGCACTCAAGCTGAAGATTTTTGGGTAAACTATGGATTTAGAAAACTAAAAGATAAGCCAGTATTACAATTTACTTTAGAGGATGGTGAATTTAAAAGAATGCCATTAGATGAATCCTGGAGTGTTACTGATGCAGCTGGCAATAGAAAGCTATTGGTACATGAGCCTAAATTAATTGAAGAAGTTTTTAATAAAGCTTCTAAAGAAGAATCTCTTGATTTTAAATATGGTATCCTTGACCATATAATTTTTAAAACTCCAACTGGTTTTCAGAGATTAGATGTAAATAAGTACAAAGAAAAGCTTAGTAGATACGAAACTATAAAAATAGGTAATAATATAGTAGGGGCAACTGAAAAAAATATTAATATAAAAATTTCAAAAGAATTTGGTAAGATTTTTAGAAAATTAGATAAAGAAGATATGTATTACTATGGAGGAAAAGGTGATTCTGAAAATTTATTTCTTGTAAAATACCATCCAGGTACTCCTAAAGATCCTGTAAAAAGGCATGAGGTTTATAGAGAAATATTTAAAACTATAAACAATACAAGAAAAAGTAGTAAAAAAGAAAGAGATGCATTCTTTTCAGATAGAAAAAGGTTTATTGCTACATATAAAGATTCTATAGGGGGTAAAACTAAGGCTGCTGAAATATATGATAAGTCATTTATATCTAATGTTTTATATGAGGTAGGGTTAAATGGTTTTGAAGGTGGTTTAAAAGATGTCTCTAAAGTTTTAAAAGAAGGGTTTATAAATGATGCTGCATCTTATAATAAAAGGGCTCAAATATGGTTCACTAATGGTTACAGTTCTGACCCTAAAGCTGTTGCTAAAATTAGTGCAAAACTTAAAAAAGGTGAAGCGGACATAGATAATGGTGAACTAAATATAAAAATTGTAACAGATATAGCTAAAGATAAAAAAGCATTCTTAGGCTCCCCTAGTAGTTTTCATGAAGAAGTTGGTGATGGTGCTATATATGGACGTTCTGACGTCATAACAGCCCTAAATAGGCAGGCAGGTCTTCCAGAGGAAGGTGGGGTCAATAAATCTTTTATAGCGTCTCCTGACCCTAAATTTGGAGCTCTATTGGGTAAGTATATGATACATCCAGTTACTCCTGCAATGGAAGCTTATATGTTAAATAATAAGTTGCATCTTATTATTCCAGAAACAGCAGCTAAACAAGTAGGTTTAAGAGGAGATAAGAATACTTTATCTAGTCTTAACATAAAAGATGAAGACGGAAAGCTTATTACGTCTCATGGAAAATTTTCCTGGAAAGAAGATAGTACTAATGAAGGTGGTACTCCATCTATAAAAAGCGGTATTACTTGGAAGCTTCCAATAAAAGATATTAAAATAGTTATGTCAGAAACAACTGGCTTAAAAAAGATGGATACCAAGAGAGTTCCTAAACAAATGTGGACTAATTTTACTCCTTATGGATTCTTTGACCCCTCTCGCTCTGGTATAAAAGACGAATCAATTTACCATCAAAAAATGACTGAAAATTTTAATGATATGTATGAGAATCTAGTTATTAGGGAGATGAAAGGTACTGACGAATATAATACATTAGTAGATAGATTGATATCTGATCCGATTGCTTTTGAAAAAAGTATTCCAAAGATTGTAAATAACTTAGATAGCATTGGTATGGAAAAACTTTTAGATGCAATAAAAGCTCCTGGTAATGAAAAATTTGCTAATAAAGTATACAAAGAGATACATAAGCTAAATTATGATATACTTGAAGATATAAGGGCTGATGGTGAGTTAACTAACAAAGAAATAGAGAATCTTAAGAGTGATATGAATGACTATAGTAGCGTAAATGAAAGAATTATTTCTCTTATGCCAGATAGTGTAGCTGGTTTTCTTCATAAGTTTCCTCGTGATTATAGAATGTCAGTTATGAGAAACTATTTTATACACAGATTAACAAGGCCTAATGTTGGAAATAGTATGTCTGCTCGTATGAGACCTTATGAGATAACTATGTTTAATCAAAAAGATAAGGGTAAGTTTGTAGAAACTGAGAGGCTTGAACGAGAAGATGATATATTTTTTCTTGGAGATGTATTCAAAGATAAGAAAGTTGATGTTTCTGCTATAAGTAATATAAAAAAACCTATTAGCTTAGGGGAATTATGGTCAAGACATCAAAGTGACCCAGTTATTCAAGATTTTTTTGAAGCTCTAGTAGTTAGAACTCCTATGGATTCTCTTTCTGGAGCCCATAAGTTAAAATTTGCTGGATTTACTGGTATAAAAGACATGGGTATTCTTTTACATGGAAGAAGTATGAAGGCTTTGGGTGGAGCTGATTTAGATGGTGATACAGCTAGTATATTTTTTGGTGGAAGAAATTCAAAAGGTGAAGGCTCTGGGTTTAAAAAAGAATGGAAAGATATTTATGATTGGTCTAAGAATGAATATGTTTCTAGAACAAAAGGTCAGAATATAGAAGATGATTCTAAAGCAGCTTTTGATCCGATTGAAAAAAATAATAGAGGTGGTGCTTTAACATATCAAGAGCAATTAACAATAGATGATCCATCTATTATATCTGCTAGAAAAAGTAATTCTTTCTTGCAGTATTCTCCAAGGGTAAGAAGGGAAGTCTCATTAGCCTCTTCAGAGGGTAGAGATGATCTTGGTGTAGCTGTGACTCAATCAAGCTCTGTGCGTTCTGCTTACTCATCAATACGAGCTTCGGGGGAAGCTTATACATTTAAAGTGTATAGAAAAGGAAAGCCTATTAATGTTTATGCTATTCCAAAAAAAGATAGTGAAAGTTTAAAATCATTTAGAGGATTAACTAGAGCATCTATTGGACTAGCTTCTGACCCTATGAATGAAGCTGGTTTAAATTTTGGTAAGTATGGAGAAAGATTATTTAATAAACAAATGGATAGATTGTTTGAATTTAAAACAGACAAAAAAGTTTCTCTAACACCTAAAGAAAAACGTAAGGCCTTGGTTGATGTTATGTCTAATGTAAATAGAGGCTTATATGGTAAGGATTATAAAAGAAATAGAAGATTCCAGATTTGGGAGATAATGGAAAAGTTAAGAGGTGCAAATGAAATAAAGCCTGAAAATAGAAATAATTTTTTATCTAAGTTATCCAGAGATGTTCAACAATTAGACTGGAGTGATAAATTATTTTTTAGAATAGATAAGGATAAACTTTCGAAATTATATCGTAGACATGAAGAATTTGAAACGGAATTAGCTCCTTTAAAAGATTTAATGTATAGAACATCCATGAAAGTTCCTGAGGGTGATTTTATTAAGCTTGTCTATGATTATAATTTACATACTCAAGAAGGATTTGAGAAGCAGCTTACAAAAAATAGATGGAAAGAAGATTTATTAGACCATTTAGTAGATTCTAATGGTGATCCAATCTATACAAAAAAGAATAGGGGCTATGTAAAAGATAAAATAGATAGCAGGAGAATTGCATTGAATGATGTCCTATTAAAAGCAGAAGACTATATTATTAAAGATATATCTGATATGGCAAGTTTTAAAGTAATGCATGAATTATCTAAGCATTTATCTAAAAAACAAATTAGGAAAATTATAAATGATGCAGACTATCTTAAGAAGAATAGCTATCTTCTTTCTAAAAGGTCTAGAAGAGCAGATACAATTCCTCAGGATTTAACAAAAGAGGAGCTTGTTGAAAAACAAAAGTTAGGTGAGTCTATATATGGAGAAGAACAGTCAGCTTCCCTTACCCAGAGTAAGATTGATTCAGAAATAAGGAAATATAAAGAAAATTACACTAAAGATGAAGCAGCTTTCTTTGACGCTGCCATGCTTGGAACTATCTGGAGAGGTAAGATGGATCTAGTAGAGGCTAATTTAATGGAGCATGGTAAACCTAAAGGTGGTAAGTATAAAAAAGATATGCAGGATATGATAGATGATTCTAGTAAAACATCCTTATCTAAACTTGGCTATGCTTCTGAAGCTATTCCAGATTCATCTGTAAAAAGAATGCTAAATGAGTATCAAAATATATTTAACACTACTTCCGTTTCTGAAAGCAATGAAGCTCAAAACATACTAAAAGAATCAGAAAAAATAAAAATTAAAGATATATATGTAGATAAAGAAACTAAGGATCAAATTGATAAAAATCTCCCTTTCGTTGATTTAAAAAAGGGAACGATTAATAAAAAACAAATGGAGATAAGAAATGAATTATTTGATCACTTAGATCACTATGGAGGAACTCTTAATAAAAAATTAAATAGCTTTGTTAGGGAAATTGTTGGTAAAGATATAAATATTATGAATGAAAAGGATTGGCAAATTATTAATAGATATCTTCGTCAAGCAAGAGATGGTACCTGGTGGTCTACTTTACTTGGTAAGCCTAATAATGAACTATCAAAATGGTATTATATGATGTTTCCTAAGACAGTTGATTACGATGTAATGCGTAGAGAAATAAAATTATTTAAGCAAAGAAAGCCCGTACAAACAAAAGCTGGGATTATAACTGCTAATGTTGGCACCCCTGAAGGTATGATGACAAAAGTCCAGAATACCGCTCACACCTTACAGCAAAATGCTACTCAATTATATGAAGAAGAGAATAGATTATGGGAGGATAAGATTTCTCCGTATAGAGACCAAATAGAAGATGGATTAAAACTTTTTCATATAGCTGTAAGGAAGAGAGAACTCGGCATCCCTGAAATAATAAGGAGTCAAATAGAGAAAGGTAAACACCCTAAAAAGCTATATAATGAACAAAGTAAAGTTTATTTTGATGATTACCATAAGCTTATAAAGCAATATGAGTATGATAAATTAAAAAATAAAATATACGATGTATCTATTGGTGAGAATGTTCAGAAATTAACTGGTGAGCAAGTTGTTGGTAGGATAAATGATGTTATTACAGATACCATGGGAAGAATGCAGAAATTGATATCTGGAAGACAGGAAGCCTATTCTCTAACAGAGTGGGAAAAAGATTATCAACCTTTATTAGATAAAGAACCATATGCTGGTGATTATAAGGCTGTTAATAAGTTTGTTAAAAAAATGGAAAAAGCTATGTTGAAAGGAGAAAGAGTTGATCTTTCTAAATTAGGTTTAGATGGAACTCAGTTTCTTACTCATAGTCAAATTAAATCTACAGCTGGTAGAGATATTGAAATAAGAAATAGAATTGATAAAAACTGGAAACCAGAAGAAACTTCTTTCTATCCAAAAGATAATTATTTTCCACATATAGGTGGAGATATAAAAGCTGCAAGAACAAGATTAAATGAACTCGCTAAAAAAATAGACTCTGATAAGACTTTATCAAAAAAAGAAAAACGTAAAGAAATGGAAAAAGCTATCTGGTCATTCTCTCAGCTTACCAATGATTTTGTACCAGATATGGATTTAATAACTAAACATGAAATAGTTAAGGATGCTTTAGATAATATTGCTCTAAAGAAACAGAATAAAAAACAAATTTTAAATACATTATTTAAAAATCCAAGAGTTGGACATCAATTTAGCAGGACTGGACATATACAAGGATGGAGTATTGAACCTGATGTTGTTCCAAGATATATGAAATCAGTAATTGATTCACTACATAAACACGCTGCTCAAATTAAAATGCGTTCTGATATAGGTGAATTTTATAAAAAATTTATGAAAAAGACTAATGATCGTGAATTAGCTAATAATTGGTCTAATTTTTATACTATGTATGCACAAGAAGCATTAGGATATCCACAACAAATACCTGAATCAGTTTTACAGAATCCTGGAATGAAAATAAAAGGTACCCCTTTTGCTCTTGTTAATGATACTGCTGTTATTAATAACCTTAACAGGATAAGAAAGAAGCTTGGCATAGATGGTTCTAAAAAATATAAAGGATTGGATGTAGAAACCGCATCTGAGTTAGAAAAAATAGATTTTAATACGATTAACAAATGGAGCAATCTAGAGGCTAAGTATCAATTAGCTACACTCCTCGCCCATCCTAAAAGTGCTGTAACAAATTTATACGGTGGTACTGCTCATACAGTAGTATCTGCTGGTTGGCAAAATTTTAGAAAAGCTAGAGACTGGGAATACCTAATAAAAAATGTAAACAATAAGTGGAAGGGTAAAGAAGATATAGAGAAATGGGTACAAAGCTTAGGAGTTGTTGAAGATTGGATACTATATGAAGCTGGAATGAATCCTCAATTTAAAGGACAAAGATGGAAATCTTTTTTCAATGAAGCTGTTCCTATAATAACAAAAGATCCTAACGCTTCTGATGCTAGGATTATGCATGTTGCTAAAAAACATGGTATATCAGCAGGATTATTTGATAAAGCTGCTTATTTTATGAGAAGACCTGAAAGAGCTCTTCGTAGAGATGCTTTTATGGCTCATTATTTACAAGCTAGACAAAAATTTGCTGGTGCTATTAAAAGATTTGATGATCCTATTCTTATAAAGATGGCTCTAGAAGGTGTTAAATCAACACAATTTCTTTATTCAGCTCCATTTAGACCAGCTTTTGCAAGATCCTCTATGGGTAAGGTGTTAACAAGATTTCAACTTTGGGCTTGGAACTCTGTAAGATTTAGAGCTGATATTATAAGAGAAGCTAATATATATGGATTTAAACAGGGTACTCCTGAATTTGAAAGATTTAAAAGAATGGCTCTTATGGATATGCTTATGTATGGTTTATCTAATGTATTTATGTATTCTATATTTGAGAATGGATTACCACAGCCTTATGCTTGGTTACAAGACTTTGCTGACTGGGCGTTTGGTAATGAAAAAGAAAGAAGTAGAGCTTTTTATGGTACGTATCCATCAGCTATTGCACCATTACAAATAATTACTCCTCCTTTAGGAAGACCATTTATTGGAGCAATGAAAGCTATGATGGATGACGATTGGGCTCAATTAGCTGGTTATACAGGTTGGAGTATGATACCTTTTGGTAGGATGGGTTATGATATATTTGGTAACCCTTTAAAAGGTGGTAAAGGTGGGCTTATTGAAAATCCTTATAGATTTGTAGAGAAAGTAAGTGGAATCCCTTATCAACAAATACCTAGACAGATTATGAAATATAGAGAAGATCCTGATGATAAGACATTCTTAGGGCCTAGATTTACATTTAATAGGGAAGAAATAGAAGAAGATGAAGAGGTTTAAAAAGTAAGAGCCTAGAAAAACAAATAAAACTAGGCTCTTTTTGGCATAAGCTACTTCTTAGAAAAAGGCAACTAAGATGAGTCCTGTAGCTTATTTTATAACAAATTTATCGAAATACTCACAGCCGTCTTCAACTGTGCATTCTTTATCTGTTTTTTTGGAATCAGTAGACATATGAACTGGTGCCCAATTATTTCTATCTAGATATCCTCTATCAATATATATAGTACAACCAGTGCAG
>Ga0098059_1001902_pt1 | contig 10175 bp, 13 predicted proteins | sample 20_taG_FD_92580 | JGI IMG/M metagenome (GOLD analysis project Ga0098059, IMG submission 92580) | Marine viral communities from the Subarctic Pacific Ocean - 20_ETSP_OMZ_AT15318 metaG | ecosystem: Environmental > Aquatic > Marine > Oceanic | place: Subarctic Pacific Ocean | collected 2015-01-19
CTGCCCGGTCCTCCAGCAAGGAAGAAACATTTAAATATGTTGGGGTCTTGAAGACCTTCTTGCAGTTCTTGAAATGTTTTCATTAGATCGTCCTATTAATTTTTGATATCCTGCCATCTCTATAACATATTTATCATCATCTGAAAGTGGAGTTAGTTCCTCTATTTTTCGCTTTTGAATTTGAAAGTTCATTTTTTTAATACGATTTTGTGATTTAGCCATTTTTTCTTCCTTTTTTTTATGATATTTTGTTGGCATGATAATTAAATTAATATTTCTCCTTCCTGTTGCTATTGTTTTCTGGTATAGAAATTTTCTACAAGTCCACCCGAAGCCTCTGGTTGGAATTCAAGGCTTGTCCCAGATGACAGTAATGGTTGTGTAAGAGAATCTTTGACTAGTGTCATTAGCGATTCGTGTTTTTTTGCTCCGATATCAAAATCCTGCCGTATAGCTCGTATTAGAAATCTACCTCTGTAAAAGAAATCAAGTTTTTCATTATCATCTGTTTTTGCAGACGATGTTGCCGGTAAATTAAAATCGACTATATCTCCACAGTCTATGAGAGTATTACCATTAGTTTTGATTGTGCAAGTGATCCCTCTCTCTAACTGCAATAGTTGTGACTGTCTTCTCTGTAACCATGTTTCAGATTGTGTTGCATTATAAACATTTCTACCATTCTCATCATGTAATACTGTAAAATCTGTATAGTTACCGTCTGCATCAATAAAATTAGCATTTGGGACTAAATATCTTCTTGCTGGAAAATCACTCATACGAGATGTATCTTGCACTGGCGTTGCAGATATCAATGGAAAACCAGTGCTAACATGTGTCTCATCTTTAAAATTGTCCAGATAATTATATGTGGTGGTTATGTGTCTTCTGGTGTATGTGTCATAAGATATAAGTTCAGAACCATAGGAACCCAATCTTTGTGCTGCGGCAGCGTCACCTATTGATTGTATTTGATGTTCAATCACTGTGGATAAATCTGAAACAGGATCATTTGGTTTGGAACCAGCCACAGAGGTTTTGTATGTAAAAACTGCTGGTTCAGCGTACATACTAGATAAACTTCTAAAGTGATAACCCTTAAAATCTTCATAAAACATGTAAGTTGGTGAGCCATCATGTTCAGAGACAGCTTGTCTCTTCATCATATTAATTGCTTCAAATGGACTGAAATTAGGAAATACTATTTTTTTAAGTCCACTTGATGGTTCTACATATAATTTTTTTCTTGAACCTAACTGATCTACCATAATCTCTTTGAATATATCAGAATATGAACCAGAATAACTTTGATTTATTCTGATTCTCTGATCTCTTTGTAACTCTGAAGTCGAAAACTCCAACACTAAAAATTGATTTCCGCTTGCGCCTTCTTCTTTAGTTGTCAAAGAGTTAACCAACAACAAATTTTTTGTGAAATCAATTGAAGATTCTTGTGCGTTCAAACCTGATGTTGTTATTTTCATGCGAAGATATTCTTGACCAATAACAGGACCAATCGTAGATATATCAAGCTGATCATTAATAATACAGCTTCCTGTTATGCTGGTTGATTGAATATCTTCAAAGAATGTGACATGAACAAGAGCTCCTAATAGGTCTACAACTACACCTTTGGAGGTGATTATTTCAAGTTGTTGTATATGGAATGCACCTGCTTTTTGAAGCTCTTCTTTTTTTCCAGCGGCCGTCATTAAATTGCACTTTCTTCCATTAGCTCTTCAAACTCTTCAGTAAATTGTGATAGATATGATGGGTCTAATAAGCGAATTAACCTTCGTTTATCTTGTAGGTCTTCCTCAAACTCAACATTACTTATTGCGGTTGCACTTGGGAAATCGGTATTATCTTTTCCAATATCAATTTTAACTGTGGTATCTCCAGAGGTTTGTGTTATCTCATAATGATGTAATGCGTTCAGTTCTGTTGATGTTGGGTATTTGTCACTAATGTATGATTGTTGTTGTATGTATGGTTTTGGCCACTGATGATACCTATCAGTGATATTGTTTATTAAAAGAATTATCCAATGGAGTTGTGAGTCACCATATAACTTGTGAGCAAGAATTTCTGGTGACTCACCATCTTTCACAGTATATGTGTCAAAAACTAGAGTGTCCTCTCGAAGATTAGCTCTTAGTGCGACTCGTCTTAAAAGATTAGTTACAACTTTAAAATCAAGATTACCAACAGAATCGTATAGTATGTAAGGAAATTTTGCAAAATACATTTTTAAAATCCATCTTCGATAGCACTTTTTGTGACGGTCATAAGTTCCTTGAAACTTAGTGCCATTGTTGTTTTAGTTGGTGAAGCTCCCTTTGAATTTGTCTCATGCCAAGTCATTTTATCTCCACCATATGTAACATCAACACTCTCTAAAACACAAGTTCCAATTTTATGCAGATATCCATTTGGTTGGTTATTTTTTGTGTAGTATTCTATTTCAAACTGGTCTGGTATTGTTAATTCAAATCCTCGTCCATCTGCATAGTCAGATGATGCATGAAATCTAAACGCTTGAATGATGCTTTGGACTTCATCTGCCTCTTGTTCAGAGGAAGGGGTAAAAGTAAAACTATAGGAAAATGACCTCTTTCCAATATTTTCAAACATGACTTCCATTTTAGGCGCCATGACTTTTCCTCTGTTTAAAGCGATAAGAGAGGATGCCCCTTTCGCTACATTATCTAGTGCATCAATACCCATTTGATTTACAGCCATTTTGATACCCTCCATGGCTGGGTCTAAAGCAGATTGAAAAGAAGCTTCATTCAATCCTTTTGCCATAAATCCTTGTATGACTTCTGCACCAAATGCAGCTTGTTTAGATATTTCTTGTTCATTGTAACTCAAGCTATATGTCTGTTGTACGGATGGTGGAAAATATAAAGCTATGGTTTTTACTAAATGTGTTGATGGTCTAGTTTTCTCTTGAATTGACAAATAACTTTTGCCTGTTCCAAAAACCTTACTGTTGGCATCGTCATTTAGTTTTTTCACTTGTTTTGACTGTGCAGTTTTATCTTTCTCCGTCTCTGTAGAAACTGAATTTTGTAAAGCTTCGGCTGCCTTTATAGATTCTTTATCTCCTTCCGGCGAGGCAAGTTCAGCTTTTGGAGACTTGATTGATTTAACAAAGAATGCAATGAAATGACTATTACCGTCTGTACCAAGGTCAAGCGGATACTGAAGAACCTCACCACCCCTTGTGGTTGATGCACTTCCAGTAACAGGACCAGTATCAGGCTGATTAAATCTAAGACCCTTTGCTCGGTTTAAACCAAGAGCACTCTGTGCGGTTTTAGTAAGAAATCCTGCAGCAGAGGATTGTGCTTTATTTCTCAATGCAGTGAAAACAGCCATGTCTAAATAATCCTTATATCATTTAAAACTATTTATACATCATGGCATACAAAGGAACATACAAACCAACCAACCCCTCGAAATATAGAGGAAATGTTCACAATGTAATCTATCGTTCTTTATGGGAGCGAAAGTTTATGGTTTATTGTGACAACACTGAATCTGTGATTGAGTGGGGAAGCGAGGAGATAGTCATACCATACAAGTCTCCTTGGGATGGCAGAATACATCGTTATTTTCCAGATTTCTATTGTAAAGTAAGACAGCACAATGGCACCATCAGAAGACTTGTCATTGAAGTCAAACCCAAGAAGCAGACAAAACCTCCAAAGGAACCACAAAGAAAAACAAAACGATATATCAACGAGGTAAAGACTTGGGGTGTGAATAGTGCTAAGTGGAAGTATGCTGTTGAGTGGTGTGAGAATAACGGAATGGAATTTCAAATACTGACAGAGGATGATTTAGGTATTCGTTATAAATAATCATATGGCTGATAATTTTATACAAAGTGTTCAAGACGCTACAAAAGACGCACCAAAATCAATCAAATGGTATCGAAATAAAATACAAGATTTCGGTAAACCTAAACCATTGGATTTGATTAGAGATGGTAAAAGAGCAAATATCCCATCACCATTCAATTTGAATATGTTTATATATGATCCCAAACATAAAAAAACTCTACCATACTATGATACTTTTCCACTGGTTCTTCCACTGGAGAGATACAATGATGGATTTTTGGGATTAAACTTTCATTATTTACCAATACCTCTACGAATTAAATTGCTTGATAAACTTAAAAATATACCAGAAGGAAATCAATATAAAGAAACAGATCGGCTTAAAGTTAGTTATCAACGGGCTATAAGATTACCTGGCGAACCCGGCCGCATGGCAAAGGCTGTTGTTAAAAGATATCTTTACAGTCATATGAAATCCCAAGTTCGTATTGTTACTCCAGATGAATGGGTGATTGCAGTTTTATTGCCTGTGCAAAGATTTAGGAAAGCCTCCACATCTAAAGTATATAATCGAACTAAGAAATTGTACAAAGTTTAAAGGATAGTAAAATGGCATCAACACTAGCTTCATTTGCAGATGCGGCCGCATTTGGTTTAATGAATGATGTTTTAGCATCATTTGGTGATCAAAATGCATATGGAAGACCAAACCAATATGAGGTTCAAATTCATCCACCCCGTTCATCTTCTCCTGCTATGGGTGGCCACAATGTTAGAGACATCTCCTTGAGAGCAGAAAGTTTTCAGATGCCCGGCAGATCGTTAGAAACTCAAATAGCAAGTGCAGGGGCTATCACTGGACCACAAAGAGAGTATGTGACACAACCATTGTTTGCAGATGAGATCAGTATGACTTTTCAATCAACATCTGGATTAGATGAGAGAAGGTTGTTTGAGCAATGGCAACAACTATCATATAATGTAACCACATTTGATGTTGGATATTATTATGATTATGTTGGAACAATGGATATATATTTACTCAACCAAAACAATCAGAAAACATTTGGTATGAGAATAGAGGAGTGTTTTCCTAAATCTATCGCTGCCCTAGAATTATCAGCAGGGCCAAATTCAGACATTACAAAAACTACAGTGGCATGGACATTTAGAAAGTTCTCACCACTAGATGCAGAGTCTCAGCAAAGTCTTGGTGGGACATTAGTTGACACATTTACAAACACAGTTGAAAGAAGTTTGACAGCAAACATTCCAGCTGTAGTGAGAAAATTATTATAAAAGGATGAAAAAATTATGGCGTTACCAAAACTTGATACCCCAGTTTACACATTAGAACTACCATCAACAGGAGAAGAAATAAAATATAGACCATTTCTTGTAAAAGAACAAAAGACATTAATGCTTCTACAAGAAGGAAGCAGCAAAAAAGATATATATGGTGCCCTAACCTCAATCATGAAATCTTGTACATTTAATGAGGTGGATATTGAGAAACTTCCAATATTTAATTTTGAATATATTTTTTTAAAGATACGGTGTAAATCAGTTGGAGAAACAGCAGAAGTAAGAATTTTGTGTCCTGATGATGATGAAACAAGAGTCCCTGTGAAAATCAAGCTTGATGAAATAGATGTGCAAGTTTCAGATGATCATGTAGATACGATACAAGTAACAGATAATATCAATATGGTTTTACGGTGGCCAACAATAAGAGATGTTTCTGATATGGATACTGATAATGTAGTTGATGATACAATGAAGTTATTAGAAAGATGTGTTACTCAAATTACGGATGGCGATACAATAAACAGAAGAGTAGATTTTACTGATAATGACCTGATTGAATTTATTGATAGTTTACCAACTGAGGTTTTTGAAGATATTGGTAAATTCTTTGAAACTATGCCTAAACTTCGACATGAGGTGACAGTGAAAAATCCCAATACACAAGTAGAAAGCAAAGTTATTGTGGAGGGAATAGATAGTTTTTTCTAATAGCCCTCTCACACATATCAGTTAGGTCTTACTATGAAATGAATTTTGCATTGATGCAACATCATAAATATAGTTTAACAGAGCTTGAAAATATGATGCCGTGGGAGAGGGACATATATATTGGTTTACTAACCAATCACCTTAAAGAAGAAGAGGAGCGAATGAAGAAAGAAAATCGAGCAATGTCAAGGAGGTAGTTGTGGCACAAAAAAAACTTGAGCCAAATAGTCAGTATGAAAAATATGATTTAGATGGTGATGGTGTTGTGACTGATGAAGAATTTGAGATGGACCAAAAATTAGTAAGACTAGAGAATGAGGATAAAAAGGAAGATGCTCAGCGTCGAATGGCGTGGTTTGCGCTTGCCGGTATGTTACTGTATCCTACACTTGTTGTATTATGTGTATTTACAGGTTTAGAGAAAGCATCATCTGTTCTTGGTGATATGGCCCCAACATATTTTGTTTCTGTGGCAGCAATCGTTGCTGCTTTCTTCGGAAAAGAAGCATATGTCAAAAGTAAAAACGCTGAAGTAAGTGTAAAGAAGTAGGATAGGATCATGGCAACTCAAGACGATATTTATCGTGAATCTCAAAGAACAGCAGCAAAGTTAGAACAAGCTGTTAGGTTATTAGAACAAGCAGAGACAGGGACCAATAGAGAAAGGGTGAAAAAACTTGAGGAACTGCAAGAACAAGCTGAAGAAGCAAATGCACAGGCAAAAAAGAGAGAAGAGATAGAGAGAAGACTTCTTGGGCAGTCGGAAAAACAATACGATGAAATGTTGCAACAAAGAAGCGTAACTGAAGCTTCTAAAAAAGAAATGGAGAACCTTGAAGCGATCCTTGGAGAAGATGCAAAAAATAATAAACAATATCAAGATGCACAAAAAAAATACAACAAAGAACAGGCAAAATCACAAAAACTTGAAAGTCGAAGAAATTTACTTTCAAGATTCAAAGATACTAAAGAAGAAGGAGGAACTGGGGCAGCAGTAAGAGAACTTGGTGGAACTGCCATAGAAGGTATCGGGAAAACCTTTAAAAAAATTGGTGGAATTTTAGGCCGGTTTGGTAAAGTATTCTCAATACTTGTAATCCCAGCACTTGTGTTACTCGTTAATAGTCCTGTATGGGGCATGCTTAAGGAAAATATAAAGAAATTAATATCATGGGCATCATCAGATGATAATTTCCTATTCGGTAAAAATGGAATCATAAAACTTTTAGTTGATAAATTTGGGGCATTGGAAGTAGGTATTGCTGCAGTGATGGGATTTTTCACATTAAAGTTTCTTGGTATTGCTGGCATTACTGCAATATTTGTGGGTATGAAAATTGCTGGCGTGGCAATAGTAAAAGCATTGGGCGCTGGTTTAGTTGCACTTTCTACAATGACTGGTATCGCTATATTACCACTCGTTGCCATCATTGCTGCTATTGCTGCGGTGATGTATGCAATATATGATACTTTTCAAGAGGTCAAAAAAGCGTTTGATGAAGGAGCAAGTGTTCCAGAATTGATAAGAGTAGCAATTGTCAATTTTTATGGGGCGTTTGGAAAGATACTTGATTTTATAAAAGATTTAATTGCTGATGTTTTGGAGTTCTTTGGTTTTGAGGATTTAGCAAATACATTTAGAGAATTTAGTTTTGAGAAAATTATTGAGGACTTTTTAAACAGTATTTTTGATGGAGTTAAAAGTTTGCTCAACTTTGACTTTGAGGGCATGTTTCAAAGCATGATGGCCGGCGTTCTAATGGCCATGCCGGCGCCGGTAAGAGCTATCACCCCAGAGTCTGTTTTTGAGTTTGCTGGAATTGACAGCAGCGGCAAAAAACTTGAAGACCCAGAAGTAAGAAAAAAACGATTAGCAGATGAGAAAGCTTTAGAAGAAGCTCAAGAGGTAAAAGATAAAAGAATAAGAAAATTACAGAGAATGTTGGATGATGCTACGGAAGAAAGTATTGACAAGGATAAAAGTGTCGCCAAAATTCAAAAAGATGTGGATGATCCTGACTCAAATTTTTTCGGTAAAGAAAGTAAAGAAGAACAGGCAGAAGATTTAGAAGCCCTAAAAAATGAAAAAGCAAAAGCTGCTGAACTTGAGGCAAGACGGCTTACTATACTGGATCAATTAATAAAAGCACAATCTGCACCAGTAGTTGTCGCACCAAGTAGCACTGTCAATGAAGCACCTAAGACACAAAACAATGTAAGTACTTCAGCTTCACTGAAGCCAACAGGAACAACGGGAGCTGTCGCAAGGGGTGGTGGTTCTATGACATATCCAGAATGATAAGAAAAACCCCTCACCAATTTCTCAGCGAGGGGTTCTTGTTAAGGATAGACTGTTCTATCCTTCTGCGAGTTTTTCAAAATATGACATTGCGTCATCATCATCAGCTTCTACAGTAGGTGCTGGTTCTGGTTTAGTATCAACCTTGATTGCAGAACTTGGTTCAGATTCCATCAAAGTCTGAACTGTTGTATTTGCAACCACAGTCCCAGATAGAACTGCATCCAGACGAGTCTTCAACTCATCATAGGACTTGAAGTTAGTTGGTGATGTAAAGTCAGCAAGGGAGTATTGTTTGTTATACATCTCTTCCAACGCACCGTCATCACCATCAAGCAATGGAGTTACACTATCAAAGGATGATAGATCATAGTTCCAATACCCATCTACCTTACGAAGCTTCAACTTGAAGTTCGCACCTTCCCAAAAATCAAAAGGATTGATGGGATCAGTATCAGGAAACGGAGGCTGCATTGCTTCCATCACCTTATCGAAAATCTTCTTACCATAACGATAGAGGAAGACATTACCCTCGTTTTGAGGATTTGCAGCATCACTCACCACATAGATGTTTGAGTAATATTGCAGCTTACGCTTCTGCTTACGAGCAATCTCTTTATCTGACTCAATACCAGAGTTCCAGAGTTTAGAGTTGTACTCCGACACAGGATCATTGTTACCAAGCGTAGTCAATGAGTTCTCAATAAACCATTGACCAGTTGGCCCTTGGAAAGCGTGGTTCCAAAGTTTTACCCAAGGAAGGTCTTCACCCTTTGGTGCAGGCAGGAAACGAATGACGGCATAACCATTGCCGGTCTTATCCATCGTAGGTTTCCAAAGACGTTCATCAACGTAAGACTTCTTCTCTAGGGGGGCAGATTCTTTCTGGGCGGCACCCAATAGTGAATCCAAACTATTCTGCTTTTTCATTGCAGCTAACGACATTATATTCTCCTTATGTTTAAGTATATTTCGTATGTTTAAGTATGTTTAAATATAACATGATGTATGCAAAATGTCAATACTCCTTTATTTATAATCATTCAATAATAGTTCTTTACAGAACTCTTCTTTTGACAAGAACTTTACATTAGAATGGTAGTCTCGTATTGACGAAAAGTGCTGGGCGACCACCACCGAATTGCAACCTACCCAATAAAAAGTTCTATCCTTATACTTGTCAAAAAGTTCACTCATTTGGTTTATCCAGTTTACAGGATTAAACCCTTTCGCAGAGGCAGGCAAATAGTTGTCTGTCCCTTTGTATATGTTATTGATTGATTCATCGTATGAACTCAAATCAAACCCCAACATATAAATCTCTTCTGCATTCTGTTCATGACATGCACATAGCAAGGCCATGTTACCAGTTGATAGATTAGGATTACCAACATCCACAATGTTGTCATTCTCATTTACATAGGTAATCCAGATTCCAACATCTTTTTCCATCTTGAGCTTGAGGTCATTCATATCCAAGTTTGGATGCATCTTGATCATATACTCAATAGTCTCATGAACCGTTGCAGGGTCTTTGCCAGATATAACACACTGGTCAGTTTTGGTTTTACTCCTGTGAATAAATATCTCTGGTATATCAAATCCCATGAGCATCATATCAGCAACTTCTGCTGGAACGACATTCCAGTTTGAAAAATATACATTATGCATATCACCATATTCTGGATTTTCTTTCCACCAACCAGAATCATATATCTCTTGCTGCATACCATAATCCATTGATACTAGATTATGCACACAATGTCTACCTTCACGATATATAGCATTACATCCCCATGTTATAATATCATCATTCATGGTAGTATGGTGGCATGACTTAAACCCTGCTCTCGACTCACCATTTCCTATGACAAGGGCTCTCTTCATGACCGTAGTGCCTCCCAACTCACAGGAAATATATCACCAGACAACTTATCAATCTGGTCAGCAATCATCTGTGTCTCTACCTGTGCATCTGGTTTACATCGTAGATTACATACACGGGCAAA
>Ga0098059_1001903_pt1 | contig 10175 bp, 16 predicted proteins | sample 20_taG_FD_92580 | JGI IMG/M metagenome (GOLD analysis project Ga0098059, IMG submission 92580) | Marine viral communities from the Subarctic Pacific Ocean - 20_ETSP_OMZ_AT15318 metaG | ecosystem: Environmental > Aquatic > Marine > Oceanic | place: Subarctic Pacific Ocean | collected 2015-01-19
ACCCCCTTTCCCAAAAATAAATACGCACATATGTCCTGCCCACTCACTGGGGGGGAAAAATACCCTTTATAATTGATTGCTAATATGATTAGGACAGAAAAACAGCAGAAGTTTGTAGAGTTCTACGTTATGACGGGGAACGCTAAAAAATCAGCGATTATGGCTGGTTATTCGGCAGCTACGGCAGAGGTAAATGGGCCTAAATTGCGGAAGCAGTTGTCTGCTGAAATAGACCAGGAAACGAGGGTTGCGATAGCGCATCATGCGGCAACGTCTGTTAAAAACCTGGTGGATCTGGCAAACAATGCAGAGTCGGAAACGGTCAAATTACAGGCGAACAAAGATATTCTGGATCGTGCCGGTTACAAGCCTACGGACAGGGTGGAGCAAACTGTTACTTATGATGACAAGTCTACGGAAGAGCTTGTAGCTGAATTAAATGACCTGATGGGGGATCGACGGTTGCAGTGAATGGTTCCATTATGCCGTTCTGGTGGCAACGGGCGATGGGGCAGACCGAATCTCCCTACATAAACCAGATGTACCTTGAGCATCCCGAAACGGGTTATCCGCAGACGATCTACAGCGCAACTCACCCGACGGGGAATATCAGCATTCCTCCGTACCAATACACGCCAGGGGAAAATACGGAAGCCATCATGTACCCCCAAATCCGGTTACGCTCACCGGGGTTTCTGGAACGGCTTGGAGAAGAACAAGCATATCGGGAGGCAATGCAGAAACAGGACTATCTGACATTCCCGACACTGTGGGATGCCAATATCTACGCCGAAAACTTTAGCAAGGGTATTAAGCGAAAGGAAAAAGAGTGAACCTCGCAGAAGTAAATAGAGCGGTAGAAATAGCGAGGGTTATAAAAAATCGGGAACGGTTTGAAAGACTCTACGCTTACGATCCTTATCCCTACCAGCAGAGATTCCATGAGACTGGAAGCCAAGCTAACCAACGGTTACTTATGGCTGCCAACAGAATTGGTAAATCCTACTGTGGTGCTATGGAGATGGCCTACCACCTTACCGGCATATATCCGGACTGGTGGAAGGGGAGAGTTTATAAACGTCCGATAACCGCGTGGTGTGGTGGAGTAAGTAACGAAACCACCAGGGATATCGTACAGGCAGAACTTTTAGGCTCTCCGGATGACCCAGAGGCATGGGGTACAGGTTCTATCCCGAAAGACTGTTTAGTAAAAAGCGAAAGAAAACCCGGAGTCCCAAACGCCAAATCCGTCGTACTTGTAAAACATAAATCTGGGGGAAATTCTTCTCTCTTTTTTAAAGCCTATGAGATGGGGGTGGAGAAATGGCAGGGAAGGTCGGTGGACTGCATTTGGCTAGATGAGGAGCCGAGTAGAGAGCTTTATTCCCAAGCCGTTACTCGTACTTTAGATAGACGGGGGATGGTGTATATGACCTTCACCCCAGAGCAGGGGATGACGGAGACAGTTGCGGGGTTTATGAACAACCTCCAGCCCGGACAGTCTCTGGACAACGCTACTTGGGATGATGCGTCCGAAAGGATAACCACTAAGAATGGTAATCCGGGGCATTTGGACGAAAACATTATGGCCCAGATTCTCTCTGCTTACTCTCCCCATGAGAGGGAGATGCGGAAGAACGGCAGACCCTCTATCGGAAGTGGTCTTGTCTTCCCGGTGAATGAATCTGAACTGATTGTAGAACCCTTTTCCATTCCTGAGTCTTGGCCCCGCATAGCGGCGATAGATTTCGGGTGGGATCACCCTACGGCTGTCGTATGGGTGGCATGGGACAGGGACGAAGACTGCGTATACGTTTATGACACCTATCGACAAAGCAAAGCCCCGCCACATATTCATGCGGCAACAATTAAAACAAGAGGTCCGTGGAATATTGTCTGGCCTCACGACGGTCACAGAAAAGACTCGATGGGCAATCCGGGCCTTGCGGAGCAGTATCGGACGCTAGGCTGCAACTTACTCCCGTTTCATTTTGAAAACCCTCCCGCTCTGGGAGAGAAGAAGGGGGGCAACTCCATAGAAGTCGGCATTATGGATATGTTGCAAAGGATGGAAAAAGAACAATTTAAGGTATTCGCTCCCCTTGTAGATTGGTGGGAGGAATTCAGGATGTATCACAGGAAAGAGGGAAAGATCGTACCGCTACGGGATGATCTTATGTCCAGCACTCGTTATGCAGTCATGTCCCTCAGATTCGCAACACAAGGAAAAGACCCGATTTGGGACAAGGAGATTAAGTACCCGCAGCTAGGAATAATATGATCGAACAGGGAAGAATTTTAGAGGACGAGGAAATTTATGTTGGTGGCCTCGCCCCATCCTTCATGCCGGAATCGGGGTATGAATACATGGCTGGTGTCTCCGGGTGGCCCCGTCCTATTACGCCTGGTCTTCTAGGTGGTTCAACAACAGAACAGGATTTCATCCCTCCGGAATATCCACCGCAGTTTGACCCTCCACCAGATTATGATGCCCCGCCCGAGCCTCCTGTATATGACGCTCCGGAAGATCCCGGACCCGAGAGAGAAGTCAGGCCGACAGCGGGACTAACTTATAGCTACTCACCTTATTCACACCTTCCCGGCATCATGGGAGTGCAGGGAGTGAGCTATTTTGGTGGTGGACACCTTACTCCGGGTGACTTAACGGAATACGTTAGCGGCTGGGAGAAACCGGGCTGGAACGCGGGAAATTTTGAAAATCTTGCCGTTCACAGCGTACAGGATTATCTGCTGAAGACGGACCCCGCTGGTATTTTTGAGGACGGCGATTACCCCGGTCTGCCAGCAACCGCTTATCCGTACTTTTTGCAACAGGGACGCTTGGAAGAGGCTGGTACACATCCAGTTAATTCTGACGAACGAAAGGAACTAATGGAGGCATACCAGGCAACAGAGGATTCGTTCTGGGATCAAAGAAATAAAGATTATGAGACTCTTTCGATGTCAGGAACCAAGTTCGCCGCGCCGATTCATTCGGATCATGCCGAAAATTTCGACAATGTTTATTCAAAGGGTCAAATGACTCCATACGGAATCCAAACGGGAGACACTATTAGCACTTCCCCGTATGGCAAATCTGGCGGCTTCATTAACTACAACAATGATTCAGAGTTCTTCGCGGATATCTTAGACAAAACAAGCAAATACTACAGCCCAGAAGCAGATAAGGTCTGGAATATGGGTTATTACAACGACCCGACCACCGGAGAACTGGACCCTTCGCAAAGTTATTTTTCTATAGACCCGAGGGGCATGGACACTAAAAACCGCGCTTACTGGACAACCCCCTCCCCGGAGCAACTGGCACTTTTAAATCCGAGTAGTTTTTCGTGGGCTGATAGTGCCCCGGAGGAATATTCAAGGTCACTTCCCGGAGGACTTTTATCCGACCCGATCTACGGAATAGTAGGTGGAGGCATTGTTGACGCTGGCCCTGTGATGGAAACCCCGTATGGATGAACTGAAAGCAAGAATAGACGCTGAGATAACGCAAGCTCTCGGTTTTGATGATGAAGTTTCTGACCAGCGCAGACTTGCGATGGAGTATTACTACGGGCTTCCGTTCGGTAACGAGGTAGAGGGCCGTTCCCAGATCGTAGATACCACCGTTGCAGATACGGTTGAGTGGATTAAACCTTCTCTTATGAGAGTGTTTGCCTCTGGTGACAGGATTGTGGAATTCCATCCTACAGGTCCGGAGGATGTTGCCTCAGCGGAACAGGCTTCCGACTATGTGAACCATATCTTTACCAAAGACAATCCAGGATTTGAAATCCTGTATTCATGGTTTACGGACGCACTTCTCCAAAAGAATGGCATTGTTAAGTGCTGGTGGGATGAAACAGACGAAAACGACAGGGAAACGTATACAGATTTAACTGATCTGGAATTGGAAGCTCTTATTTCGCCTGAAGCTGTCGAAGTTCTAGAACATACCGAAAATACGGAAGGTCTGGAAGTTACGCATGACGTAGTTATCACCCGGAAAGTCGTAACAGGAAGGGTCAAAATAGAAAACGTCCCGCCGGAAGAGTTTTTAATCTCTCGGGAAGCAAAAAGCATTCCAGATGCGCGATTCGTCTGTCACCGCAGCCGTAAGACCTTCTCCGAACTCCGAGAGATGGGTTACGAGTTTGACGAAGACGAAATAGGTGGCAGTAACCACGAATACTCTTCTGAAAGGCTGGCAAGGTTTGAGTTTGACGATTCCTCCCAAATTGGCCGAGACACAGTAGAAAAAGCACTCCAAGAGGTTTGGGTTTACGAAAGTTACTTAAAGTCCGACCAAGATGATGATGGTATTGCCGAACTGTTGCGTGTTGTTACCGCCGGTAATGTGATTCTCGACCAAGATCCTGTTGATCGGATACCTTTCGCCACGCTGACCCCCATAAAAATCCCGCACAAGTTCTTCGGGATGTCTATGGCCGATCTGACCATGACGCTGCAACTCCAGAAAAGCACGTTGCAAAGATCGCTCCTAGACAATATGTATATGCAGAACCACGGGCGTTATGCAGTCATGGAAGGTCAAGTGAATCTGGACGATTTGCTATCAAGCAGACCAGGGGGAATTGTCAGAACAAAAACCCCGAACGCTGTTACACCTTTGCCGACACCTCCGTTACAGCCGTATGTTTTTGAAACACTCAAATACCTAGACGGCATACGAGAGGAACGCTCTGGGATGACGAAATACTCCCAAGGTCTGAACGAGGGAACCCTGACCTCTCACACTACGGCAAGCGCAGTCTCACAGACCATGACCGCAGCGCAACAGCGTGTAGAACTGATTGCACGTTGCTTTGCGGAAACGGGAGTGAAAGAACTGATGCGGATGATTTACGAACTTGTCCAGAAGAATCAGGACAAGGCCCGTATGATCTTGCTGAGAAACGAGTTTATTCCTGTCCGTCCGGATATGTGGCGAGACAAGATGGATTGCACCGTTTCTGTTGGGTTGGGGCATAGCAACCGCGACCAACAGCTTATGCACATCTCCAGTCTTATGCAGTTCGCCGCCCAAGCTATGAAAGGAGGACTGTCCATTATCAACGAACAGAATCTCTACAACTTGGGCGCGGAGATGATTAAGAACATGGGCTTTAAGAATGTGGATGACTTCTTGACGAATCCAAGCCGTACCGGGAAAGAACCCGGACCTAAAGAGCAGATGGCTCAAGCCGAAATGCAGCTCAAGAAAGGCGAACTGGACGTAAAGGTAGCGGAGACACAGATCAAGCAACAGAAGCTGCAACTGGAAGCTCAGAAGATGCAGCAAGACAACGCGCTTAAAGTTGCTGAACTCCAACTGGAAGCGGTACAAAACAGACCCGTAGGAATCGGATAATGCCAAAACTAAAAGTCGGGAATAAAGTCAAAAAGTTCAAGTACACCCCGGAAGGTTTGGAGGCATATTTCGCCGCCTTGGAAGAACAGAAGAAAAAGAAGAGAAAATCTCGCACAGCATGAACGAAGAACAACGTGCGGATAATGCTAAACGGATTCTTGACGATCCTCTAGTTCAAGAAGCGTTTAACACTCTACGACAAGAATTTCTGGACAGGTGGGAAAACTCACCAGCCCAGGATACGGATGCAAGGGAAACCTTGTGGCTAGGATTGAAGATCCTTTCACGGCTTCAAGTCCATTTTGAATCGCTTATCGCAAGTGGTCAGATGGCTAAAGCACAAAGAGATTCTAAGATCCTATTTTAGAAAACTACCTACAAGGATGTAGGGGAGGGCCATTCGGCCCTCTTTTTCATGGAGCTAATTGTGGACACTCAAGCAGAACCCACAGGCACGATTGCGGAAGCGCAAACGGCCATTCTCGGACTAATGGACTCGCAAGAAACCCCGGAAGTCGAGGAGGTCGAACCTTCAGAAGCGGAAATCCCGTTTGAAGCGTCAGAGGAAACAGAGGAAGAAGGCGAAGAGCTAGAAGCCGAAGAAGAATCTGAGGATGAAGTTACCGAAGACGAGGAAGCAGAATTCCTATTTGAAGTTGATGGACAGGAACTCTCTGCTGACGAACTCAGGAAAGGCTATTTACGCCAAAGTGACTACACCAAAAAAACGCAGTCTCTTTCAGAACAACGAAAGGAGATGGAGAGTCTTACTCAACAGTATGGCGCTCAACTCCAACAGATTCAGGCAGAGAGGCAACAGTACATCCAGCACTTGCAAGCCCTTTCCGAAAATCAAGACAATACGAAGTTTAATATTGATTGGGACAGGTTACGCTTGGAAGATCCCCTAGAGTACGTCACCAAACGACAAGAGTTTCAAGAAGCCAAAGAAAAGGCTGAAGAACTAAAGACAAAGGCAAAACAAGTCAGGGCAAGGACAGCGGCTGAAGACGAACAGAAGTGGGCCAAGGTAGTAGAGGATGAGAAATCAAAACTCATCGCTGCTCTACCGGAATGGGGCGAAACAGACTCCCAGAGGCAGCTTGCAAACGAACTCAGATCGTATGCCCAAACCCAAGGCTATCAAGAGCCTGAAATCGACTCTCTTGTTGACCACCGTTCATTTCTGATCTTACGCAAGGCCATGCTGTACGACCAGATGCAGAACGCGAACCCGAAAGCAAAAAAGCTGAAAGGTAAACCCAAGGTGATCCGTGCCGGAAAAGGGGCATCCAGAACGCAAGAGCAAAGAGATGCACTCAAAACCAAACGCAACCAACTCAAAAACAGTGGTCACGTTAGAGATGCGGCCAAGATTTTTGAGGATTTCATTTAGGAGTTAAATAATGGCTGTTCCTTCAAATACCCGTGAGGTACATAGTGCCATCGGGGTACGCGAGAACTTGGCAAATGTTATCTACGACATTTCGCCTACCACGACTCCATTTCTGACAGGATGTGGCCGCGAATCTGCGGATAATGTTCTGTTTGAATGGCAGACTAGGTAACATTGGTCTGAGGCGCAGTAATGCGCTTACGAAAATCCGGTGAATTGCTGGAAACCCCATCGGGGCAATCAGCAGCCAAGCACACCAGGGATGGTGTGAAGGTTCAACGCATAGAAACGAGTCCAGAACGGACGGTAATGTTTCCAAGAGCGCCGGACTCCCACAGGGATGATGATATATGCTGAACTTGCGGGCAACCGTAAGAAGTGAGAGATAAAAAACTCCCACGGTAACATTTGGATACCCTCGCAGCCGCCGCCGCGAATCGTCACGCTGAAGGTGATGACTCAACGGCAGCAGCTATCGTAGAAACCACCCGCTTGACGAATTATTCACAAATTTCGAAAGAAACTGTGTCTGTCAGCGGAACCTCAGAATCGGTCAATTTTGCCGGGAAATCCCGGTCAGAAATGGCTTACCACATGGCCCGTGCCGCGCAGACCCTTAAGCGCGATATGGAAAAGATGTTGATGGATAACGTCGCCAAAGCTGCTGGTTCTTCTGGTTCTGCTAGATCCACTGCTGGTCTTGGATCTTGGGTGGCTTCCAACTTTCACTCGCTCGGTACGTCTTCGGCTGGTACTGCAAGTGCCGGAACCGGAACTAACACCGCGACTGCTGCTGGTACTCCCGGCGCAATCTCGGAAGCCGGTATGAAAACGGTTATCCGCGAGTGTTTCGATAATGGTGGTGAGCCTGACACCATCATGGTTGGTGCTTTTAACAAACAGGCAATCTCCGATCTCACACAGTCAGTTTCGTCACTGCGTACTGCTGCCGATAAGGTAGCCCCGGCGCACGTTGTCGCGGCTGTGGATGTTTATGTTTCGGATTTCGGAACCATGAAAGTTGTACCTAACCGCTTCCAGCGGGCGGGTGACTGTTGGTTCTTGGATTTCGATTACTGGAGCATCTGCTACTTGCGTGAGTTCAAAACTGAAGATCTTGCAAAAACGGGTGATAGCCAGAAAAAGCATATCCTCGCTGAGTACGGTCTGAAGTCGAAAAACCAGAAAGCCTCCGGTTTCCTGGCTGACCTCACTACTTCCTAATAGGAAGTAAAAACGGGAGAGGGGGCTTCGGCCCCCTTTTCTTTTAGAACCCATGACATAGCGTATATGCCCAATGTCATAGGTACTCATGACATAAGAACTTTGTGTCATGGGTACTCAGTGCGCCCCCACTAGGGGGCTTTTTTTATGGCTAAGAAAAAGAAATCAAAAGACATCTTTAAGGTTCTTGAAAAGGAATTTGAAAAAGCGGAACAAGAGCGCAAAGAACGCGAACTCTGGGCAAAACCTGGCCCCCGTGAAGTGGGCGGTATGAAACGGTACTGGACAAATGGATAGAAAACCTCTTGAGCGTGTATCTCAGATACATACGGATTGGATAGATGAACCAGATGGAACGATCACTATCGAAACGTACCAAGATGCTGGACCGATACTGGAAGAAAACAAACGCCGGTACAACGATCACGGCGATCTACGAACCCCCGGAAAACTCAACTATGACGGATTCGGTCACAAAGCGGCTTCCATTCCTATGACTGTATGGCAGCAATGGGTAAAAGAAGATCCTGAGATTGCCAAAAACCCCAAATTACTTTTCAAGAAACTCAACGATCCTGAGTTTCGTTACTTCAAAACAACCCCTGTAAGGCTTTAACTATGTATAGACGCGATGATTCTGGTGCATACAACAAATGGGATGTGCAGAGCGCAGTAACGGTAGGTTCTTCCGCTTCTGCGACAGACGTATCGGGAGCCAAGTTGCTTGGCATCCATACGGACGGAGAAATCTACTTTAACTTCTCCACCGCATCCTCGGCTGCTGTAAGCACCGCAAACGACCTCAAGCTCGGCTCCGGACTTACGTTTATCAACGTACCCCGGAATATGTCAGTCACTAACCCTGCTGTGTACATTCATGCACAGAGGGTAGGTTCTTCTGATGTAACCATGAGACTTGTCTATCTGTAATGGCGATAAATTCCTACGCCAACCTCAAGACGGCTCTTGCCAACTGGTTAGACAGATCTGATCTGACTTCCCGGCTGGATGAGTTTATAGAACTGGCAGAGGCGCGATTTGCAGATGACATTCGTATCCGGGCTATGGAAACCACTGCGACCCAGGCGCTCACCTCCGGGACTCGCAGCTATGCACTTCCCACAGGTTACTTACAGGGGAGAAACTTCCAGATAAACACAGATCCCATCACGGCATTGGAGTACATCACTCCAGAGATGATGGATCGTATCTGGGCGGGGAGTGCAACGGGAAGGCCAAGAACCTACACCATCATTGGTGACAACTACCATCTCGGCCCTGCGCCGGATAATGCAGATACCTTGGAGATTACCTACTACAAGGAATTCACTCCTTTATCGGGTAGCGCGACAACCAACTGGATCATCCTAAACAGGCCAAACCTTTATCTGTACGCCTGTCTTTTGGAGGCCGCACCTTTCCTTGGAAGCCCGGAAGAAGCTTCAGTCTGGGCAAGGTATTACTCGGAAGCACTTGAAAGATTACATGAGGCAGACGCAAGAGATCGCTTCTCTGGATCTGTCCTGACCATTAGAACAACGGCGGGGAACCCGTAATGGCTTTAAGCAACTTTATTAATTCACAAGGCAGTTTTGTAGCGAAAACCTCGCCTACAGGCTCCGGGGCGCTCCCTGCTGGCACTACGGGAGAGCGGGACGGATCTGCTACAGCGGGCTACATGAGATTCAACAGCACGACATCGGGCTTTGAGGGTTATGACGGTTCTGCCTGGGGCGAAATCGGCGGCGGGGGAGCATCAGGAGCCAGCGGTGAAGGAATCTTGTATGAAAACGAACAGCAGATCGACAACAGCTACTCCATCACCAGTGGTTACAACGGGGTCAGTGCTGGCCCAATAACTGTAGCAAGCGGCGCGACTGTTACCGTCACTAGCGGCTGCACTTGGGTCATTGTCTGATGTCAACGCTTGAAACTAATCTTGTACAGCCCTCAACAGGCACAACTCTCACGCTGGGTGCGTCGGGTGATACCGTAGACATTCCAGCCGGGGCAACCATCGACGCAACAGGTGCAACGATTACTGGATGGCCAGCGGCAGTCGATAACACTCCTGTCTTTCAGGCTCATATGAGTACAGATCAGGGCACTTTAACTGACAACACTTACTATAAGTGCAGTATTAATACAGAAACTATTGATAGCGATGGAGCATATGACACATCG
>Ga0098059_1001907_pt1 | contig 10159 bp, 7 predicted proteins | sample 20_taG_FD_92580 | JGI IMG/M metagenome (GOLD analysis project Ga0098059, IMG submission 92580) | Marine viral communities from the Subarctic Pacific Ocean - 20_ETSP_OMZ_AT15318 metaG | ecosystem: Environmental > Aquatic > Marine > Oceanic | place: Subarctic Pacific Ocean | collected 2015-01-19
AGGGTTTGAATTTCAACTTTAAATCTAAATTTTCTTTTCGGATCCCTACTTGCAGAATCCATTCCTTGTCCCCAAAATGCCATGTTATTAATCTCCTATTTTACTATAATTAGTGGCTTATACGAAATCCGCACCAGTTCTAGTGATAACAAAGTCAACGACGATGTATTCAATAGCACGAGCAGGCTTGATGAAGATCTTGGCATACATGATGTTGCGATCAATCAAGTCAGCGGTAGTTGTAGTGTCGTCCAAAATGAGCTTGTAATCAGTCAAGCCGAATCTTGCTTTTGTATCAGAGAGCAAAGGATTGACCTGTGCCTTGAAACGATTCCAAGTTGACTCAACATTTTGATCAAACAACAAGTTACGAGAAACAGCAGAAACTTCTGACTTCAAGTAAAGAACCAAGCGACGAACGTTAATTCGGTCAAGAGCAGAAGCATCAGCTTGAAGAGTTTTCTGTCCAAAGATTACAACGCCTTCAGCAGGGAATGTTGCGATTGGATTGATATTTCTTTCGTACAACAAATCTCTCTCTTTTGAATCAAGTCGTTGTCTTGCTTGAAGAACGCGAGGTCCACGAGGACCACCAAGAGAACCAAGTCCTCCACGGTTAAATCCAGCAGGTGCAAACCACAGCTCAGAAGTTGCTTGAGAACGAGCAATCGCACCAAGACCAGCAATTGAAGCAGGAAGCCATACTAGCTGTCCACCGTTCAAATTATCTGATACTTGAACTGCGGGATAGAACGTACAAGCAAAAGAAGAGTTCAAGTTTCTTGTTTTAAGTGAAGTTAGAGCAGTTGTAACAGAACCTTGTCTTGCGCTGGCATCTGAGTTCAATTCAACTCTTGGACGATAGTCGCCTTGGATATCAATGATTGAGAGAATGTCTTTTCTGTTCTCCGCGATATTGATCATCTTGTTTGTAGCAGAAGATCTCCAGATACCCGGCATAACCAAAAGGTTAGCAGGAACAACTTCTGGATCAGCTACAGAGTCCAAAGCTTTAGAGATTGAATAATCAACATAGTTTGTCTTCTCAGACAAAGCGGTGTCGGTAATCAACTCATTTCGCAAAGGCTCGGCTTCTGTAATATCAAAACCTTCAGATCCACCCCATACAGGCATGATGAATTGTCTAACATTTTCATCAAGAAGATCTTCAAATGTGTTACCAGCCTTAGATGTAAATGATGCTCCGGAGTCACCTGTGTGAGCGCCAACAGTGTCTCCAAAGTTACCAGATGTCCAAGTCCAAACTGAGCCACCGGCGGAACCAGATACGTCATCAAGAGAGAAGATGAATGAATATTCAAATCCAGCCGCTGGTACGTGAGTTCCATTTTCACCCAAACTCATACCCAAGCCTCTTGTGTAGTCAACGAAGTCAGGGTCATGTTGAGTTGATGCAGCTGAAATCTTAGGGCGAACACCCCAGTAAGTTCTTGCTTGGTCAGCAGCACCGCCATCAGAACCATTGTCACGCATTCTCAATTTAGGGAATGCAAACCCAATTCTTTCAGCGGTGCTTAGGTCGGCAACATCTGTGTTTGCCGTTTGTCCTTTAAACAACAGACCCGAACGTGCGGATTGAACAGATGGATTTGCATGATCTCCGCCATCAAGATTCTTAAAGCTATCGTCTCCAGCAAGAATTCTGAATCCTGTTGGCCTCACCGGTCCGTAGAAACCGGCTGGAATCAGCCCTTGACCTCCGCCGTTAGCAACGTTTTCTGACATTTCAATATAGAAAATATTTGATTGGTTCAGAAAATCACCATAGGTTCTATAGCGCTTATCGGTGTCGCTCCATTCTTGGTATTGATCACCAATGCGAGCAGCAACATAATTTGGAGAAGCAGGGTTTAAACTACAACCAGTATATCTCTCAACAGTATTGCCGGCAACATCTTTAATGCAAACTGTGAATGTTCCGTATCCACTGACATTTGGATTTGCAGGTGCGGCAAGCTCTTCAATTGCGATTAGATAGTTCTTTTGAATCTCCTCTCCGACATGCATAGATTTAAATCGGAAAAGTTTTTGTTGATTTGTTGAACGATCAGAAAATACCCATCCAGATTTTGCTTCTCGGGCACCATGTCGTTGGTAGCCCCAGTTCGCAGAGACAGTTGTACCTGTTCCCAATGGAAGGAGGATACCAACAGCATTTCCTGTTGTGGCTCCGGCATCAGCAAAATTGTGTAAGTGATCAGCAAAGGTTTCTCCAAGCCAATAAGTCTTATGATCTTCAGCGGCCACAATGGTAGCCTCAGTGTTAGCCAATTGAGGATTGGTATTGAGCTTGCTTCTAATGTAGTTGTTGCTGTTTCTGTCAAAATTGAAACCAAGAGTTTCTTTTTCAGTACCAGACTCATCAAACACTTTCAATGTAAAGCCAAGTCTACCAGAATCAGATTTTATCAAAGCACCGGCTTCTGTTGTGGTGGTTCCAGAGGTTCCAAGGCGTTCTCCCACAAGAGCCAAAGCTCCAGTGATGCTATAAATAACTGCTGCTAGAGCGCCATCTCCCGTAGAACCTTGGGTTGCCTGTGCTGTTATAGCTAGACCTGTACCTGCGGTTTGGAGCTTGATATCATTGGTTGTTGCACCAGCTTGGTTTTGTGCGTCTGCTTGAAACGGACAGAAGGTGCCTGCTCCAGGTTCATCAGCAATTGCAAGATTATTCGCACTAGAAAGGTTGTATACGTGTAAAGTTGAAGAGTCTCCATTTCTCGTGTAATCCAAAGAAACACTACCACTAAAGGCATCCTCAGCATGAGCTAATTCTTCAACAAGAGCGCTATGTATGTACGATAGTACATCTTCAAAAGCTGAAGTGGTGTGGGTGACAATGGTGACTTTTGGAGTATCGCTGTTGGCTCCACCCATTCCTGCTCTTGTAGTAGAGCCGACTACTTTTGCATTATCAACGTCAAAAGCTAGCTCAAACAAAAGCCCTCCGGCCAAAGTAAATGTAGCATTAGAGTGGTTAACCCCAGCAAAGGCAGTTGATTTATGGTGAAAGGAAAGAACGTTACCACTTGACTCTAGATAAAGAGGGTCAAAATTGGTACCTGCGGCTCCGCCTGCTCCAATTTCAAGTTTAATCGCTGTCGCCTGAGATGCATCAACGGCATCGGCAATAAAGAGACCATATGCGGTTGAGTTGTGACCTGTAGAGTCAATACCAGCTCCATTTTGTGCAACTTGCCATCCGGCTTCTCCACCAGTTTCAACTGCTGAGTGTTGCTCACCAGCAATCCGAACCACTGTAACAGCAGATTGTTCTGATGCTAGCCAAGATTGAGCTGCATATGAGGCGTAAGTAGGACCAATTGTGTTTCCTTCTCGCCACACGTCTCCCATTGCACCGTTTCCACCTGCAACAGGTAGGCCAAATATAGAGACGAAATCATCAAGGTTACGAATCTTTACTGGCTTATTAGCCGGCCCTTTTCTTGTACGTCCGATGATGATGGGTCCTTCGGCATCTCTTTCAGTTGGGATGAAACTTTGGTCAATCTCGCGGATGTTAATTCCGGGGGAAAGAAAATCAAATTTTTTAGCCATTGACTGTTCTCCTTAAAAATTATAAAATATTATTTCCTATTAAATAGTTGAAGCAAATGCGAAAGTCATTTTTAAAACTCTCTAAAATCGTCATCATCAGACTCCCATGGCTTGGTGTCTCCAATGATTGTTCTTTCTCTTATGAGCTTTACTTCAACGATTGTTTCTTTTGTCACAATTTTCGGAGCTTCTTCATTGTCTCCATCGCCTAAAAGAAAACCTAACACCTTTAGTTTTACTGTGGTATCAAATGACCTCTCATCTTCTCCAAGGTTTGCTGTGTTATTGTTTTGCGTATAGTCCCCCTCAATGAAGACTTCATATCTGTGTCCGTTGTACTCCGCAAACATGGCATTAATATTCCCAGTTCTTGTCGCAAATGGTGTTATCAAGCTGTTCATTTGTTGTTGGTATTCTGTTCTCAACTTAATTGAGTACTCAACCTTAATCCATGTGGGAATCGGAGCAAAGGTCTCTTCATATACCACCTTGTTGTTTTTGACTGGGTAATTCTGTTGGTCGTTAAACTCTCTTGATGTTGTTGAGGCGAACTTTCTTGTCGCTTTTTGTGAAATTTTTCTAGATATCATTCTTTGGTGTTTTTTATATCCACGCGGACCTGATGTCTCTGGGAATATGTTTGCTTGAAAATCGCCTTTAAATGTCGGATCCTTAGACATTGCAGTTCTTTCCAGTGTGATCAGTGGTAGTTTTAATTTTCCAACAGAGTCTCTAATGTCTTTATCTTTTGAGTTAAACGCTCGCTCAGGGGAGACCCACAATACAGGCACTTTTTTGAAGCCTGTATTTGTAGATGTGTGAAGATCAAACCCATCATCAATAAGCTTATAAATAGCCATATCAATGGTCTCAATTGTTGATGGTTTTAGTGTTACTTCTCTAGTTGGCATTAAATAACCCGTCTCTTGCTCTAATACATTCGGCTGTCACTTCAAATCGTGAGTCAATCTGTCCGAATAATTGTTTTGGCTCATTTATCTTTACTATCTCGTAGTAAATACTCCCATAACGGACGAAGTCACCCTCTCGGACGAATAAATTCTGGTCCTCGGTCAATCTCCGCTTGTGAAAGTTGACTTTTAGACCTGTTTTCTTGTCAATTCCCACACCTTCCATGAAAGTTGTCTCAACTCCCAAATATTCTACAAGGGCATACACTCTAACGGGGTGCAAGAAGTTTTTTTCTATTGCTTCTCCGTATAATGGGTGGAAATTGGTTGTTTCCATGTCCACGGGGAAGTATAAGACCTGTTGACCGACGACTCTTTCGATAATTTCGTCATTAACCTGCTTAACAAGGTTCTTTTCTTTCTCTCCAAGAAATAATGGGGAGGGCGGCTGCGTTGGTCTTTCCCATTTTGACATTTATTTACCCCACAAAGATCTTTAATGGAGTTTTTCCAACGATAGAATCCATATTATCAACCATGCCTTTATCAACCTCAGCAATTCTGGAGTATAGCATCTCATCTAGTTGCTTATTGAGTTCTTCTCGTAGTGCTGTTTGCTCTGCTTGGGCTTGAGATAACAAATCTGAAGCATTAAGAGTCACATTGTCACCAGGAATCGGCACTTGGCCTCCAAACTTTCCTCGGATTTGACCAAGAGTCTCTTTTGAAAGTGCGAGAGAAAAACGACGAACCCATTGTTGACCGATGGAGTTGATTTTGTCAAAAGCAATGTTTTCCATTGGCATGGTATTCATGTTGTTGATGCCATTAACACCAGAGTCATACGATCCTGTTGCATATGCATCGTTGTTTTCTACTGTAAATCTAAACCAGAATTTTTCTGGAGAGGCGTTGCCTTCTGGGATTGGGAATAATTTTAATTGATTATCTATAATCTCATAAGAATAATGAGAGGTTCGTGTATAAAGATGGTCTTCGTAGGCAATCGCTTGTGCCTTGTTTTGCCAAGGAGGAATGACATTAAAGGACGAATCGTCTGCATATTGTCCATAGTTATGGAAATCACCAACAACATTGAGTCCTCCGTAATATCCGTAGAATCTCCACATTTGCCTTGGTGTTACATAATAAACTTGACGAATTTTAATTCTCTTTCCCTTATCTCCAGCCACACTAAAAAGTGATCCAGAATATGGAAGAGAAGCGTCGGCAGCAGCGGCAGTTTCAACGATATTCTGTAAATCATACATTTGTTTATCAGTCACTGTATCGAAAGATGCAGAATAGATTGGATCAGTCCCTCCAACCGTTGCCTCTGAAGAAAATTTATCTGCTGATCGGAATGCATAATCAAATTGAAACTTTGGATACTTGAGTGCAACATCATCTGTACCAGAGATTGTTCCTTTGTGATCAAAAGACCCTGTAGGACCTCCAAGAGCGCTTCCTAAGGCGTTTCTTGCTTGGTGGAGGTTAAGTATGTAGGAGTACTCTAAACAAGCCTCTTCGTAGTGATTGTAGACGTTCTCTGCGGTAATTTCAATATCAAGAACATCCCCACCCAATCTCTTGAATGTATAGGCAACTTGTGCAGCTGCTCCTGCTTGAAAAGCACTGTCCGCGCCATAAAAACTTATGGCCAAAGATGCTTCAACATCTCCTGCTGTTCCAGTTGCTGGTAATGTAATCGCAGATTGAGTTGATGTGGGTGTTAAGTCAGGGAAACTCATAGACAATCCTCCGTCTCATTAATTAGTCTGAGTAAAAAGAAAACCCCGACCAAGTGGTTCGGGGCGATTTGAAAGATTAAGGAAATTTAATCTTCGGAGTCCTTCTTTGCTTTAGTTGTCTTTTTCTTTGCAGCAGCGGCTTTTTTCTTTTTGGCCTCTTCTGCTTTTCGCTTTTTGTCTGCTTTGGCTTTCGCCTCAGCTTCCTTGCGAGCTTTCTCTTCAGCAAGTCTTTTCTCCTCGGCAAGCCTTTTTGCTTCGGCTTCTGCCTTTACTCTTTCTTGTTCGTCAATTATTGCCTGGTGACGACCCAGTTCTACTTGCACCTCTTTTTCAATACCATAACGACGAGCAGTCTCAAGGGAGGGAACCTCCCCCAAGATGCTCATGCGTTTTAGCAATGTTCGGGCGCGTTTATTGCGTTTTCCCATTAATCACCTCAGATTATGCAGTAAATCCATTATTGTGTACCGCCATACCCATTGCGTAGTATTGAGTGCCATCACACCAGATTTCAACCCAAGCCCCTTTCTGAGCACTTGAATGAATTGCGAAAGCATCGGCAAGATTAACATTTTCATCTCCATCAAGACCAACACCATTTAGAGTTTCACCACCATCATTGATAGAAATCGCTCCACCACCATTGCTTTTAGCAATTCTAATCCACCATCCTGGTCCAGCATTAGCTGCCGATGGGAGAGTGATTGTTATTCCTCCAGCAGCAGGAAAGCAGGTTCCACAGTCGGAAACTTCAACAGTTTTGTCAGCAGCAAGTGCTTCAACTTTTTTTCTATCAGCAGAATATCTTCCAGATTTAGCCATAATTTATTTCTCCTTAAATTAAATAATGATCATGGGCAAATCTGCCCTTGTTTCTTATTAAATAGTCCATAGAAATAGAAAACCCCCGTTCCGAAGAACGAGGGTCTCATTTTTGTTAGAATGATTATTCTAATGCTTAGGAAGCACCAGACTCACCCAACAATCCACGAACTACGACAAGACCGTACATATCCGGACGAACCATTTTCTTAGCGTAACGAGTCATTACACCTTTACGAGGAACGAAGTCCTCTGGTCCGAAGATAGTCGGAGTTGTTTGTAGTGGCACGTATGGCGCGTACACATATCCACTTTCAAGGAAAGAAGATCCGATACGACCAACCAAGATCACGTTACGTGGGAAGTAAGGATCAACGATAACGTCAAACTTACGGTTCAAAGAACCAGCTTTAACAGCACCGATATCTCCACGATCTGCATCAGCAGTTACGTTAGCACGGAATCCAGAGGTGAACTCAAGAATGTTTGCAACTTCAGGAGAGCAAACGATGTGAGTAGCACCACCACGAAGGGTTTTTCTGTGAATCTGAGCAGAAACATCATTGATGGTTTCACAAAGAGTCTCATACCATTCGCTAACAGTTCCAGTGAAGTCAGGAGATGCAGCAGTAGCACCAAGTTCAGCACCAGAAAGACGATCAACAAATAGACCAGGAGAACGAGACCAGTAGTAAGTAGCAGCAGTTGCGCCATTTACAAGGTCAGCAAGGATCTCACGATCAATTTCCAAAGCGATTTGCTCTGAAAGGATAGAAGTCAACTCAACCTCAGCATCCAAATTGTGGTAAGCGTTCAAGTCTTGACCCAATTCTGGAGTCCACTTTGCTTTCAACTTCTTGGTTTGTGCTGTGATAGCGATACTGTCTACCTTGATGTCGATCTCTGGGATTGCTTCTTGATTTTCAAGTCCCCATTCGGATGCACCAACAACTGAACCAAGAGCATTGGATGCTTGAAGTGTATCAACCAATGGGAAATGAACTTTACAAAGACTGGCCAAATCGTTGGTTGAAGCAGATGCTCCATGAAGATAAAAGGTTACATATTGATCTTCAGAACTTGTAACGATATTGTTGTCAGCATCCTTGTAGCCCAAGTGAGTCAAACGACGAACAACGCGAAGATCACCAGTACCAGCGCCAAGTTCAGAACCATCGGTTTCAGTCAAGTTCCAAGCTGTGATGCTTCTTGCATCTGCTGTGAGCATATTAGCGGTAGAAAGCTTAACAATGGCAACCATTAGTTCATCTGTGCTAGTGGCAGATAAAAGATCTGGGTCAAAGTCGATAGTTTTCTTCTGAGCGTCACTCAAAGCAGAAATAGCAACTGGGGTTACTCCGAGAGGAGAACCAAGAGAAGTAGCGTCCTTATCAGCACAAGCATTGTCTGACATACCACTAATAGCTGTACCAGCGTTATCAGTCAAAGTAACAGATCCAGTTGGAGAAGCGTAACCAGTAGAGAGATCACGGTATCCACCAGCACCTTGTCGTCCAGCAGGAGCAAGATCAACACCAGCAGTAAGACCGGAACCAACCACGTTTCCACCGTAGATTGATTCTGCAGCGCCAAATGGTGAAGCAGTATCAGTGTCGCCAGTATAGCGACTCTCGGTGAATTGGAAATCAAGGAAGAAGATCAGACCAGATGGCAATGACATCGGTTGAACACTTACAAGATCGTTTGCAATAAGTCCGGCGAATACACGACGAACGATTGGGAAAGCAACAGCAGCGAAACCTTCAACGTCACCACCAGCCATAGATGAAGATTCCTTCAACAATGACTTAGCTTGGTTCTCGAGAAGAACAGCCATATTCTGTGCTTTTTGGCCCTCAAGGCCTTCAAGTAGACCAGTTTGGTTCCACTTGTTTAGAAGTGCTTCGCCTTCAGATCGCATATCGCGATTGACGATGCCTTCTGTCAATTTTTCTACAATAGACATTTTTAAATCTCCTTAAATTATTTTTTTATGCCTGCAAGTTTCTGCATTTTTTCCAAAAATGGATCAGCAGTCTTGCTTTCGTTAATGTTTTGTCTTGAATTCAGCATTGTGCTTAAATTACTTCTCTTGTTGACTGACTCGCTCAGTGATTGTGGACCGCTCTTTGTAGAGTTTGATCCCACTGTGGCTTTGAGTGTCTCGAAAAGCTGCTTTGCTTCTTTCATAGACTCCGCATTTGCGATGGCTTCGACAATTTTTGACTTTTGTCGCTCATTCAGGGAGTGATCGCCCAGAGTGCGGTTCTGGTATAGTAATTTTGCGTTGGACAACAATGATTCTTCCAAGTGTCTCTCCAATTTGGTGAGAACAGATTCCATTTGCTGGTTCTGCTTGGTGAGCATTGTAATTGTCTCGTGTAATTCGTTAACAACTCCGACTGGATCTTCATCTTCATCTTCCTTGTCGGGGTTTGTGGAAAGCTCTTCTTCTTCTAGACGATCTTCAAGAATAGCTTCGTTTTCATATTGCATAACAGTATTTGGACTTGACTTACCTTGTACCCAACCAGTTGGTTGAGGTTGCATGTCAATATTCATCTCTTCTTCTAGCATTGAAGCAATGGTCTCGGCCAAGTTATCCATGTCAATTTCTTGGCTTTCTTGTAGGGGCTCTGACAATAGGTCGTCAAGGTCTCCAAGTCCAGCATCGGTGTCTCCACCCTCGGTTTCACCTTCCGGTGCTCCTAGGTCCATTTCTGGCTCTTCTGGCATATCTTCTGTTGGATCATCACCAAGAGCATCTTGTTCCTCTGGTGTCATTTCAAAATCGCCAAGATCAAGATTGATCATCCCAGCGTCATCCTGAGGGAGGTTGTCAATCAGAGCAGAGAAGCGAGTCATCATATCATCATAGCGAGAATCCCAAGAAGGGGGTGCCTCAATTGTGGTACCTTGTTCCCCACCTGCTAATGCCGTGGGTGCCTCTTCTTCATTGAGTTCTTCCTCGGCTTCGGCGATGACTTCGTCAACCTGGGTCATTGGGTCCACATCTGCTTCAAGCATCTGTTCTACTGCTTCTTTGATTTGGTGCGAATACTTTTCAATAACTGATTGCTCGGCATTTTTAATTGC
>Ga0098059_1001911_pt1 | contig 10149 bp, 11 predicted proteins | sample 20_taG_FD_92580 | JGI IMG/M metagenome (GOLD analysis project Ga0098059, IMG submission 92580) | Marine viral communities from the Subarctic Pacific Ocean - 20_ETSP_OMZ_AT15318 metaG | ecosystem: Environmental > Aquatic > Marine > Oceanic | place: Subarctic Pacific Ocean | collected 2015-01-19
AGCTTTTTTGATGAAGCAAACTTTAAGAAGCTATTCATGGATTTTAACTGGGGCGATGGTCATGTTCCTATGGTCTTTAATAATAGTGCAAATTTCATAACAAATAGTAATACTAATTTAACTGGTTCATTTCAAACAATTAGTTTTATAGCCTTTGGTGGTGTACTGCCTACTGTTATGGGATTTTCAGGTGGTACTTTTACAGCTCAGACAAATAACCAAACTTACAATGTTAGTGCACAAATTCAATTTGAGAATTTAACTACTGCTTCAGTTATTCAGTGTGAATTTTTACACACTTTTACAGGCGGTTCTACACTGTATGAAACTTATACTAGCAGTAGTTTTACTGGCTTTGATTTATACACTGCTAATTTTTCACTTTTAATGCAAGCAGGTGATACATTAATTTTTAGAGCTAAGGAAGTATCAGGAACTGCTAGAGTCCCTATTATGTCTAGCGGCTTAGTAGTATCTACAAATGCAGATGGTGTTGTAAGTGATAACCTTTTACAAACACAAAGAGGAGAATTAAAGCAATGGGAATTTTTAAAGGGTATTATGACTATGTTTAATTTAGTAGCAATACCTGATAAAAACAATTTAAGTAATATTACAATAGAGCCCTATAAAGATGTATTTATTAATAATACTTCAGGTAATACCTTAGCATCCAGAAGTATAGCGCATGATTGGACTGAAAAAATAGACATATCAGAAATTAAGTTAACACCTTTAACAGACTTGAATAAAACCACTATTTTTAAGTTTCTAGAAGATGAAGATGACTATGCATTCATGAATTATAAAAACTCTGTACAAGGTCATTTATATGGTAGTAAAGTCTATGATGCTTCAGGATTTACAATACTACAAGGCACAGAAGAGATAGTAGCTGAACCATTTGCAGCGACTGTTCCTAAGCCTTTAATGAGTCAATTTTACGACTTAATAGTACCATCTATTTATTCTTACAATCCTAATGATGGAACGTCTGAAGAGTTTGATAATAGCCCTAGGATAATGTTTAACAATGGTATCAAATCAGCAACAGCAGGAACCTTTTCAAGTTGTACGTATTTTATACCTGAGCAAAATGGAGTAAGCGGTGGAGATGAAAATTCTTTTTTACAGTTTAGTCATTTAACTACAATACCTACTACATCTTCTAGTACTGATTTTCATTTTGGCGAATGTCAGTTAATAGGCCCTATTGGAAACGCAGTGCCAGATAATTTATTTAATACTTACTGGCTGCCTTATTTTAACGAATTATATAATCCAGATACTAGAACCATGAGCTTAAAAGTAAATTTAACACCTGCCGATATTACTACATTTAATATGTATGATACGGTATTTATCAAAAATAGAGAATTTAGAGTCAATAAAATAGAATACAAGCCAAACGATTTATCAACTGTAGAATTTATACTTATACCATAATGTCAATACCATATTTAAAAGGATATCTAGTTAAACCCTCAGTTATAGCACAAAATGGAGAAGTAACATTTACTGATGGTACTAATGATGTAACACCAAACCAACAGCAATGTGAAGCGTATGGATATACATATAATAAAGATACAGGAACTTGTTCTACTTTTACATTTAATCAAGGCTTAGGCGTTAACTTAATTAATGAAACTAACTATATAAAAGGCTTTAATAATTCAACAGAAACAGGCACTAATAACACTCATATAATGGGCGAAAATAATACTGTAAAAGGAAGAGCAAGAAATAACAGTATAGTAGGTTCTAATAATCAAATAAACAACGGAATAAATAACAGCACAGTAATAGGCACTTTAGGAGAAACAACTGCAAGCAATTCATTAGTAATTGGAGGCAATAAAGGTTCTGATAATTTAGGAGAAAGGCAAAGCATACAATTAATGTATGGAGTACAAACAACAGATGGCACAGTAACAAATTCATATCTTAATAATATTACAGATAATTATTTTGTTGTACCTGATAATACTATTTTGTATTTTCATGCTGATGTAGTAGCAGTAAGAGTAGGTGGCGAAGGTGCAGGTAATGTAGGAGATTATAAGTCATGGGTTGAACGTGGTGTAGTCATTAATGAATCAGGTACGCTAAGTATAAATAGAGAACGTGATACTATTAAAGGTAATGGAACAACAACAGGATGGCAGCCTACAGGTGCAGTATCAGGTAGAAACTTTATCATTACTTGTAAAGCAACTAATAGCATGACTGTAGAATGGGCTAGTAATATAACATTTACACAAATTAAAACAGGAGTAGCACTTTAAATTTAAAGATATGGCAAATAAGGAGGTTTTAGAGATGGAGATAAAAAGTAACACTAAAGGAGTTACTAAAGATGTAGAAAAATTAGGCAAAGAAACTAAAAAAGCTTCAGGAGGTTTCGGTGGTATTGGTAATGCTATTAAAGGAGTTGGTACTGCAATTAAAGCAGCAGGTATTGGTTTACTAGTAGGTTTATTAGCTAAAATGATGGAGGTTTTAAGTAAGAACCAAAAAGTGCTAGACTTTTTTAATACAGGTATGACTGCTTTAAGCATAGCATTTAATGACTTATTTGGTTATATAGAAAGCAACGTAGGCACTATAACAGGGTTTTTTAATGATTTATTTACAAATCCTGCTGAGAAGATTAAAGAAATGGGTACTACAATTAAAGAAGGTTTAATTGATAGATTTAATGAATTTGTAGAAGTATTAGGATTAGCAGGTAAAGCATTAGGTCAGTTAGTATCTGGAGAATTTAGTGCTGCATTTGACACTATAAAAGAAGCAGGTAAGCAAACTATTGATGTGGTTACGGGTGTAGATGATAGTTTTGAACAAGTAGCTGAAACTATTACAAACTATACTAAGAAAACACTAGAACAAGCAGTAGCAATAACAGAAACTTCTAAGGCAGCAGATAGAGCAGCAGTAGAATTTGCTAAGTTAAATGCTCAGTATTTAAAAGATGCAGAAGTACAAAGACAGATTAGAGATGATGAAACTAAAACATTTGCAGAAAGAATTGAAGCTAATAACAAGCTAAATGACATTTTAGCAGAACAACAAACATTACAAAGAGAACAAATTCAAATAGGGATAGATGCAGCACAACAACAGTATAATTTAAATGCAAGCGAAGAAAATTATATATTATTACAAGAGCAAAAGGTTGCAATGCTTGAACTTGAAGAAACTATAACAGGACAATTATCAGAACAAAAAACCAATCAAGTATCATTAGAGAAAGAACTTTTAGAAGCACAAAATGAAATTAGAGCAGCAGGGCTAACAGGTAGAGAGCAAGAATTAGCAGAACTTGAAGCAGAATTTAAGCTAAAAGTTGATATGGCTCGTAAAGCAGGAATGGATACTGTTGCTCTAGAAAAACAATTTGCTAAAGATAAGAAAAAAATTAATCAAGAAAATACTAACGCCACTTTAGAAGCTGCATCAGGTTTAGCATCAGGGTTACAAGCATTAGCAGGAGAAAATAAAGCCTTAGCAGTAGGTCAAGCTATTATAGATACTTATGTAGGTGCTAACAAAGCATTAGGTCAAGGTGGTATAGCAGGGCCTTTAGCAGCAGCAGGTATTATAGCTTCTGGTTTAGCTAATGTAAGAACTATATTATCTACACCTGTTGGAGATGGTGGTGGAGGCGGTGGAGGTGGAGCAGCAGCCCCTACAACTCCTGCCCCACAAATGATGTCTGGAGCTTTTGACTTAGGCGGTGGTGTAGCACCAGAACCTGTTAAAGCCTTTGTAGTTACAGATGAAATGTCTAACAGTCAAAACCAACTAGCAAATATTAGAAGAAGAGCTACAATTTAAAAATCAAATAAATATTAATTAAATCTATTATATAATATGCCTTGTAAGAAATGTAAAGATGAAAACTATAAGTATGGTAATACTGGAGAATGTAAGTATGCCACTAAAGAGGCTTGTGAAAAAGCTAATCCTAAAAAATATAACAAAATGCAACCAACACCACTAGGGAAAAAGTCGTATGAAGAATACGCAAAAGAATTAAAAGAATTTAATTTAAGTAAAGTTGAAAGAGTTGAGTTGGCTAATATTAAAGAATTAGACAAATTTGTAAAAGCTCTAAGTACAGCAGTAAAACAAATTAAAAGTAATAGAAGTAAATTGGGTAAGTCTTTATCTGATATACAAGCACAAAGAAAAGAAGTAGAAAAACAATACAATACAGCAGTAGAAAATAAAAAAGCAGTTGATTTAGCAGTTAAAAATTCTGAAACACTTTCTAAACAAATAGTAAAACAAGCAAAAGAACTTGGTATAAGCCCTAGTGAAATACCTAATGTTAGAGAACTTGTAGATTTAATAGAACAAGCTGAGGGCGCACAAGAAACTATTGATATGTTTATGAATGATGCAAAGGCAATTATTAATGTAGCAGCTTTAAAATAATAATATGAAAGAAACTAAAATAGTAGAATTAGTAATAGCAGATGATAGTCAAGAACTAGCTATTGATGCTATTAGCTTAGTAAACTCTCCTGCAATAGAGCAAGACTTTGTATTCTTTGGTAAAGAGAAAAACAACTTAACTTTCGCTAAGGTAGATGAGGAAAAGAGAATGTTAATTAGTCCTGCATTAATACCTAACAAGCAGATATTTAGATATGATCCTAATACAGATTCTGATTATTATGTTTATTTTAGTCCTGAGACTGTACGTAAGGCTTCAGAGTTATACTTAAAACATAATAACCACCACAAAGCTACTCACGAGCATTCTGAGAGAGTTTCTGGAGTTTTGACTGTTGAGTCATGGATTAAAGAAGGAGATAGCGACAAATCTAAGCTATATGGATTTGACCTTCCTAATGGTACTTGGTTCGTTAAAATGAAAATAGAAAACGAAGAACTTTGGCAAAAGATAAAAGCAGGAGAATTAAAAGGTTTGAGTATAGAAGGATATTTTACTAATAAATTTGAACAAATGCAAAAAAAAGAATTTACAACAGAAGAAGTAAGAACAGCACTAAAAGAATTATTAAGTGTTCAAAAAATAGAATTAAGTGTTGCAGATGATGTTTTGTCAGATGTTAGTGCTAATGGTAAAAGTCGTTCTAAATATAGAAAGCTAATTAGACAAGTAAGAACTGATTTAGCTGCTGCTTATGGGCATCTTGAAAACATTAAAAAAAGAGATGAAAGAATACAAAAAGACAGTAAGATATTTAAAAAACAAGCAGACGAATTAGGAGTAGGAAAAGAATTAAAACCACCATACAACTATATTTATGATGGTTCTTACATAGACAAACAAATTGATAATGATTTAGCAGCTAATGAAAAAGCAGTTAGAGCAGTTTTAAAGTCATCAGAAGTGATGTAAATATTTACAATAATCTTAGAAAAATTAAAACTATAATATGAAACCAACACAAGAACAAATACTAAGTGCTTTAAATAAAATGATTAAAGAATCTAAAACTGAACTAAAAGCAGAAAAGGTTGAGTTAAATTTAGTAGATGATTTAAAAGATTTAATTAAAAGAGGGTTGTCTATTGAAAAAAAATTAGCAGGACAAATAACAAGCTATAACGGATTATTAAGAGCAGGAGGAGAATTTAAAAAGCAATACTCTAATTTAGTAAAACAAGCTAAAGAATTAGGGGTAGATGTTCCTGCTGAATTAAAGAAACTTGAAGAAATTGCTGATGGTTTTGAAAAAAAAGGAGAAGCACTTAAAAAAGTATCTAATCTATTTGGATAATCTAAAAATCAAATAAATAAATAACTATTCTATTATATTAAAAAAGAACCTATGGACATTAAAGAACAAATACTAGTAGCACTTGGCTTGAATAAAAGCGAAGAAATTAAATTAGAGTGGCAAGCTAAAAGCGAAGATGGTACTATTTTCGTTTCTACTGCTGAAGAATTAGAAGCAGGTGTAGATATTTCTGTTTTAACAGAAGATGGAACTACAATCCTTTTACCTATCGGAACTTATAAAACAGATACAGGCGTATCATTTAGAGTTGAAGAAGAAGGTGTAGTAGCTGAGGTTATGGAATCAGAAACTGAAGAAGAAGTAACAGTTGAAGAAGAAGAAATGGCTAAAGAAGATGAAGATAACTATGAAGAAGAAGCTGATGTTGCTGACTGGCAAGGTATGGAGAAAAGAATCCAAAACCTAGAAGATGCAGTAGCTTCTTTAAAAGAAGAAAAAGTAGGCGGTGATGATGAAGTAGAAGAAATGTCAGAAGTAACTGAAGAGCCTTCTAAAACACCTAAAACTATTACAACAAAAGAAGTAGTTGAATTTTCAGCAGAAGATGAACTAGCTAACTTAAAAGCAGAAAACGAAAAACTTAAAACTGAATTAGCAGCAAGTCCTGCTGACAGTCCAATTAACACAAATAAATTTAGCTCTGAAAGACCTGTATTATCAAGAAAAGAATACAATAAACTTTCTAAGCAAGAAAGATTTATATATAATTTAAATAAATAATTAATTAACAAATAAAAAATAAAAATTATGGCAATAGCAGTAACGAGTAATTTTGCAGGAAAGGCGGCTGGATTTTATATCGCAGCAGCTTTAAAGGAAGCAAAATCATTAGACTACTTAACGCAAATGAACAACGTGCGCTTTAAGCAAAACATCCAATCTATGGCAAATACAGGTTTCGTTAGAAACGCAACTTGTGATTTTACAGAAAATGGAACACTTACAATGACCGAAAAGGTTCTTGAAGTAAAACCTTTACAAATCAATATTGACTTGTGTAAAAAAACATTAGTATCTTCTTGGGAATCTCTTGAAATGACAGGAGCATATGGTAATCCTCCTGTAGCATTTGAAGACTATGTAATTTCTTATATGGGTAGTATTATTGCTGATGCAACTGAAACAGGGATTTGGCAAGATGATAATGGTAATGGAGAATTAACAACTGGATTCTTATCAGCAGCAGTTGGTTTATTATTACCAGGAGTTGATGGAACAGTAGTACAATCAGCAGCTTCAGGTGCTTATACTGCTGCTAACATTATAGCAAACTTACAAACTTTAACTGCTGATATGGCAGCTAACGTTCCTGCAATATTAGGAAAAGAAGACACTCATATTTACATGAACTCTAAAACTTATGCTTTATATATTTCAGCAGTATCTACATTAGGATATGTTAATGCTTACAATATGAACGGAGACTATGAGCCTGTATTCGAAGGATACAAAATTGCAGTATGTCCAGGTATGCAGGACAATCAAATGGTAGCAGCTCAAAAATCTAATTTATTTTGGGGAACTGATCTTGTTTCTGATTTTGGAACAACTGGAACAGGTCCTTCTATAAAAATAATGGATATGTCAGATTTAGATGGAAGTGATAATTTGAGATGTGTAGCACGTTATTCAGGTGCAGTTCAAACAGGAATCGGTGCGGACATCGTAAGACAATCGTAATTATACAAAGAAGGGGGCGTAAAAACCCCCTACTTTTAACCCTTTAAAAATAAAATAACATGGCTTGTACAGCATTAACACGCGGAAGAAATTTAGACTGTAATCGTATTTCAGGCGGTATTAAAGCGGTTTACTTTGCGGTCTTCGACCAAGTAGGAACTATCACTTATGATACAACAGCAGCACCGAATCAAGTTAGAGAAATAGAAGACATAGACATGGGTTCTAATAGTGTTTATAGATATATTCTACCTTTAGGAACTTCTTCTTTAACAGATACGATAGTAGGTTCTCGAGAAAACGGAACGATTTACTATACACCAACAATTAATATTATTTATAATAAATTAAGTAGAGCAGACCAAGCAGAAATTAAGTTATTAGGAGCTACAAAAACTATTATCTTTGCAGAACTTAACCAAACTTTAGCTTCTAACGGACATAATGTAATAGTAGCTTTAGGAGATGTAAATGGAATGGAACTTAATGCAGGAACTATGGATTCTGGCGCAGCTTGGGGGGACAGAAACGGATATACTCTTACATTCGACGGAATAGAAACACAACCATTTGCAATGCTAAAAGATTATACCACAGCACCATTTGATAATTTAGACTCAGGAGCTGCAATCCCTATTGTATCTACTGACTTATAATATTACTTTAGTTTTCAATATATTTCTTTGATTAGGGGGCTTTTAGCCCTCTTTTCTTTTTACAAGCCAAATAAAAAAAGACTTTTTCTATTATATAGTATGATACAAGCAATCACAGAAACTAATTTAACTACTTTTTTACAAACAGAAGATAATAGAATAGATACTTCAGTTGATTCTAGCTTGATTAGACACTTAGTAAAATTCACTAATGATATGGATAAGTCTATACAATATGCTTATTCTACAGTGCATTTAATTTACAATAGATACACAAAATTTGTATTTGATTATAATGCAACGCCTGATGTATATACTGGTAAAATAAACTTTACACCATCAGGCTATTACAAGTATGAAGTTTACGAAGTTAGTTGGACTGGAGCAGTAGCAATAAGTGCAGGTAATGCACCTGTAAATGAAAATGACGTATTACCAGTAGGCCCTACTCATGGAGTAGTACAAGGATTAGTAACTAAAGGTAAAATGTATGTAGCTGACAAATCAGGTACAGCGCAAGTACAATACACACAAAGACAAGAACCAACAGAAACGAATTATATATATTACGGACAATAAAAATTAAAAAATGGCAATAGAAAACGTACAACAATTATTAACAGAGCAACTAGGTAAAAATAGATGCGACGTTATAACAACAACAGCAATGACAGGTAAAGATTATTATGCAGTTCACTTTGTAACAGAAAGCGTAATAGCATCAATAGCTGCTTCTAATATACAAACAGGTACAGGTAGTGCAGCTTCAAGTTTACATACGACTATGGCAGCAGGTACTACTTTATTCCTTAACGTAACTGCTATTACACTTACGAGTGGATTAGCTATCTGTTATTACGACCAAGTTATATAATGAAATTACTAAAACTAGGGCAAAGTTTAGGCGGTGCTAATAGACCTTCAGGCGCATGGAGTCCTGATGATGAAGCTAGCTTAGAGGCGTGGTATCAAAAAGGAGTAGGTATTGGCTTAAGCGGTGCTACTGTTAGAGCGTGGAATGATAGTAGTAGTAACTCTATTGATATGACTCAAGGAGATGCGGCTGAAATGCCTATTTGGAATGGGTCTTTAGAAAATCTACAATTTGATGGAACAGGTAGAAACCTACAAACAGCAGGCGCAGATATTACTCTTAGTGGAGCATTTACAGTAGGAGTAAGAGTTAAGGTAGGCGCTTCTTTAGGTACTTTATTAGCTGATAATACAACAGCAGGCGAATGGTTAAGATTTATTAGTACAACTGTAATAAGACTTAAAATAGACAATACAACAGCAGTAGACTTTAGTTTAGATAGTGGGGTATGGGGTGATGGTTATCTTGTTATGTCTAGAGATGCTGCAGACCAAATAACTATGTATTGGAATGGTACTGCACAAGCTGATACAGAAGAGCTAGCAGGTACATCTAATATTGATGCTATAGGGGTTCGTAAAACAGATTTAAATCCTTTAGATGGCTTTATAACAGAAATACAAATATTTAGTACAACTAATGCTTCTTTAATTGCTAATGTAAATTCTAGGCTATCAAGTCTATAAAATATAAAATATGAAAGATAATATTATATCAATTAACTTAGAAACTTCTACAGCTCCTGTAGTGCAAGAGGTTAGAGGTCGTGATTATATAGAATATGGAACCGATGACTGGAAAAACTTGTACCCACAGTTTCTTATTGACCTTTATTACAACTCTAGTACTCATGCAGCTATCGTAAATGCAACTGCTGAAATGATAGCAGCAGAAGATTTAATTGCAACAGATGAAGATACTAATTTAGATGCTTATGTAAAACTAAAGAAGTTTTTAAGACACGCTAATAGTAAAGAGTCATTACACCAAGTTATTAAAAAAATTGCATTTGATTTTAAATTACAGGGTGCTTATGCTTTGCATATTATTTGGAATAGAGAAAAAACAGAAATAGCTGAAGTTTACCATGTACCAGTAGAACGAGTTAGAGCAGGTAAACCAAATGAAATGGGTAAAGTAGATACTTATTTTATTAGTG
>Ga0098059_1001913_pt1 | contig 10140 bp, 1 predicted proteins | sample 20_taG_FD_92580 | JGI IMG/M metagenome (GOLD analysis project Ga0098059, IMG submission 92580) | Marine viral communities from the Subarctic Pacific Ocean - 20_ETSP_OMZ_AT15318 metaG | ecosystem: Environmental > Aquatic > Marine > Oceanic | place: Subarctic Pacific Ocean | collected 2015-01-19
AACTGGGTTAGTTATGATAGATGAGTTAGCATTCGGTGTGGTGAGATACTTATAAACCTCTTTTGTCTGCTTGCTATTCCTCAGGGCATCAAACACTGACTTACTAAAAACCTGCCACTGGGTCATTTGGCCGAAGGCAATTTGACGTAGTTTTAAATATTCAACACGTCCTTTTAGTTTTGAAAGGGGTTTTATTTTTTTGATTTGTCGTAACCAGAAATCTGACCATCTTCCATACAAACTGTTGGAATCAATTGTCTGGTTACTCCTTGACTTATTTACAGGGGTTGCTTGAGATTTACTAACAGTGGGATGTTTCCACGTTGATTTATGGACATTCCCTATACTGCTGAGGAAGGTGGGGTTGAGCCTTAGTTTTGTTGCTTCTTGTTGTTGCCTTCTTCTCTTTTTTGTTCTTGTTTTCCCTTTTTCGATTTCTGTTGCGATTGCCCGCTCAACCCTAGCGGTATCATTATTGACAATCCCTCCTGATACCGTGGGTCTGAATCTGGTATTAATCCGTTGTTGATATAACTCGCCATTTTTACTCTCCTTATTTGTCCAGTCGTTGTTAGCATAAAAAGTTTCTGCTTGGAAGATGTCTAATTGTAAATCCAATCCGAGGTCTTCTGCAAGCTTTTTGATCGTAGATTGCATTTCGGCTTCAATTTTGTTACCAAGCTCAGAAACATTCTGGGAGATTACCTTAGCGTTCCCTGATTTTGCCTTAGCGTTATTTAAAACTATCCTCAGGCCAGCCTTCCCGTCGATAGTGGTTTGTGAAGCTCCTTCGATATAGTTCGGGAATGCCTCCCTTAATCCGTCATAAAATGCATCCTGTGTGGCCTTGTCCTGAAATTTATTATTATTATCCTTAAAATCAAAACCAACCCCCCTTGCCTTGTTTTTCGGTCCAAATGCAATTACATCGGTTTGCTGAGCAAGTAACCCGATAACATCCATTATATCGGCTACTGCTGGATCAGTGGCACTGATTTTTAAAATAACATTAGGATTGGCCCCATAGTTTTGGTAGTATCCATATCCACGGGTACGATCTGTTTCCTTGATACCGGTTTTTTTAAGGGCAATATCAGCTATAAGGTCCCCAATCTTATAAGTAATCCTTTGCCTCTCTTCTTCAGAAATTATCTTTGGATCATTAAAATCTTTCCCAAACTTTTTACTCAATGGGGATCCTTCACCGAAATCTATTTCAAACGCAAGGGTTCTGCTGGTCTCTGCAATCATCTGTGCTGGTGTACCGCCACCCTCTGAAGGAAGAGCTTCTGTGATACCCATCCATCCTACGGCCTGCACATCCCTTGGCTTCCAGTCACTCCTGCCCTTCCAGTTCTTGGCATTTAAGTCGTCAGTCATCTTTCTAAACCAGTCAGCAACTAATTCATATTCTGTATCTGTTACTGATGGCGTTTTCCGATCTACTGTTAAATTTTTCAGTGCTTTGTTCTTTGGCAGGGCTGTCCTCAGGTATTTAAGCACAACATCATCAATGTATCCAAAATCTCTCCAAGTATGACGGTCTACAACGGCTGGTGCACCCATGGAAGCATCGAACCCAGCCACGCTCCTGAAGTCCATGCCTACAGAAGCATCGAGGAAGTCAAATAGCTTAACTCCCGCCCCACCGGTAATCATTTCTTCTCTCAGGACTTTTACGATGTTGTCGTGGGCCAGACCACCCTTCTTCACAAATTCTTCCTTCAGGTAGTTCTCCAGATTCTGCCCAACTTTAAGTATGTTTCTCATGGCTCCCAGTGGGCTCTCACCCTTGTTTGCCAATGCCCACGCCATGACCATTTTTGGTGCGTCTTTCTTGCCGAATGTCTTTTCAAAGATGGGTATTATCTGAGGATACCAATCCTTGGCGTTTAGTATTTCCTCATCAGAAAGGACACCCTCCACTTGCTCTATCCACTGATCTGTTGTTTTATTCTTTCCGATGTAAAAAACAGAACCATTCGGCAGGGTAAATTTCTTATGCCTGTTTGCAGGCAATGCCTTATCCTTGTCTGCCCTACTTCTTTTGAGGGCCTTTCTTGTATACTCAAGCGAGCTCCGTGTAGGCCCAAAGATACTATAGACCCAGTTTTGGAGTTTATTAAACTTTGTAACTGCGCTTACCGGAGTAAACGGTACTATAGATCTGGTTAAATGATGATGTATTAAATTTACTTCCGATCTACTCAAGGAAGGTGGAAGCTTCTCTTTATTTGATGTGACCCATTTTCTTATCAACTCCTGTTCCGTATCTGACATCTTCTTGAAAGTTGTAGGCTTAGATGTCTCATCCATCCAGCTATCAACAAATTCCTTATCTTTCTTAGCCTGTGCTTCTTCTTGTAAAAATTCAAATTGTGCTCCAGCCATCGATGTTTCAGGCTCTACATGTGGCCTTGCTTCCATTTTAAATTTATTCTCCTTAGCCCATACAAAGTCCTCTTCACTTACTCCCCAATTTTTTTGGACATTCTCTTTGTCCCTAGAAATTGTTGGGGCTACGATGCTATGATCCATGTAAAGTTGCTTAGCTTTTAATCTTCTTTCCGCTTTTAGTTCTTCATTCCCTTTGACGTTCTGAAAAGACAGTCTCCCTTCCTCCTCCTTTACATTCTTTTTATTGTACGGCCTTAACTCTTTCCAGAGCTTCCTTATTGTCGCTTTCTTTGAAAGTCTTTCCTTATTTAAGTCCCTAGCTACCGTTCCTTTTACTCCCATAGGATACCCAAGACCTCTGGCATAATCACCAAGAGCATCGATTGTTTCACTATCTTCAGGCAGGAGATCCAGCCCAGCTTTTCCTGCGAGTGTAGTCACAGCCTTGTCAATCAATTCCCCAGCCTTTACCTCTATTCTTTTTAGGTATTTAGCGGGATCTTCGCCAAGTTTTATTTTATTTTTTGGATATTTGGGAAGGATGGTTCTTGCTACCTCAATTTTACTTAATTGACCGAATTCATCATGCAATCCTATAAATGCCACAAAAGATTCCTTCTGATCATCTGGGAGCAGATCTAAGGCGTTTTTGATTTTGCTTTCAACCTTTCTCCTCGCTTCTATTGCGTATTTTTTAAACCGCTTGATTTTTGCTCTTTCCTCCCAAATCTTTAATTTTATTCCCCTTCTACCTTTTGGTTTAAGCGTCCCTTCCCCAGTATCAGAAAGCATTTCATTGAAGAGTTCTATTTCTGACTCTGCTTTTGCTATTCCTTCCAGAGCAAGGTCTAAATCAGCAATATCATCAGCTGCCAGATTGCGACGTATTTTGTAGAATAAGGCTTTAGTTTGTTGGTCTGGCAAAAATTCAGCTTCATCGTCGGAAACCCTTACTCCCATTTCATAGCGTTCCCATGGTTGAGCCTTTAAAATATCTCCTTCCGTATCTTTTAATTTTTCAACAGTTCCAATCCTTTTATCAGCTTCCTTGCGGAATCTTTTCATGTATGCTTTATCCGATTCGCCTTTTTTTCTAGGGAATTCCTTAGAAGTAAGCCTTACGTCCTCCTGTTCTGTTTCCGTCTGAACGTAGTCTTTTTTACCCCACTTTGGCACTAGTGCGTGCTCAAATTTCTGGTAAACCATCCCCATTTTTTGTCGGGACACATCTTTTGCTTCCTTAGAATCCTCCCCGACGAATCCGACTTCGCCAGTTAATGGGGCCTGCTCGGACTTTGAAAGAGATTTAATTGTTTTCTTGGCCGTGGCTACCCGACCCTTCTCCATTTTTATTCTTTCAGGGATACCCGCCAGTTTGTTAGTATCTGCCTTGTTCCTTTTAGACTTTGGAGTTGTGAGGATTTTCTTTTTATCTTCCGTCAGTTGTTTTATTTTCCTTTCGGACTGTTCTATTACCCCTTTAGATGTAGCAATTTTTTTCTTCGCACTCTCTTTAGCTTTTTTAGCTTTTATTTTTGCGCCTTCTTTTGCCTTGTCGGCTTTTGATTTTTCCCATGCCTTCCCTTTAGCCCTGTAGTTTATTTTTGATAAGGCTAATCCTGCCACATACGGCTCAGTGTCTTTTGCTAAGCTCTTCAGGACGGCGTCCGGAGTGTTGTCGTTTTGGGCTACTTTTGCTCGTACTTTTTCTGACTCATCCTTTGACAACTCTGTCAGCTTCTTCGGTGTGGCTTTCAATCCAGCAGCCACATTCATTTTCTTTACAGTGTCTTTTTTAAGTTTGTCTTTTGCTTTTTTCTTGTCTTTCTTTGCTTTTATATTAGCCTTCCTTATATTATCGGCCTCTTTCGTTATTTCTTTGTCTGCCTTCCTTCTTTCAGCCACAGCCTTACGAACACCCTCTATATTATCCTGCTCCAGTATTTTCAGGGTATCTTCAGGGGTTCTTTTGTTTTTAGCTACTAGCTTACGGATTTCTGGATTAGTATTCCCTGCTAATTTTCTCAGGAGTGCAAGGCTAGTTTTTTCACCGGTAGCTCTCTGTAATTGCTGATTAACCAGCTTTGTCCTTGCCTTTATCTGTTTTTCAGTTAACGGCTTCTCCCTTGTCTTTACTTCGGGCGCTTGATCTAAGCCCTCTGCGCTTCTTCTTAATTTACCAGCATCCTCAGTGAGTTGCAGTTGGTCCTTCTTCTTTTCTTCATACTTTAGGGTAACTGTCTCTTCAGTTCTTACCTCTTCAGGCACCTTAGCTTCTGTAGCTGCTCGTGAAATAGCTCCCATGAGCTCCACGCCGGTTAAGAGGTTCCCCTTCTTCGGGGCCTTGCCCTCAAGACCTGTTGCATATTTGTCTGCTACTTGTTGGATTTTTTGAGCAACCTGATACTGGTTCAGCGAATTCTTAATGAAAGGATTAGCTTCACGGATTGCAATAGCCATATTATCAAAGTACCCAAGCGTTTTACCTCCACCGGACTCTCCTAAGTTACTTGCTATGAATTCTTCGACTTGACGGAACCGTGGCACATCTGCATATCTCCCAGATTTTAACCACCGGTCTACCATCTTTTTGTGCCGTCGATCAAAGTCTTTGATAAACTGGTTATATTCCTCCCCTGTCCACTCCATGCTCTCGTCAATGACTTCAGTTCTTTTGCCGTTCTCGTCAGTCTGGATTGTGGTTTTTATTGTTCCAGCATTCAACAGCTTCCTGAGACCAGCGTGGCCAAGTGCTTCATGGAATGCAACCTCTGCCATTCTGTCCAGAGATTGTTCAGTGTTAGTTATTAACTGTCCGTTATCAAACATTCTTTGTGTAAGATAAACGGCTGGATTTCTTCCTTCATACTGACTTTCTGTCAGGTCTTCAACAAACCCCTCCGTTCCTCTCCAATTTATATCCTGCCCGATTTCTCCGTCCATGCTTTCGTAGAACAAAGAAGTGTTCCCGTCAGCATCCTTACCAAGTTTCCCCGACTTGAAATCTATTTCAGGGAATGCTTTATTTAATTCGTTGATAGCAGTTTGATGCACAACCCTATCCATGCTGAGGACATCTAAATTATCCTCCACAATAGACCCATTGGCGACCTCATTCCCAAGCATCTGATCAATATCAGGATTCCCCACCGCCGACCTAGTTGATGACGTTGTTTTTTTGTCTGGATTTGCCTGAAGTAAAGACATCCAAGACGGCACTTCGGGAGTACTTGCAGTATGCGCTATTGTTGCTGTCTTTAAGCTTTCGGTTGTCAGGTCTTCCGCCCGTTCTGCTGTTTTCCTTGCATCATCCTTACTCTTAATTCTTTCTCTCCTCTCGGTGTCATATTTTCTATCGACCTCTTTCTGGGCTTTTGCGTCTTGATTCTCTTGCATATGGACCATCTGCAAATCAAGTTTTTGCAGATCCATCCTTGCCTTCTCTAATTTGAGAGGATCAGCGACAGCCTTTTTAATTCTGTCCTGAAGGATTTTTCGTCTTTCACTGGCAGCTGTTAGTCTTCGGTCTATTCTCGAATCTGTCTGTGCAACGGTTTCAATAACAGCCGTCGGAGCACCAAACGTGGCTTCCATGATGGCTGCGTTCCAGATTGTCTCAAACGTGCCAGGTCGGAGGGCTTTAATCTTTTCTCGCAGTTCAGGTACTTCCTCCCTTGTTACTCCTAACCTTTCAAGTTCCTCAATAGTATTTTCCATACCAAGGCGCTTATCCAGTTCCTCAGAGGTTGCTCCAAGGCCAATATCTGCTATATATCTGAGTGCAAGTGAGCCGTATGGAATAAAGGCGAGTGATTCAAGGGCGCCGGAAGTGTATAGTCTCTCCACCATGGTGTCTTTAGCAACACGTTGAGCGGAATCTGTGAGGTCTCTTTGTTGATCTGGGGTCAGGTCTGCAAACTTAGCGTCGGGATTAATACCGAGTTGCTGACGGATGAATGGATCTCTCTTCGCATTTTCAAACTCTTCACCGCCGACTTGGAAGGATCCAACGGCATTACCTACAGCCATTGCCACGGCCCCGACAGCCCAAGGATTACCACCGGTGGCAAGTGCTGTAACACCGGCTGCGCCGAGAGCAATACCGGCAGCTCCAAGGGATGGAAGTGCCGATCTGCCTAATTGTTGTGGAGTTTGTGTTTCTTCTGGTAGGACATGTTCGTATAAAGAGCCCCAGACACCGCCCTCTTCTATGAGTTGGTCACGAGTTTGGGGAGCTTCGTATGCCTTGAGATCTTCCTCTTGCTGGGCAACAATATCGGTTCCAATATCTTCAAGGAATCCAGCACCGCCCTCCCAGCCCATGTCAGAAAGCAACTCTGCGCCAGGTCCCGCTATAGCAGAACCAGCAGATTTCTGGAGCTCGTCCATTCCTGCCCCGAAGGTTTGGGCGATGAAGCCGGACTCTTTTTCCTTACGTCCAGTGTCATCCCAAGACCGAGCAATTTGGGGCCGGTCTGGATATGCACCCAGAAGTTCTTCTTCCTCTTCAGGTTTTAACCTGAATTGTTGGGAAAACCTTCTAATTGTCTGTGACTCACTTTCATAAGGGTTCGCTCCCACACCCTTCCATTGAGCATACGCTTGGCTGGGCGTCATTTAAGGTTCCTTGATATGTAGTATTTCACGTCGTTTCTCAGTTCGTGTCCTTCTCGTCTGTCGAAGAATATACCCGACTTTTTATTGTAATAAACAGCGGCTTCTTTTATTGAAGTAAACCTTGGGTTATTTGATTTCTTTTCCTTCGCCAGTATCTTCTCAAACCCCTTTTTACCTGTCCTGTAGGCCCCCTCAAGTTTCTTTTTAACTTTCCCTGGTCCAAGATTTTTCTTCGATATTTCCCGTAATCCCTCTTTACTATTTCTATAGTCCATGAAGGAATCATATTGATCATAATCCCATTTACCTAGTCCTAAGATTTTCCCTGCAAGTTCTGCGGTATATTTTTCAGCCCCAAATTCATACTTAGTATCCATATCTTTCAATTCTTCCACTGGAGATGTTGCTTCTAGCAGTTTTGGGTCTTTTTTAGTTAACTTATCGGATGTTTTAGTTAATTTTTTGGATTTAGGTGGCCCCTTCTTGTCAGTGCCAGTGCCAGTGCCAGTGCCACCACCACGGCCACCTAAATTAGCCTGAGCCCTTGCATCATTGAGTTGTTTATGCAAGGTCCCGTATTTAGGATCCGCTAACATTAAATCTTTAAGTAGTTGTGTGCGAATAGTATTATTATGAAGCATAGGATTATTCCCCTTCCTTTCTTCATCACTTAATTGATTCCATAGTTTTAAACCATGCTCTTGGGCTTTTGCCTCAAAGAAGGATATTTTCATTTCCGGATCTTTATTTGGTGCATTAAGCTTACTCCAATAATCACCTATTGCCTTATAATATGCTGTTCCGGCAGCCTTTTTCGATAGCCCCTCCAAGCCACTACCTCTTAATGCCATTCCGAATACGGGATCAATATCTGTTGTCTTTGCCTTTGATCTCCAGAAACCCTTCATATCCTGTATATAAGGAATACCGAGCCCTTGACCGAGAAGCATACCAGATTCATACTGCCCGTTTTTAAGTAGCATGTCTACGTTGCTTCTCACTTGGTTGTATTGTTTTATTTGCAACTCTTCTTGCTGAGCTCTGGAGAGGCCATTATACTTTTCTCTTTCCCATTTTAAATTACTAGCGTGAAGCTCACTCTTACCAGTTATTTGGGCATATTGGACATCTATAGACTGACCATGTCTTTTCTCCAGACTTTCAAGCTCCAGTTTTTTAGCCTGCACATTCATTTCGGCTATTTTGAGCTTAGGATCTATAGGCATTCCGTCCACATCCTCCGCATCCAAATATCCAAATTTAGCCATAAAGTATGGTCTTGCGTGTTCTGGAAGCTTTTCAAGCATCAGCCAGTTTGATTTCCTTTTGCCGTCAGCTTCAATCATATCAATATTAATAGCAACGCCACTGATGGGATCAATCCAGTAATTTCCAGTTTCTTCTTTCGCTAAAGCTGTCTCTCTTGGGGAGAGATGGGCAAAAGCCTCTTTTCTGAATTCTAGGGCATCTTTTTTTTCTTTTGGAGTCCCCTCAATAATCGTTTTAGTTAAGTGTTTCATTTCACTCTGAACAGGATTTTCCTCATCATAACTTTTTTCGCTTTGTGCAAATCCGTCTTCCCCAAGATTAAGTATGCCTTTAGGTTGAACATTCTCCTGATAATCTTCATAACTTTTTTCGCTCTGTGCAAATCCATCATCGCTCTCCCGATAATCTTCATAGCTTTTTTCGCTCTGCGCAAATCCATCCTCGCCTAGTTGTGGAGGCACCTGCTTTGGTACTGGCTCTGGTACCGGCTCTGGTACCGGCTGGGTTTCTTTAACAACTTCAGCAGGGTAGCCATCTCCCACTCCCTGTGAGGGACCTAAATTCCACGGGGCTCTTTCACTTCGCTCAGGGTAGTCGTAGGCACTTCCTTCACTCCAATGGCCTCGCCGTGGCTCCGCCAGCATTTTTTTATGTTCAGCTACTTTCTCGGCCGATACCCCTATTTCCTTGCCCCCTGCGTCTACATTTTTACCGGTGAGGTGACTTAAATTAAGACCAAGGTCGGCTTTATCATACCGCTGTAAATTCTTTGCTTGTTCCTTAGATAAGTTCTTCTCTAGCATATTATTAAGTTGCTTATTACTTATATTATTTTTACTTGCAGCTATCCTTTTCCTAGACTCATCTCCTCCAAATAGTTTTTCGGTTATCGAACTGAGAAATCCTCCGCTGTTTTCGGGGGTTTCAAGATTTGTAGTAGCAGTTTCTACCATCTGATTGTACTCTCGGTTTAACTTCTTAACTCGGTTAGCCTCTTCTAGCTCCCTGAGTCGCTCCCAATTTTTTTTCGTTCCTTCTGTCAATCGTGGCATTTTTATCCTCCTGTTCTTAAATTCATCAATCCATAATTAGTGCTTTCACCCCATTCTGTTGGATCATCCCAGTTGATTGGAGCCTCCAGACCTAAATCCAGAGGGGCATTTTTCCCGATCCCTGAAAGGTCCCTGCGTCTTTTACGCTGTAATCCGTGAGTCGGGAGGGGAGGACCGTAGGTATCAGGCTGGTAATCCTCTCGTGAAGGTTCCGCAAAATCCCTCATGCCTGAATGACCTTTAATCCCGTACCCACTATCTGGAAGTTGTCCTTGTTGTCTTCTTAGATCACTATCTAAAACAGCATTCCGCTTTTCTCGCTCTGCTTTTTTATCACTTTGACTCTTCATATATTTTTCCGCAAGCGATGACATTTCACCTGTATCTTTGTATCCAACTCCCTTACCACCAAGACCGGAGTCCCATATACTCATATCCTCATAGTCTGACATTAAGTTTTCAAATCTATTTCTTTCCTCAGCCATTCCAGCCTGAATAAATCTTATTTCATTTATTGAGTCCTCATCTCCAAATCTTCGCAGTTCATTAATCCTTGATTTAGCTTGATCCATCCTCGCATCAAATGACTTAGTAGCACGGGCCATCTTCAACTCCTTACGGCCTTCCCCAAATTTAGCAAATTCCATTCCAGTTTTAGACAAATCTTGGAGATCGCTAGATTTGATTCCAGAGCCGAAGAGGCCTTGTCTCTCAATGTCTTCCGCTTCTCGTTTATTCTTCGCATCACCCCTATTCTTGAGTGCGTCCATCAGGTTTGTATATAAAGAGCCTATATCCCTTCGGC
>Ga0098059_1001914_pt1 | contig 10140 bp, 6 predicted proteins | sample 20_taG_FD_92580 | JGI IMG/M metagenome (GOLD analysis project Ga0098059, IMG submission 92580) | Marine viral communities from the Subarctic Pacific Ocean - 20_ETSP_OMZ_AT15318 metaG | ecosystem: Environmental > Aquatic > Marine > Oceanic | place: Subarctic Pacific Ocean | collected 2015-01-19
ATTCAGATATAGCATCTTTCATAGTTGTTTCTGCAGAAGAAAAAACAAGTGCTTGAGAAGAAGCTATAGTTACATTTTGGCTTAATGTTACAGTTAAACTAGGAACATCTATGCCTATAACAAAAGTATTATAAGGAACTCCATTGCCACCACTAATCAAAGCGTCTCCAACTGAAAGCCCACTTACGTTGAAGCAAACAACTGTATTTGCGTCGGTTGTAGAAGAAGTAGCTGTAGTGTTTAAAACCTCAGCTCCAGTAACTTGACTTCCTTGATATAACTCTATTGTTGAGTAAGGATAGTATTTAGCAACTGATATTTGATCTTCATTTGTATAATAACCTGGTTTGTAATTTATATTTACTTTTCTAGGTTGGTTTCTGTTGTCTGTAAAAAATAATAAATCTTCAAGAAGATTAGCTGTTACAGGGTTTGATTTAGAAAAGTTTAACCAATTACCTTCAACTATTATTTTAGCGCTAGTTGTGGCTTCATTTACGTTCCATGAAACTATAGCACTATAACTCAAACGATCATAACCTGTTTCATCGTTGTTAGTTAAAAAAACAAAAACAGTACTAGAAAACTCATCATCTAATATACCTACAACCTCTAAACCAGCAATACCTGTTACTTGAAAAAAATCAATAACTTCTAAGTTACCTCTAACGGTTTGAGCTGTACCAACATCCTCACCGTCAGAATTATTTACGGTTATATTTACAGCATCTCTATATTCACCATTAGGTATTAATCTATCGTCAAGATCTTTATTCATCTTAGACTTTAGAAAACTATTTTTTACTTTAGCCATTTAATTTTAGTGTTTAATCCATTTAGACTTACCTCTCATTACTTGAGCGATTTCATCAGTCTTAATATTAGATAATCTTATTTTTGCATTTCTTAACTTAGCAGATCTTTCTTTTTTTAGTCTTTGAACTAAGTACTCTGGTTGATTGGCGCGTGAAGCTATTATAGCGTGTAATATATGTGCATATAGAGCTTCCTCTGCCATTTTTGGTATCTTAGTGTCTGTATCATATGCTAAGCCGTCAGAAATGTATTCTAGTACTATTAAACGGTTTACTAGATGACTAGAAAAAGACATTTTTCCTTCACGTTCGTTTAAATTAAACCAACCGTTCATTTGTGAGTATTGAGGATCTAGTCCGTATAGTTCTCCATAGTTTCTATAACCAATCCACTCACCGTTTTGATTCCAGTTGAAAGCAAAATCGTTTATACCAGACAAGCCCGCGTTATCTACTAAGTAATCTTGAGCGTTACCTTCGTGCCATCTTTCTTGAGTTATCGATGTACCTTCAATGTCTGACCCAAAATTATCTTGTGTAGGTATTCCTTTAGAGTCTTGTATTTGAGTATAGTAGGGACTAATTGTAAGGTTATTTGTAGGGTATATAATATGTTTAACACCTACATCATCTATCCAAGATGCTCTTACATAATTAACATAATCTTGAGGTAAAGCTAAAGTTAAACTAACAGGTACTGTTAACTCTGCTGATTTAACACTTTTTAAAGTGTCATAGCTAAATTCTTGTAAACCTCTTTTAGCAAAAAATAATATATCTGATTTTTTAGCTCTTTGTATTAATTTACCTCCACCTACGTAACCAACCATAAAGTTATCTATAGCGTCATCTAGAGTTATATAAGAATAGCTACCGTAATTATCCTCAACAGCTTGTCCATACGCTTTTTCAGCGTCATTAGCTCCGTATAATCCACCATCTAATTTTTTCAACTGAACAACTATATATAAACCAGTAGCTGGTGCTATAGGAAATGTTATTGCATTGTCTACTACAGAAAACTCAGTTATATATTCAGAGTACGAACCAGGTATACCAGTGCTACTTGTATACAACTTAAAGTTATTTAAAGCGTAATTTATGTCGTTAGGGTCAAAACTACCTAAAACTAAATCTGTGTCAAAAGTGGTTTCAAAAGCTAACTTAACTCCGTTGCCTCTAAAGCCTTGAGCGCCTTGATAATATTGTTGATTTGTTTCAGTTATTAAACTCATTTATTAGCTTTTTTCGTTAATTTCCATTTGTTGAGCTTCCTGTGAAGCTGCTTGAATTATTGTTGGATCATTTATTACTATTCCAAAATACTTTAATATTTCTAGTATTAAAAGACTTTGTTCAGATACATCTAATTCAAAGTTAGTAGATGCATTAGCGTTATAAACATACTGACCCAATCCACCAATGGTAAAACCCCAGTTTGGAGGTGTTGGTGTTACTAACGCGTTTACTGTTATAGTATTAGGAGTTGGAGTTACTTTAAGCAATAAATTGCCCGTTGTATTTGTAGTGAAGAATAGAGGGTTTTTATTATCTGGAGCTGTAAGTTTTGATCTTGATATTTTATTAAACTCTGCTTTACTAACTAATTGAGTTGTAGAGTTTATAATAGGGTTTACGTCCGTATAGTTTGATATTACTTCACCTATTTTATATAATACATCAACCACAGGCGTTGTTTGTGAAAATCCATCCGTAACAGCGCTATATGTGAAGGGTACTTCCTCTTCAAAAGGATGTAGTTTATATGAAATATCCTTAAACATATCAAAAAACTCAGTGTCATTTTGAGAGTTAGTTTGATCTTTACGGTATTGTTGATTGCCATCTGGAAAGTAAGATTCAAATATTTGAAACTGAACTTGCTCAGCAACACTATTGAACTCAGCAGGTGTTACATAACCTCTTTGTTCTTTATTTAATATGAACAAGACTGTTTTATATACTTTGTCTACGCTTACTGCCATTTTTTATTTTTTATTATAATACATTGGAGACCACTTACGTAGCCTCCAGTATATTAGTATTACTTGTTTTTATAGTTTTTTATCTATAGATTTATAGATTTCTACACCTTCGTCGGTTTTTAAGAAAGCCGCAAATGCAGAGTAAGGGTTTTCATCAAATGGTACGTTCATTAATTTTCTACCGTTTGAAACCCATGTAAATGTTCTTTGATCTGGAGATAATCTGATTATACCAGCCTCAGAAGCTCTAATAGCAAAGTTTCTAAGTTGTACATTATCATCGTTAGCTAAGTTGATAAACAAAGCTGGATTATTTCTAGCAAACAATAGTAAATCTCTTCTAAGTTCTTTAGAACTCATTGATGTTACTTTAGACCCAAGCTCTACCCTAAGAATAGCCTCTGCTTGGTCTATATCCATACTACGAGCTGCGTTAAGTGCGTCAATTTGAAGATCTAAAATATCTAATTCATCTTCAGCAACCTCAACAGCGTTAAACTCATTGTATATGCTGTTACGCATAGGGTGATATAGAGATAATATTTTTTGTAAATTTTGTTTCTCTTTAGGTACATGCAACGTTCCATCTTTAAAAGTAATATGACCCATTGTGGCTTGACCTTTTTGTTCGTCCACAAATGGAGATGCTTGGTTTGTTGCGTATCTTAGTTCTCTTTGAGAACCTAATTCTTCATCAAAATATAAAAGTGAATGTTTCACAGTATGTCTTGATGGTATAGTAAATGTTAAAGGAGATTTATCACCTGTTAGATAATAATTTCTATCTTTAATTTCCCACGTTGGTTTTGTGGGTTTTTGTGTTTTTTGAACTGGTGCAGTTTTAACTGCTACCTCTTGAGTTGCAACCTCAATTGTTTCTTCTGCTTTTGTAGCTTTTTTAGCCATGATATAATAAAATTAAATAGTTGAAAATTGTGACAATAGCCATAGTATATAAATAGTAATAGGCTAATGTCATATAAAAAACCCCCGCCCGAAGGCAGGGATTATTATTGTTGTAATATTATGCTCCAGTAAACAATACGAAATTGTTAGCTGCTTGAACACATAAACATCTTTCTGACAAGAAGTTTACTTCCATTGCATCTAAATCAGATGTGAAAGCTCCTCCAGCAGAACCAGTTAACCAAGACTTCATTCTACGATCGTCAGCTTGTGAAGCTCTGTATCGTACGTGTAAGAATGGTCGACGGATGTTAGTTCCTAAGATTTGATCGTAAACAGTAGAAGTTCCAGCTGGTACCAATACTCCTTCGATAGCTGCAGCAGTAGTAGCAAAACCACCACGTGTTGAAGCATCATTTAAGTATTTCCAGTCAGTCTTATAGAAGTCGTAAGATCCTCTACGGAATCCGCTAAACCCTAAGTTTAAAGCCATTTCTTCAGAGTTTTCAAACAATCCAAAAGCAGTTCCACCTTGCGCTCCAGTAGAAACTTCTGAAAGCATATCATCAAAATCTAAAGACGTTTGGCGGTTTAAGAAAAGCATATTTTCCTCAATAGCACCTTGAGTATCTAGATTTTTTAAGATATCATCAAAAGCAGCAAGACCAGTAGCGGCAGTAAATCCTGCGTTTACATTTCCTCTGTCTTTGATAGCAGCGAATAAACCTTGAGTACCTTTAACTCCAGCTGTTGCAGCTCCAGATCCAGCAGCAGCAAGCTCACCTTCAACTACAGACATTTCTAAGTAATCTTCAAAACGTAAACGAGTTTCAGATTCAGCTTTTAAATACCATAGGTAACCAGATGTTCCGTCTTCAGTTGCAACTTCAACCCATCCGATTTGCGCCATATCAGATCCGTTTACAACGTATTTATTTCTGATGATGATAGGAGAGTTAGAGTACTGTGTGAAAGATGGAGTGATTGTCTTGTAACCAGTAGTATCAGTAAGTCCAGTTGAATTAGTGATAGCTTTTCCTTTTCCATATTCAGAACCGTATACAAAGATTTTCAATCCTGTAAGAGAAAGACCTGTTAAATCAGCTTGAGTATAAGGAGCTACTGTAATACTAGCTACAGCACCAGTTTGGCTAGACTCAGTTACTAAAGCTTTAAGCTCTACAGAGTTACTTGTATCTAAAATTACGATTGTTTGATCTTTAGAAATTACATTTTCAGTGAAAGTGTCTCCAGCTCCACCTACTGTAAATTCTAAAATGTTTGTTGCTACACCACCTGCGTTTACGTCTACGTCGTTATACGCTACGTGTAGTCTATTTTGTTCAGACCAAATTACTTGATCAGAAGTCATTGGCATTTCAGCTCCAACCATACGTAAGAATCCAGATAAAGTTCTGTTTCCGTAACGCTCTACTTCTTGTTCGTAGATTTCAGGTAAGTACTGTTGTGCAAAAGTATCAGAGTCGCCAGGGTTAGCTCCTCCATTAAATGATAAATAGTTATCACTCAATAATTGTTGTTTTTGACTCGGTTTAATTGAACCGAATGCTGGTGTTAAAGCCATGTTTTAATTTTTTTAAGTTAAAATTTTCTTGTTTTTATTTTTAATTTTGTAGAATCAGCACCTGAAATAGACTTAACTTTAAATCCGTTAACAAACACATCACCTTGTGTGGACCTAGCTTTGGTGTCACTTAGATTTTTTGATTTGTTCATAACGTCTTTTACAGCATCGGCTTTTCCTTGCTCATAAAAATGAGCGGCGATCTTATCTACGTTTTCAGCGGCATACATAGCTTTGTGATAACCTTTCGTGTCACTAACATTACCATCAGAGTCTAGGAACTTCCCGACAAGGTTGTTAATGTTTGATTGGTTTTCTGCAACTCTATCTCTATTTTGAATATTGTACTTATAGCTCTTATCACCGACTTTGATATCGAAACCTTCGAAACCATCGCTAAAAAGTTTTTTAGTACTTTCTTTAAATCTAGAGTGTTGTTGCTCAGCTACTTCCTGCTGCTTGTTATATCGGTTGAAAAAGTCCATTGCTTTTTGCTGATCCTGAGTAACGCCCGGTCTCAACTTGATCTCGTCGTAATATTTACTCTTAGTCTCTTCTAAAAAGCCTTTGGCTTTTGCAACTTCTTCTTTAAACGCAAGTTTTTTCTTACGTATATCTTTGTCCTCGTCTAGATCTTCATCATAATCAAAGTCTTCTAATAATAACTCAAGGTCTGAACTATCTAAATAAGGTTTATTTTTTTTGTAATATTCTTTTAACAATGTTTTGTCATCTACATTAGAATAGTCCGCATTTAAACGAGCATAGTCTTCTATAGTTCCACCTGTTTCCTCCATAAATGAAACTAATTTTTCGATGTTTTCTGGTAATTGTCTACCTAGTACTTTTTCATCTCTAATAGCTTCTTTAACTTCAGCTTCAGCTTTTTTAACCTCTTCAGCTGTAACTTCTTTTAATGGATTAAACTCTTCTACTTTTTCTTCGGTGGTCCGTACTTCTTCAACCACTGCTTTGCTGTCGCCACTGTCTTTGGACTCTTGGACAACAACATTGCTATCATTTGTCTCTTGTGTTTGAACGGCATTGTTTTCTTGTTTTACTTCTTCTTTAGGTATTACCACTTTGGTAACTTCCTCTTCAACTTTTTTCACTGGTTCTTTTAATTCAACCTTAGTGATTTCGTTTTTCTTACCTAAGTTTTTAGGTTTTCTTGGCTTAGCCTTCATTTTGAAGTTGCCTTCTTGTTTTACTTCTGACATAATATAATATAATTAAAAAATTGTTTACTTTCTACATGAAAGCTTGCATACCCGTGTCGGGTTGGTTTTCAAAGTCTACTGGTAAGCTATCGTTTTGTCTTTGGCTTATCATTTCACTTTGCTGTGTAGCTTCCATTTTGCTACGCTTGTCTTTTCTATCTTCTATAGCTGATTCTTTCTGCTGCATAGCTTGAACTTCTAATTGCTTTAATTGCATATCATATTCAAACTTTTGCTGCATTTTAATTTTTTCTAAATCAGCTGCTATTTGCATTTTATTTATTTCCATTTGAGCTTTAGCTTGCTCATATTGAACTTTGGAACCCGATATAGCTTCTTGCTTTTGAACCTCAGCCATCGCTGTTTTTTCAGCTGTACTAGCTTGAGCATCAGCTTGAGCTTGTATATTAGCTTGTTGATTAGCTTGATCTTGAGCAGCTTTTTGCTTGCGCTTAACCTTAAGCATTTGATTAGCTAGCTTGAGATTTTTAATTTGTCTTAAATCAATAGCGTCTTCTAAATCAATACCACCCTGACCTAATGCAACTTGAATATTTTGTTCTAACTTAGCTTGCTCTTCATCATCTGGCTCTAATTCTAAGAATATACCAAAGTCATATAAGTTTAAATCAACAACCTGCTGTAATGTTTCAACGTTGAAAGTTGATATAGAATTTTTAAGCGACTCAGCTGTTAATGGAAAATATAAAGCATCTGCTATTTTAAGAGATACGTTTTCAGCTAGCTTTAATGTAAGATATAAACTAGCTTGTTTGATATGTCTAGTCGCGACGTTAGATGCGTTAGCCGCCATCTTTTGAAGACCTACCAACGAGTTTTTGTCTTGTGAGCTTCCATCTCTAGCTTCATTTAATCCCGTCACATCACGTATCATTTGTAAATAATATTGATACGTTTGTATAAGCGCTTGTATTTTACCAAGGCCGCTAGAGCTATTAAGTTCTTGAATAGGTACTTTACCTGGATTCATATCACCGTCTTGCGTCATTGATCTACCTACAATAGAACCAGTTTGGAAATACATATTTAATGCCTCTGCGGGATTATAATTAGTTCCATTTCCAAGATCAACCTCAGCTAAACCGTCCATATCTAAATAGACACCGTCTGGTACCATCCTAGACATTACCTGTTGCAATTTAAGATGCGTTAGTTGAATCATATCTGCAAATCCAATACATTTACTTACAACAGACTCTATGCGTCCCTTATACATTCTAGGAGCACATATCGTGTAATTCATTTCAACTTTAGTTGTGTCTGCCATTGGTCTAGACATGTTCTCTGCTAAACTCCAGTCTAATATAGTGTTAGTTCCTAAAACTTTAGCACCAGTGTATAAAACCTCTATTGACCTAGATACTCTTTCAAAGTTGTCATTTTCAGGCGGATCAAATGTATCTGGCTTTTCTAAAGCTTTTAATAAACCTGAATCTGTTTGTTTTATTTTAAATACTTGATTATGGTAAGTCTTATATTCAAAGTACATAACTTGTACAGTGTTTTCGTCGTAATTACCCCAACCAGTTATATATTGTCTGTTACCAGGTGTTTCTTGTATTCTTTTTAATTCTTCTTCTGATATACCAGGAAACTCTTTTTTAAGTTCTGGTATTGTTATAGATTTTACCTCGCCTACATAGTATATGTCTTCAAAGTTTGGATCTTCTGTATATGAGTAAACCATATAAGCAGGATCTACATAATCAACTGTAATTCCTTCAGCTGTGTTAAAATTAGTTTTACCAGCAGCAATACCAATTGTTGTAAGATCCATATTTAATCTACGTCTTACAAGATCGTATTTATTTTGAGCAAATACAGTTGATATAGCTTCTTCCTCCGCTATTTCAATTGATTGCTTATAACTTAGCTGCATGTGCAGCTCTAACTCTTCTTTAGATTCTGGAACTACAACTCCACTTGGCGATTGGTGTAGATCAATACCTAATGTTTGCTTTAAGTTATCTAAATATTCTTTAGCCACCATATCCTCTTGGAGCTTACTAGCATATTCAGTTCTTCTTTTAACTGAGCTAGGATCTTGAGAGTAAGCTTTTATGTCGTAAGACTTTTGCGATATACCATTAACTACGATGTCTACGAACTTAGATAAAATAGGTACAGGTTTCCAGTCTAAATTAAGATAAGACAAATCACCATTAATGGATAATTCATCTTTATATTTCTGCACAGGTTGTTCACCTCTAGCATATAGTCTTAACGAATGGAAATTATTCCAATTAGTTAGATATCTATTACCTCCAGTTCGCCCTTGGTCAAACCACTCGTACTCTATTGCTTGAGCAACTTGAGTTCCGTATTCCCAGCTAGCTTTTTCAGCGTCGCTTACTACTTGGCTTGGAAAAGCGCTATTGGTGTTAGTGTATATACCCATTTAACTTATTATTTTTGATGTGACACCTTTATTGTCATATTTTTTAATTCCTAAATTTACAGCTTCTCTCCTTGTTGTTGGAGCTGATGGAGCGTATCTATGTTTGTTACAAGCCATTAAAGCAAGTCCAGAACTAATAGAAGCATCGTGCTTTGTTCTGTTATTTATATTAAATTTAGCCCAGTCTTCTAATGTTCTTTGAAAGTACATATCACCGTAGCCTGTGGTTTTTAAACCCACAAAGTCTTCTATATAAGACTCAATCGCCGCGGCGTGAGCTTGTTTTATATCTTCACTTGAATTTGGTATTCCACCTAATTCTCTTTCTGTTACCGATAGTTTATTATGTTTTCTGTCTGGTCTATTTATAGAGAACTTTCTATAACCTCTTCTTTTTAAATGATATAATAATCTAGGCTTGTTATTTTCCGCTAATATTGGCATACCATAAAAAACCAAAGCCATTAAAACATCTTCAAAAAATATTTCAGCGGTTTGTGGTCTAGCTATATATTCTAAAAAGAAATGGTTTGGAGGTACGTCCTCCATACTAAACTTAGTTAAACCGTGTAAAGATCCATTTGATCCTCTTTTATCAACTGTACCTGATATATCATAGCTATCACAACCAAAAGCTCCGCAGTGTTCATTACCTGGATATTTAACTCCTCCTTTTATTATCACACGATTTTGGAGATTTAAAGGTGGAACCCAGGAAACTCTGAATCTACCGTTTTTGTTTGGTACAAATATAACCTTTGTGTCTTTAACTCCGTTCTCCCATTGGAAACTCCCTTGAGTAACTGATATTGAGTTTTTAAGATCTTCATTGAAATCTATTTGCTCGTATATTTTTGTTAGGTTAAATAAAGATTCTTTAGACTCATCTCTAAACGCGTGCTTAGTTGTACGCGGAAACTGTCTATAGAATTCATTTAAACCGTCTTGATCGTTTTTAAGACCTTCAACTTCATTATCCCAATATTCTATTACTCCTTGAGCTATAACATCTCCAAAAGGACCTACAACTTCTTTTTTTGGTGTGTTGAATACAGGAAAGCCATAAGAATCAATGTAGCCTTCGTAGTTCCATTCCATAGGTATGAACAAAGAATAGAGTCCTGAGCGAGTCTGTCCATTGGCGTTTCTTTGTGTAACGTCTGAGTCATTGTAAAGTTTTTTAAAGTTATCGCCTCCTTTGTCTAAAGCG
>Ga0098059_1001915_pt1 | contig 10135 bp, 3 predicted proteins | sample 20_taG_FD_92580 | JGI IMG/M metagenome (GOLD analysis project Ga0098059, IMG submission 92580) | Marine viral communities from the Subarctic Pacific Ocean - 20_ETSP_OMZ_AT15318 metaG | ecosystem: Environmental > Aquatic > Marine > Oceanic | place: Subarctic Pacific Ocean | collected 2015-01-19
GATCAGGAATAACGGAGTAACAATGAGTGACAAATTTAAATACACAGCGGGATTAAATAACGTAGGTTCTTATCAGGTCTCAGGCAAGCCGTTCGTAACGGCTTCAACCATTTCTGATGGTGTTGAGCAACAAATAGAATTCCCACAAGTTACAAACAATGTGACAGTTAAATTAGACTCTGCTTCTGGGACGGCTTATAATAGTCTACACCTCAACGGACAGGTTGCTTTTACTAGTTCGTTAGAATTTGATGGGTCAGATTTAACACCAACGAGTTCTTTCAGTATCAGTTGGTGGGGCTTACAGGAGACTGCTTCGAGCGATACCAATGATATTCTCATGGGTTTTGGTCCCTCCAATGCTGTAACAAATGCTTTAAGAGTGACGTTCAATAACAGACTTCAGTTTCAAGGTAGTAACACATCAACAGCTTTGAAATTTTTAGGATCTATTCCACAAGACGAAGCGTGGCATCATTTTGTTTTTACTCTAGAATCCAATGACAGTGGTGCACACCACACTGGTTCGGTTTATGTTAATGGATCTCTGTCATCACATGGTACCAATGTGACAGAAGCTACTAACTCCCCTAACTTGCAATTAAACGAATTTTCTAATTCTTTCTTTATAGGTGGGACAAGCACAAAAGATCCAGAACATTATTATAGAGACGTTATCCTATGGGATGGTCTTCTAAGTCCTTCTCAAGCAAACGCTTTGTATCAAGCCAGTGCTTCTTATGGTGATGCAGCTTTCAGTCCTGCTGGTTTGAGAAAACTAATATGGGTGAAACCTACCGATGCAATTGCAGCATCCGTAACTAGTCTAGCAAATTTGGGCGAAGCAGGAGATAGTACTTTGGGAGTTTTGTCTGTTGGCACAACTACAAACGATATCGTTTCAGACTCTCCATTTACAGACATTTCCGGAGGAGAACTTCGAGTCCACTTCAGATCAACCGGATCATCAAACGTCGAGACAAACAAACACTATTGGACCCTTGACGGACAAAACGAATCAATAACAATGAATGTAAAGTCAAAAGAGATCTATCTTTCAGCAGACGGAGGAGACATTGATTACTCTCTCCAAGCAGACTTAACAAACATGCCTTCTTCAAGAATGTATCAACATACAGGATCCGGAGTAGATGAATAATGTCAAGATTTGGATGGGCAAATGTAGAAGGGGCATATGCCAAGGGTGTTTCTGGGTCTGTCCAGTATAAAGACGGAGACAGTCAGCACTTAGCTGGATCTTCTAAATTTGTATTTGATGAAAACACAGGACTTGTCGTAACAGGAAATGTTTCAATTTCTGGAACTTTGTCGGCAAATGAATACAGGGTTAATGTTGTCGATGAAACGATAACAAGACTTTATTCTCAAGGATCAAGCAAGTTTGGTAATTCAACAGATGATACTCACAATTTTGTTGGATCAACAGTTCTCTCAGGGGCATCAGATTCTGCTTTTATCTATCAAGTAACTTCTAGTATCTATTCTTCCTTATCTTCAAGTCATAAAGCTGCGATTAGTGACCCAGGAACAGGACCTGCTTCATATTTTTATCTAACATCATCTGTTGCCCTTCACAGGGGTGTTCTGAATTATACATACGATGCAGGTGGTGGGTCTAGTGGTAGTGTTGCCGATGTTGCGACATATGTCAGATCTATCAATCCAACATTGGTTGTTTCAGGTGCTGCGATATTCAAAAACCCTGTTTCTATTCAAGGTGGTTTATTTGGTGCCTCTCCTATCGATATTTATGCTCCACTAGCCTTCCAAAGAGATGATTTAACGGAAGTAACATCTGATGATATAATGAAAATCCAACAAGGAAAGTTTGTTGGTAACGTAATCATTAGTTCATCAAATGATAACCATGGTCTTTGGATGGAAGGAGCTGGTTATTTCGTAATGAACTCTAAGAAAACTCTTTCTGATAATGAAAGAGCGCCCGAGATTGTTCTAAATAATAGAACATCAGATCAACAATCTTATTCCATGATTGCACAAAGAAAAATGCAAGCTGTCCCTGTTGCTGAAAACCCTTATTTTATTAAAAGAAAAGGAGCTGGGCATATTATAGGCGAAACGAGATTCTCAACCGAATTTCCAGTCTTAACTGGTTCTGACAGCAGCTCCGCTGCTCATTACCAAAGATATGATTATGACGTTGGTCGAATGATGGTTTCAACATCGCCAAGAAGAGGTGGAAACGCCTTTACATTCCAAATCCTGGATGCAAACTGGGATTCTGGGTATGAAGCCTTACATGCAGCAAACTCAGCTCAACTAAATGTTTCTGGTTGGGAAAAGCCAATAATTCTATCAGATAGTCCTCTTTATGATGCCAACAATCGTTCTGATCAGTATAGCTTAAACAATATTGCTATACTTGGAGGGTTTTCAAATCCCGGTCAAGGAAATGAATATGGTATGAAAAGAGGTATGCATCTCTATGGCAATCTTATGCCAGCAGGTTGGCCAAGCGGTGACGATGCTGGGTTTGAAGATCTAGATGCTAAAGACTGTACAATAGGTCACCCTGTTGCTCGTTGGGGTGATCTGTTTGTCCATGAAGATCGTTATATTAAGTGGGGAGTTACTGCCTTTGGGGCTGAAGGGACATATTATAAAGGATTTTATAATGATAATCCCCTAACTGCTTCTGCTAGAAACCAACATAATACTGTTACTTTGGGCTACAATTCATCATCAGCCTTTTTAGAAGTGTCTGGTGCTGCCTTATACGCTAAGCACAATATTAATTTACCAACTAGTGGATACTTTAACTTTGGAACAACAAAAGGGACAGGTGGTTATGGTTTAAGAGACAATGGAGGAACTCTTCAAGTAAAGACACAAGCAGGTTCTTGGCAAAACCTTACTCCAACTCTACAAGGCATAATTTCTAATGGAAATGTTGCAACCAGTCCTATTACAGCATCAACACTGCGGCTAACAGCTTTAGCTGCTGGGACTGCTACAACATCTAGTTACCTTGCTTTAGACTCAAACAACAACATAGTACTTACATCTTCTTCGGGCGGAGGAGAAGATGATGGTGGAACAATCGGTGCTCCCGAAGATGGTAGTTATACAGATGGACTGTTTACTGATTTTACAAACTCAACACCTGTTGGTACGCCAATAGATAGGTATAATGAAGTTCTTAAGATTCTAGCCCCAGCCCCAGCACCTGTATTAAGTAGGATTGGTTATGATGACACAACAGTTGGAGTTGCAGCTAAACTATCTTTTGATGCATCGAATACAATAACAGGGTACACTGCTTCTTCAACAGCCGGCGGCTTCTCAGCTGTTACCAGAAACAATTCATATGAATTTGCCACTAGTGGTAATAATTTCAAACTAGGTACATACAACGGAACACAAGAAATAACAGGAACTCTTAACTTTACAACAGGAGAATCAGTAACTAATGGCAATCTGTCTTATGCGTCTGGTGCATTTGGAAATGCTGAAACCGGTTCATTAAAATTAGAATTAAACGGAACTGTAATACATGAAGTCGTTCTGACTGGAGCTGTTGGAACAGGAAATCCGGCAACAGGGTCAGCCACTTCTTATACAAATGGGTCTGGCTTTACTCACTTATCAGTCACTGCTTCTTCGATTGATGGAAACGGCGCAGATTGGTACATATTCAAACATAGAACTGCTAAATACAAGATTCAAGCAAATGACCAAAAAGTAGGATGGAATTATTTAAGAGTCATACACACGATAACCTCAACTAATAATGCAACAAATTATATTGAATGGATTAATGATGCAACCGGGGCAGGACAAGCGCTGTCTGTTTTGAGTCCTAGGATCACAAGTGTATCTCTAACTGGTTCTAAGTATCTTTCTGGTGTACAATATAACACAGGTCTTACTGCTAGCTATAGAGCCGATGTTACCAATATGTACAGAAACGTATACCCATCTACTTCTAATACAATCACATTCAATCCCACAAATGCTTCTACTATAACTGCTCAAAGTGTCCCAGCTATTGGAGGAGGAGAAAATGAAAACAAGTTATTACAACTAACTGCTAGTGTAGTGTATAATTCAAATTATTTGCTTAATGGAACGATATCAACAACGCTTAGCGCAACTCATCCGTTAAAAGCAAACTTATCAGGAACCGGTAGTGCCTCAATAACAGGAATGTTAATCGACGCATCGGCCTCTACTAATTCAAATATATTAGAAACCTTTGAAGATGAAGACTATCGAATCACTTCAGGATCTTATACTACTCAAAACTCAGTAACAGCAGGAGCTGCTACTTGGAGTTCTCAAAATCATATGACTTCTTCAGGAGCTGCTGGGCATGAAGATGGAATGTTATATTACAATAGAAGACTTTACTATCCAAAAGATGCTGATATCCCAAATACTGGTAATTTCTCTACATTGGCAAATGTTAGCTCAGGACAGCCAAACTATAACGCAATTTCCGGAATAAGAACATATTATCGAAAAATTCAAAACACACTTCTAAAAGACATTAGAGATTTAAAAATCACATCAGAAAAAAATGGTTTTAAATATGCTTCGGACGCAACAGGACTTGATACAAATGATTCTCATTTCTACGTTAAAATTCCTGGGTCCACTGGTTGGATGAATATAAGAGAAAACTTTACCTATGGGTCTACGTCTGATGGAAATGGTGGATTGATAGACGGAGCGGATGATAATTCAAGCACAACCGGAACTGGTGATTCTGTTCATTGTGTTACTTTTGGTACACAATCTGTCTCAAACAACGAATATGTTGTCGTAAAAATAGAAACAAATGGGATGCAAGGCTATATATCTAAGCTTAACTTACAATTAGGAGCATCAGATGTAAGCGACCCAACAGAAGCTCCATTACTTGACGACATAGATTTGGATGATGCTGCTGGAGCTACAGCAAAACTTTCTTTTGGAAGTTCAAATGCTGTAGATGGCTATACAGGCGTTACTGGCGGTAAAGGCTCAATGGGTCCTGTTAATTCAAACGCAGCATATACTGATAATGGGGATACCAACAGAGGAGTATTCAAAACTATAGAGGTTATGAATGGAACCTTAAACGAAGATGTTTCTTCCAATGGAGACAATTACGCAGCAAATTCATTTAAAAACGCCTATACAGGTTCATTACTTTTAATTGTAAATGATACAACAGCCAGTACCCTTAGTTTGGACAATTTAAACACTAATAATAATCTTTCTTCAGATACAGGGTTCAGTGTTGGTGCTGTGGCTTGGTCCACTACTACTGATGGTATACCTGATTATAGAAAAACATATAGAACAGGAACATATGGTATTGGAACTTCTCAACAAAGATCTGGTTGGAACTATGCGAGAGTAATCCATAGAATCGGCGGAACAGACACAACTACTAATTACGTTCAATGGGTTATAGACACATCTGGTGCAGTTGATAACACAACTGTCTCAACACCAGTTATAAGTAACTTTAACCACCCAACTTCTTATTATCAATCTGGAATAAAATACTTTGCTTCTAATCCATCAGGTTCTTTCGCATTTACTGGTTCTAACTTTTACAACAATGTTCACCAAAGCGGATCAGCTATTTCTTTTCCAACTACAACTAACTGTGCTGTTTCTAATATAAGGGTTGTAGGATCTGGAATAACAACTTTTGATTCTGCTGCTTCTTCTTGTGATATGCCGGCTTTGAATAACAGTACGGATTGTGAATTAACAGACATCCAAGTTACAGGAACGATGTTGTATGATGGCTCCACTCCATCAATAAGTGGAGGACTTGGGTTATTTACTGATCGGAATGTAACAGTAACTGGTAGAATCTTACACCCTCTTAAATCTGATAGGACGACAAACTCAGCTAGTAAAACTTCATTTATGATTTACTCAGGCTCTATCGGTAGCACAACCCTTACAAACAATGAATATTTTAATACAGAAACATATAGGGTTGTTTCAGGCAACTATGCTGATCAAGCTGCTTTGACTTCTTCAAACAACACTTGGAACTCGCAAACAGTTATGAATAACGGTGGAACACACGATGATGGGATGGTTTCAGTTAATGGTTATGCACTGTCGCCATTTAAGATAGGAAATCTAGGAGACACAAGAAATGTTGCTGATGGTGGATCTCTACAAACACCAACAGGCAACCCAAATTATTCAACACTCACCAACAGTACAAGAACATTTTACAGACAATTTAAATATACTAGTGCTTCCACAGTTGCTAGTTTTAATTTAAAAATATATGGAGACGCTAATTTGGCAGGTAAATCAGGAACTTATGCTGCTTCTTTAGGAGAAAATAAAAACTGCTTTGTTGAACTTAAAATTCCTTATGATCCGAACTATCCTGGAGCTGATGATCAATCAACCGATTGGGCTGATTGTGCCAAAATATTTGAATCTAGCGCACAACCAAATGTTTTAGGAGCAGGTATTAGAGCTGGGAGTTTTTCTGGTGAGGATCAAACAATCGACGGAGACGGTTTAGACCTGTCTTTGACTTTGGGAACAAGAAGAATAAAGCAAAACCAATATTTTGTTGTAAAAATTTCAGTTGACGAAGACTGGACAGGATATATTTCTAGAATACAGGTGACATATTAATGGCTAAAACTAATGTTACATTTACAAACTTTGCTGCTAAAAAGTTACTTGGTAAAACTCAAGTTCGCCCATCTTTAACAGATGCTGAAGAAGCTTATCCTTCGAATGTTTCTGTTCCTGGTGCTGGTGTGTTTGCGGAAACTATCCCAAGAGAACCCGGAACAGAATTTTTTACTTTGCATTCAGCCTCAGCTGGCTCTCCTGCTACTGTTGAAAGGGTTTACTTTGATTGTGTGGCTATTTCTGATGGGTACTATGATGCTGATGCGGCTTCTGCTGACGGTGGAGACGAATCACAGTCTGCTGGAAATCACGCATATTATTTAAAATTACCTTCAAATTATCAAACAACTTCATCTAATCCTAGTAGAGGAACTGGTAGTTTTGTTAATAACAAAAGACTTTATTTATCTCGTGGAGGTTTGCAATTAATTCCTCCTTTTACAACTGATGCTGGTCTTCCTGGATCTAGTGGTAATAACAATTATTTTGTTGAGCTGTATAAAGGAGATCCGACAAACCCTTCAAACAAGCTTTCTGAAACTGATTCAATTGATTGGCAATTTGATTATTATTCTGGTATAATTTTTATACAAGATTATGATGCTTCAAAAATACCTTTAACTGCGTCTGCTTACTTATATGTTGGAAAATATCTAGATGAAAAAATAACAGACCTGTCTTCATCGATTGGAAGTGGAGGTGGAGACGTATCTTATGGTAGAACAGCGGTTACTACAACTATCACAGCTTCAACTTCAGCAAAAACACTAGGTGTTTCAGCTTCCGCCGCACTAGATATAAGACTACCAGCAGCTAGTGGCTATAGCGCCGGTCAATATTTTACAATAAAAGACGAAGGCGGAAATTCACATACAAATAATATAACAATAAAAACAACCGGAGATGACAAAATTGATGGGCAAAACTCCATTATCCTAGAATCACCCTATGCGGCTGTTAGTGTTTATTCCGATGGTTCCTCGAAATTCTTTATTTATTAGGTCGATAGCTGAACTAGATTCTATTTAAAATCCGAGGCACTATGTCTCGATTATAACATATTTTCTATGGAGGATTATAATATGGCTTATAAATTTTCAATTGGGGACCAAGTGCTAAGTGGTTCCATAACAATGAAGCAAGGTCTTACCGTACCAGCAGGTGGTACTGTGGCTTTGGAAGACGATGCTCTTCAATTAACTGATGTTGATATCGATGGGGGTACGAACTATGGTGCCCAAACCCTACACAAAACTCAAGACAAGTTTCCAATGAGTGATAACGGTACTAATAAATCTATCACATTTTCGGATCTTGAAGATTCTATCTTCGCTAATGTTTCCGGTGATGCAACTGTTGCTGGTGGTGGTGCTTTGACCATTGCTAACGATGCCGTTGAGCAAGCAATGATCGCAGACGATGCCGTCGGTGCAGACCAATTAGCTTCAAATGCCGTTGTTAATGCATCTGTGGCTTCAGGTGCTGCGATTGCTTTGAACAAATTAGCTGCTGTAAATAGTGGAAACATTATTGTTGGTAATGCTTCAAACCAAGCTGCTTCTGTTGCTATGTCTGGTGATGTTGCTATTTCTAACGCTGGTTTGACCACTATTCAAGCTGGTTCTGTTGAACATGGAATGCTTGCTGATGATATTATTTCTGGTCAAACAGAGTTGGCTCACGCTGATATCGCTGATTCTAATGACATGATGATTCACGACGGTGGAGTTGTCAAGAAAGTTGGTGTTGACAGTCTTCAGAATCATTACTTCGGCAAAGTTAGCGGTGACGCTACAATCGCTGATGGTGGTGCTTTAACTCTTGCCGGTGCTCAAACTAATATTAGTTCTCTTCTCCGCACAGACATCAAAATCGGTGAAGATGATCAAACTAAGATCGACTTCGAAACTGCTGATGAGATTCACTTTTATGCTTCTAATGCTGAACAGGTTTATGTTGCTGATGGAATCTTTGGACCAGAAACTAACAATGACGTAGATCTTGGTAGTAGTGCTGTTAAATTCAAGGATCTTTTTCTTGCTGGAACAGCTTCTATTGCTGGTGATTTACTTGTTCAAGGTACTTTAGTAACTCTTGATGTTGCAACTGTAGGTATTACCGGTTCTTTCTCTTTTGAAGGATCTACAGCTGATGGTAATGAAACAGTTCTTGGTGTAGTTGATCCAACAGGTGACAATACTATTAATCTTGCTAACTCAAGTGGAACTTTGATTCCATTCGCTGTTGCTTCAACAACAGTGATCAGTGCAACTCCTGCTGAAATCAACTATCTTGACAATGATAATTTGGAAGCTGCTGACTTTACTAAATTAGCAAATGTTACTGCTACTGCTACTGAAATCAACTATCTTGACAATGATAATTTGGAAGCTGCTGACTTTACTAAATTAGCAAATGTTACTGCTACTGCTGGTGAAATCAACTATCTTGATATCACAACTCTTGGTACTGCTGCGGCTTCTAAAGCTCTTACTATCAAAGGTGATAGCACTTGGACTGTTGCTGGTATGACTTGCGCAAACCTTGGAACTGTAACTACTATTGATATCAATGGTGGTACAATTGACAATGTGACATTGGCTGGTACAAACACAGTTAATATCGGTGGTCTTGATATCGATGGAGCGGCTGACATTAACTCAGCTCTTGTTGATGCTGACTTGTTTATTGTTGATAATGGTGCTGGTGGAACTAACCAAAAATGTGCAATGTCACGTCTTAAAACCTACATTGGTGGTGGGACATTGTCTGTAAATCAATATAATACAGGTTCCGTTGCTCAAGACTTAAATGGAGCTCCCGGTCTTTGGTGCCCATCATCTGAAGATGCTTCTTCATCAAATGCAGTAAGCCTACATCTTTCAGGTTCGTGGTCAGATGGTGATAAATTAATCATTAAAGCCCCAGGAAATGCGGCTACAAATAATTTAACAATTTATGCTTCTGGTTCTGGAGAAGATGGACAGTTAATTGATGGCGAGTCACAACTTGTATTAGAATCTAATTTTGCAGCTGTTACTTTAGTTTATGCTGGAACAGGAAACTGGTTCATCTACTAATATATTTTTATTAAGATTATTATCTTATGTTCTCAAAGAAAGGTCGGGTATTTGCTCGGCCTTTTCTATTTATTGAAAAGGAGATAGGTATGTCATATAAATATTCAAAAGGTTCAACTGTCCAAGGTGATATAAAAGCAGCCGATGATGCCGAGAGAAATACTGTTATTGATTTTGGAGAAGACCAAATTGAATTCCAAACAAGCGGTTCAACAAGACTCAAGATCGAAAACCACGTTATAACAACAACCACAACTTTACACATAAGTGGCGCTGGTGGTGAATATGGAAATCCCTATCCATCAGAAGCTCTAGTAATTGGCAAGAGAGATGATAGGTATGCAGAAATTCAGTTTGAAAATGATGGACAAGATATGGCTTATATTCAATTAAATTCCGGAGAA
>Ga0098059_1001918_pt1 | contig 10118 bp, 7 predicted proteins | sample 20_taG_FD_92580 | JGI IMG/M metagenome (GOLD analysis project Ga0098059, IMG submission 92580) | Marine viral communities from the Subarctic Pacific Ocean - 20_ETSP_OMZ_AT15318 metaG | ecosystem: Environmental > Aquatic > Marine > Oceanic | place: Subarctic Pacific Ocean | collected 2015-01-19
GTGTTTAATGGCTGGGGTACAGACTCTAATGCTCCCTCTATGGTGGCCTACTGCTTCCACAGCGTCGAAGGCTTCAGCAAGTTCGGGAGCTACACAGGCAACGGAAGCACCGACGGGCCGTTTATTAACACAGGGTTTAGGCCAGCTTTTGTGATGGTTAAGCGTACTGACTCTAGCGGTAGTTGGATGATACAAGGCAACAAGAACTTAGGCTACAACCCCAGCAATGCCGCACTCTACGCCAACCTAAGCAATGCAGAAGACAATTCGGACATAGCCGACCTTCTTAGCAACGGCTTCAAGCCTAGACTGAACTTCAGTCAGAACAACACATCAGGCGGCACTTATCTCTACATGGCATTCGCTGAGATGCCCTTCAAATACGCCAACGCGAGGTAATACAAATGGCATGGACATATAACACTAAGGTCATACGCGAAGGCAGAAGCTGGGTCGATGACGATGGAGTAAAGCACCCAACTAGCTGGGGATCATGGAGTGAGTCAGAGAAGGCTGGGGCAGGTCTTGTGTTCACCGCTGACGCACCTCCGTTTGACTCACGCTACTACTGGGCTGCTGGTGTGCCTAAGGATATAGAGGACAAGCCTGCTGTTGACGAGAATGGCGTAGCTGTCGTAGGCGCTGACGGTATGCCTACGGTCACTCCGGGATTGAAGTCTACTGAGATCGCTAAGGTTAAGGCGCAGGCAGGCTCACAGCTCAAAGAGACTGACTGGTACATTATCCGTAAGGGTGAAACAAACGCTGATATACCTAGCTCGGTTCTTATTAAGCGTGCTGAGATTCGTGCGGCATCTGACGAGCAAGAGGCCCGTATTAATGCATGTACGACCCTTGAGGAGCTTATTGAGGTATTAACGCCAGAGCCAACTGACGATGGCAGCGAGGACGACAGCGAGGAAGTTTCATTAGACTACGTACCTCCTTCAGTGACGGCAAGACAGTGTCGTTTGGTTCTTGCTTCTCAGGGATTGCTCAGTAGCGTAGAAGCTGCTGTGGCTGCCTCTTCGGAGTCGGTACAGATCGAGTGGCAGTTTGCGGCTAACGTAAACAGGGACTCTCTTCTTGTGTCTTCTCTAGGGGAATCACTGGGTCTGTCGCCAGAGCAGCTTGATGATCTATTCAAGCTAGCTGCAACACTATAAGGGGAGCTATAATGTCAGATGGTATGTTAACATTCGGAGGCAGTGGCTCTTCTGGGTCAGGCGTCGCTCCTAGGCTAAGCTGGGGTCAGATGTCAGAAACGCAGAAGATAGCGCACTCTCTGAAGCATGGCACTAACTATGCGACTAACGCCGATGCTGCCGCACTGGCGCAGGCTAGGAGATACCTTGAGCGTGATGCTCGACCTGCGACTGATAACGGTAACAGGGACAACCTAGCGCAGCTGTACGCAGAGGAAAACACTAGAGCGCAGCAGCAACAGCAAGCAACAACTAATCCCTACGGCATGTCTAATGCTCAGTTAGCTGTGTTACAGAGCTATTACGATAGGGGCATACTTGACTCAAATAATCAGTTCACTGCTGAGTACCTGTCTAATGCAGACAACAACAACAACCTGTATGACATGTACATCGGAGGTTTCGGGCTAGGCGATAACGACCTACACCGCTCCCTTAAGGCACAGGCAGGCGCAGGCTGGGAAGCCCTTAACCAGAGCGATGAACCTTATGATTCAGGTGGATTGACACTTGGCGGGAACAGCGGGTATCAGCCGCCTCCTCCGCCTCCTCCCAGTCAAGAGGAGTTATTTAATCCTACACAAGAGGAAGGGCCTGTTCGTAATCGTAACTTTCAGACGGTAGACTACAGCACTCAAGGGCCTGCTACTCCTATGGTTAACACAGGTATCGGTGTAGCGAGCCAGTCACAGGCTACGCCTTGGGCTGATGCTTACATTAGAGCACAGCAGGCATCCGCTAAACAAGGGCCTATCAGTGGGCTATTCAGTAAGGAAATGGAGAACTCCTAATGGAAGAGACAGGGCTTGAGAACGAACTACTAGCATCTAACGAAGCCCTTCCCTATGAGGAGGAGCGTACTTATACTATGATTCTCCATGACGAGACTGGCGACAACGCTGTTAGCCTCTATGGAAACACTGGACAGGATGAGCAAGACCTCAGCTGGGAGCCTACTCAGGTTACTGCGGCTGAGCTTGCTGACATCTACGAAGGCAGTACTAACCTCCAGAATACCTTCGGGTCGTTCGATACTTACATGGCGTACATCGAAGAGTCCTCTGAAATGATTGAGGCTCAAGACTGGTTCAACGCTGAAGGAATAGACAACCGTGGCACTGGAGAGATCATAGGAGAGGGAGAAGACTTCGGTGGTATTGACGTACGTAACGACGACGACAACCGACAGTCAGACGGCATGGCTCGGCAGGGGGCATACGCCTCTTGGATGAACAGCGAAGAGAACCAAGCCCTGATGCAGAAGTACGGCATCCCCACTGAAGAGTTCACCAACGAGAAGGGTGATAGGTTCAGATGGACAGGCACTGGGTACGCTAGGGTCTACAAGAACAACAGGACAGACTTCGGGGAATACGTCAAGGCAGCAGGAGCAGCAGCTCTTATGCTGGCAGCGCCTCAGCTAACGGCGGCTCTAGTCAATGCAGGAATACCCGCCGCTGCGGCAGGGGCTATGTCAGGGAGCGTGCTGAGTGCCTTTAGTCAGGCATCCACTACGGGCGATGTAGACTTCGATACTGTTGTTCAGGACGCCTTACAGGGAGCCTCTGGAGGACTCTTTGGAGACATAGGAGAAATGGCTGAGGGAGGCATCACAGCCGGAGATATAGGTAATGTCATAAGGGATACCATCAATGACGTAACCGATGGAGAGTTCGGACAAGAGTACGGAGACATCCAGTGGGAGGATGTAATTCCCTCAGAGACTTCCGAAGGTGTGGTAGATGAGGACGGTAACATTGTCTTTGATCCTGAGAATATTCAGGTAAACTACCCTAACATAGACATCGACGATCCCGACAATGGAGGAGGCGGCGGCGGTGGAGACGATTCTAACACCACCGATCCCAACAGCACTGACTCTACTGCAACCAATGGAACTGACAGCCAGTACGAAGTCATTAACACCACACCTGACGGTAGGTGGGTAGTTAGAGACAACGCAGACGGAGACGTTTACGTGGTTGAAGGAGACTACGGAATAGGTGACTTCATCCCAGAGTCAGGCATGATAAATGCTGTAGGTGCGGGTGGTACTTTCACAGACCCGAACGCCAACACAACCGACAACACAACCGATAACTCTACTGACAACACCACAGACGATACTGACGATACTGAAGACTCAGTGGTTGTAGGTAGAGGGAATCAAGTTACTGATTTACTCAGTGGCACTCTTTCGTCTATCTCGAACTCTACGAACACTACAACGGAAACTACAACGGAAACTACAACTGATCCCAACGACGGCGAAGACCCTAACGACGGAGACGACGGAGACGATGCTAACGACAACGACGGCGACGGCGGCGGTGACGGCACTGGTACAGGAACCGGCACTGGTACAGGAACCGGAACTGGAACGGGCGACGGCAACGGCGACGGGGATGGTGACGGCGACGGGGACGGTGACGGGGATGGCGATGGTGGCGGCAACGGAGGAGGTCTTCTCGCAGGCGGTGGTGACTTCACGCCTAAGTGGGGACAGCTATTTAAGTACACTGACATAACGCCAGCTCAGGCTAAGAAGATGGCTCCTATGTACGACTACATCAAGCAAACTAAAGGGATGCTTTCATGAACTATTTACAATTAGTAAACGGCGTCCTCATGCGTATGCGTGAAGACACGGTGGACACGGTAACGTCCACTGACCCTGTAGTTGCCATTGTAGCGGCTCACGTCAACGACGCTAAGAGGATCGTCGAGGACGCCCACCTATGGAACGCTGAGCGATACGAGTGGACTATCAATAGTGTGGTAGGTCAGGATACTTACTCTTTGACAGACAGCGGTGAGAGCCTCCACATAGAGTACTTCTTAGGTGACGATGGCAGCGAGCCAGTAGAGCTACGCTTGCAGGACATGAAGCGTAAGAAGTCACAGGGGTCGGCTAATGGCCCTTGTCAGTACTTCTCCCCTAACGGACTCGACAGCAATCAGGACGTTAAGGTAGAGCTATACCCTGCCTCTACGGCTGCTGTGACGTACACAGTAGGCGGACACAGACGGTTGCCTGATTTGGCTGTAGATACTGATAAGCTCATCATACCGTCTAAGCCTGTGCTGTACTTAGCTTTGGCTATGTCGGCAAGGGAGCGAGGCGAGGTAGGCGGTCAGACAGCTGCTGAGATATTCACGCTAGCTGATACTTACTTGTCAGATGCTATTGCCATCGACGCTGGTCTTAACTATCTTGATAACATTTGGATGACTGTATAATGGCACAACAACAGCAGAACATTTCGATCTCTGCTCCGGGCTTCCAAGGTTTAAACACTGAGGACTCGCCGTTGCAGCAAGACCCCGGATTTGCCTTGGAAGCCGACAATTGTGTAATTGATAGGTTCGGAAGGATCGGCGCTAGAGAGGCATTTGATAACTACACGAACAATGACAACATCGCGTATGTTACTGATCCTGCTATGGTCACTGAGACTAAGCAGGTATATCAGCTAGGCGGTGGAGTCATCGGAACAACACGACATGACTTAGGGATACTAGGACACCTACAGTATAACGGTGCTGGTTCTCTGGTTCGTGAGGACTACTACATCGTGCGGTTCAACGCAGAAGACATGGACTCTGTGACGTACCCTACGCTTGCTGTACCTGCTAGCCTCACTGGGGCAGACATCGTGTACTTCAACGATGCTATCTACATATTCAGCAAGGGTAATATTGCACTTAAGTACACAGGCACTATTACTGACCTGTTCTCAGGAACAGTAGATGTAGACTACATACCTCCCGTAGACGACAACGGCATTATTGCTAACAACATTGACGGCAACGTAGGCTGCTCAGCATACGGTAGGTTGTGGGTGTCGGGAGTCAATGGAGACTACAATACTATTTATTATTCTGATCTTCTTATTGCTACTCAGTGGTATGACGGAAGAGCAGTTCCTGTGGATACCCAGAACACAGGCGGTATCATTGACGTGTCGCAGTACTGGCCTAACGGTGGCGACAGGATCGTATCGATACAGGCACACAACAACTTCCTTATCATCTTTGGAAGGCAGTCGATTCTGTTGTATTCTTCTGTGAATAACTTCTCTGACCCAGCAGACGTAGGTGGTCTAATCCTACAGGATGCCATAAGCAGCATGGGCGCTGTGTCCAGAGACGCAGTAGCAAGCATAGGCTCTGATCTATTATTTGTAGATGACTCAGGAGTACGCTCGCTTGGAAGAACAATACAAGAGAAGTCAGTACCTATCGGAGACTTGACCGCTAACGTCAAGAGAGACATCTCTATTCTAATACGAGACGAGCCTAACGACGCTATCTCTTTATTCTACATGCCTGACAAGAACCTAGTTATCTGTAACTTTGCAAACACAGAGCAGGCGTATGCAGTAGAGATGCGAGCACCCTCAGCCACAGGCGGACAGAAGGTGACACGCTGGACTAACTGTGTATTCAGGCGTGGTATGTACGTAGAGCAAGAGGACAACGTATATACGCTACTCGCAGGTAAGGACACAGGCGGTGCTTTGTGGTATGACAACTACTTAGAATGGGATAGTCAGCCTTACTTTATGCGGTACGGTTCTAATGCGTTTACCTTCGGTGATTCTGTTAGGCAGAAGTTTCTAAAGAAGATTGACTTCACGTTAGTGAGTACCTTTGCAGACGCTAACTCAGTAGTCAAGTGGGGCTATGGTGGGTTACTGACCGACACAGCGACTAACGTCGTTACGGCACAGCAGCCTGCGCTATACGGGGTGTCTGAGTTCAACGAGGCTGAGTACGGGCCGGGACTGACTACGCTCAAGCGGTACAGAATAAATGCTAAGGGTAGCGGCGACCTAGTAAGGGTTGGGCTAGAAACGGAGATAGCAGGTAACTCCCTGTCTATCCAAGAGATTAACGTTCAGACCCTTCTGGGGAGGATTTACTAATGGGTTTATTAAGTGTAGTAGGTGGCATTGGTTCCGCCGCAGCTGGCCTAAATACAGCTGACGAGATACAGGGACTCGGGGCCAGTGCTAATCAACAGATGGCTAACCTGTCGAATCAGGTCAAGGGCGATACTGCCTTCACCGGATACGGCGTACAGACGGGACTGGGCAGCAGCACAGTAGACGCTCAGGGTAACACTAACCTAGGCGTGGGGCCTAACGCTACAATGCAGGGCATGTCCGGTAATATGATGGGCAACGCTCAGGCAGGCTTCGGCAATGCCTCTGCGATGGCAGGGGCTTACGGATTCAACCCCGCGTACATGCAAGCCATGAATGCACAGAACGCTGGAATGCAGGGATTAGCAGGACAGCAGTCAGGAATGCTAGGGGCATCTAACCAAGCGATGCAGAACGCTATGGGCGACCGCGCAGGGCGTGAGCAGCAAGTCTATGATAGAGCTATGGCTATGCAGCAGCCGGGCCTAGACGCCGCCAGAGCCTCTCAGCAGGCCCGTGAGTTCGCTCAGGGTCGAGGAGGTGTTAGGGGTAGTCAGTTCGGTGGAACCGCTGAGGATGCCGCTATGGCCCGCGCACAGGCACAGGCGCAGAACCAAGCCTCGTTCCAAGCTATGGGTCAGGCTGAACAAGAGATGATGAATCAGGCTAATATGTCTAATCAGTTCGGCCAGATGGGTCAGGCAGCAGCAGGACTACAGGGCCAGCTAGGGCAGAACATGGGTCAGCTGGGAAGTCAGCAGGCGCAGCTAGGCCAAGCAAGTGCTGGTCTGATGAGTCAGATAGCAAACCAACAAGGCAACATGGGAATGAATGCTTATCAGCAGTCGTTCTTGCCAATGCAGCAGCAGATGCAGATGATGCAGCTGGGCGGACAGAATGCAGATCGCTTCCAGTCTGGTCAATTCACAGGTGCAAACTTAGGTGCTCAACTCGGCCTCGGTGGTATACAGGCACAGGTGAACGCAGCCAAGACAGCCGCAGAGCTAGAAGGCAACATCTACACTGGCGCTATGGACGCAGCAGCGGGAATGACCGGGGGTGCTCTGGGTAACGTACAGACAGATAACCCAACGATTAATAAATTCCTCTCATGGTTATAAGGAGAAACTAAATGGCTGGACAATCACAAGCAGCAAACCTCGGGGGGATGTTGTCGCAAATAGGCAACACTCTCGGGACTTCTGTTGACTCAGAGAACTACGTCCGTGGTACTCAGAACATGTTCCGGCCTGATGTTGAGGCCGATGACATCGAGGGACAGCGACAGCTAATGAACTGGCAGACTAAACTGGGCCGTACCGATGAGGCCCGGAATACTCTGCTAGGCATTAACACCCTAGAGGAGAAGCAGGAGAAACAGAAGAAGGAGGACGGCATTGTTCGTGTTGGTCAGCTTCAGACAGGTATGCAGAATGTCGTAAACACCTTAGACAGGAAAGACCTAACCGAAGACAATCGAAAAACTCTAGAGGCTACGCTTGGTCAGCTTCAAAGCAAGCTAACTATAGAGGGTGGTGCTATCGGTCAGGACTTATCTGGCGTAGGTCAGCAGTTTCTAGACGAGAGAGACGCTAGGAACATCTCTGAAGAGAACCGTCAGAGAGCTATCTCTATAGAGGAAGAAAGATTACGACAAGTCGAGGAGGCTAAGGAGATCAGGGCCGACGAAGACGAACTCAGGAAGAAGACAACTCCAGAAGCAAGGGCGAAGTATCTTAAGGACGAGGCTAAGTATCCCTCTAAGTTGACTTCTTATGTTAATCAGCTTAACGTATTTGATGACCAAGCTAGGGCTAGAGAAGACTCTAGGGCAGATAGAACTACTGCTCTAGATCCTATAGATTTGTCTGCCTACTCAGGACTGACAGAGGCCGACTTGAAAGACCTTTCTGCTGAGCAAGAGAGAATAGCTACCCTAACTGAAAAGTACTATAAGAAAGACGCTAATGGTGATGGTACTTGGATCGGCGGTGGAAAGGCTCTTGTTATAGACGCGCAGAAGCGCCTGAGTAATTTGGCTTTTGAGGCTTCTCAACGTAACACAAGGGAAGCTCAAGATAGAGAAGAAGAGTACAGGAATGTTTTAACTAAGACACTTATAGATAGTACTCCTTCTCAGCAGCAGATAATAAAGTATGCTGCGGACAACAACCTAAACATGCGAGAAGCCGCTGATGAACTAGACGAAGCTACAAGGATATTGGCAGCGCAGAAGGTCACCATGATAGCTCAGCAGAAAGATCCTGCAAGCAAAGTACCAAACCATAAGCGCCCATTAAAGGCAGGTGCAGACGGTATGCCGGTTGCTATGAATGATGCAGAGTTAGAGCAAATAAGAGCCACAGTGATAGAGCAGCGGTATGCCACAGGTAACGTAAAGACGATGCCTACTTGGGATGATATAATCCCTAAGTACATAGCGTATCAAAAGGAAGCTGGTAAATCTAAATCTAAGGCTGAGCCTAAGGCTGACACTTACGTACCAAGTAAGTCTGGAAGGCAGCGTCTTGCTGAGTTGTTTGAAGACATGGACAGCCAGTACGAGACGTTCAAAGACAAACGAAGAGAGAACTTCCCGTCTAAAGAAGACTTCAATGCTTCTCCTCTGACTTATACTAGGCGTCCCGGAGACACCTTAGAACACACCCTAATCGAACCCCGATAGATAAGGAAAACCCATGAGTGATTTCGACATAGACTTCGGAGACGTAGACTTTGATAAAGTTAGCTTCGACGATGTTAGCTTCGATGATGTTGATTTCAGCGGAGTTGATTTCAGTGACATAAACTTCGGAGAGAAAGAAGAAGAGGAGTACAGCGCAGTCCGAGGAGGGGTCACTACTTTCCTAGAGGGAGCCTTAGGGGTAGGCGATGAGATAGATGCCTTTGCTCGTATGTTGTCGGAAGGCGACAGCTGGGATGACGCCATTGACGCGTCGCGTAAGAACGCTAAGAAGTTCTCTAAGAAGAACGAGAACCTCTCGTCTGCCCTAGAGTGGACAGGCTTCGCTGCTGGCTTCTTGGTTCCCGGTGCTGCTGTTGCTAAGACCGGGACTGCCTTATCTAAGGCCCAGCAGATCAAGCGACTGGGTGCTGTAGGGGCCGCTGAGGGGGCCGTGTATGGCGCTCTCGCGGGTGAAGAGACAGAGGGTAGGCTACAGGGTGCTGCCCTCGGAGGTGTCTTAGGAGGCGGCATAGGAGCTGCTACGGGTAAGTTCTTAGTTAAGTCAGCAGATGAGATAGCTAGGATAGATGCTAGAGAGGCTGAGAGAGCTGCTAGGGCCAAGGAGAATGACTCATTTATTTGGGGAGAAGAGGGCCTAGATGAGGAAGTAAAGACTAGACGCAACGGAACCAAAGGCGAACCTACTGCTACTGAGTCTTCGACTGAAGCATTAACTAGAGAGTCAGTGGGAGACACCGCAGGACAGGAGTCAACTCTTAAGACTGATTCAATGGGCCGTAAGATAGCGGATGCTTGGGACTATGTAATGACAGGAACCAAGGAGCGCCTAGCTAAGACTAACAAGAGAGCAGGGATGCTTGTCACGGACAGTGATCTTCTTATTATGAAGGCAGATGCCGCTGTCGATGAGAGGTTCGAGGAGCTAGCGTCAATCGACAAGGATTTATCTGCTGACGTAAAGGCTGAGATACTAGACATAGGCAAAAAGAAAGCATTCAAGAGCGGAAACACTGAGGGACTGTACAACGTAAAGACAGGGGAGATGGTTCCTGACTATCGAGCCAGAGCTAAGATCAAAACCCCAGAAGAGCGTAAGGCTTATGATGAGTTCATGGAGCTTAACGACGAGATACACGCGACTGAGCTGCCCGGATGGAGAGAAGAAGGGCCTTACGTTCCTAGTGTAGCTAAGCCGGGTGTTAGGGGAGTTAAGAAAGATAAGATTGTAGCTGCTGATTACGAAGATCCTATGCTAGCTCTAAAGAACCGCATGAAGGA
>Ga0098059_1001919_pt1 | contig 10118 bp, 5 predicted proteins | sample 20_taG_FD_92580 | JGI IMG/M metagenome (GOLD analysis project Ga0098059, IMG submission 92580) | Marine viral communities from the Subarctic Pacific Ocean - 20_ETSP_OMZ_AT15318 metaG | ecosystem: Environmental > Aquatic > Marine > Oceanic | place: Subarctic Pacific Ocean | collected 2015-01-19
TCAAAGATAGTGCTACTTTTGATGGTAGAGATGTTTCTGCTGACGGTGCCGTACTAGATAGACATAAGTTAGATGTTGCTAATATCGCTGCCGTTAGCGCTAACTGGACGACAGCATATAATAATTCACTATTAACTAGACCCGAGCTGGCCGAAGTGGCTAGCACGAGCGCTAACTGGAATACCAGTTATAATACAAGTACTGGCTCTGTAACAATTCACAGCGACATGTCTAACGCTGGTTCTGGAATTGTTATAACAGATGATGAGCGTGATAAGTTTACTAGAGCATGGACGAATGTTAGCTCAAACAGTTCGCAATGGGCGGAGGTCAAGGCTGATATAGCCGAAGTTGCTGCTGTAAGCGCTAATTGGACAACAGGCTATAATAATTCGTTACTATCTAGAGCTGACTTAGCCGGTGTCGCCAGTGTAAGCGCTAATTGGACAACAGGCTATAATAATTCGTTACTGTCTAGAGCTGACCTAGCAGGCGTCGCCAGTGTAAGCGCTAATTGGACAACAGCATATGGCTATAAGCAATTTAAAACAATTGCTCTATCCGCAAATAGAGCCGCGGCAGCAATCGGAGCTGATGTGGTGGCTGATAGTGCTACCGATACAATAACTCTTTGCGCAGGGCCTAATATAGTACTATTAAGTGACCCTACTAACGATGTTATTACAATTTCCGGTTCTGCAGGAGGTGGTGGTAGTAGTAGTAGCTTTAATAGTTCAGAAATAGCAGCTGCTAGTGCAAGATATACCCGTACAGCTTTATCCCTGGAAACTAATGTTGTACCAAATACTGCAGATTGGAATTATACTGCGGCTAATAGTGCAGCGCATGCGAATGAATCTAGCTATAAAACTATAGCATTATCAGGTAACAGAGCTGCTGCCGCCGTTGGAGCTGATGTAGTAGCTGACAGTACAACCGATACATTAACTCTCTGTGCAGGACCTAATATTGTATTGTTAAGTGACCCTACTAACGATGTTATTACAATTTCCGGTTCAGCAGGAGGTGGTGGTGGTAGTAGTGGTGATGAGAATGTTAACACCGCGGTCAGAGGTAGTAGTGGTTCGTGGGATAGTACAAACACGACTTTAGTAGCTAACAGTTCACAATGGGCTGAAGTTAAAGCTGATATAGCCGAGGTGGCAGCTGTGAGCGCTAATTGGACGACAGGCTATAATAATTCGTTACTGTCTAGAGCCGATCTAGCAGGCGTTGCTGGAGTGAGTGCTAACTGGACAACAGGCTATAATAATTCGTTACTATCTAGAGCTGACCTAGCAGGTGTTGCAGGAGCGAGCGGTAATTGGAACTCTACTTATAATCAAGTTCAGGATAGCACGACAGATCTCAATGTTGATTCGGGGACCCTAGTAGTAGACAAATCAGTAAATAGAGTTGGTATCGGGACAGCCACACCAAACGAAACTCTGACAGTTGTCGGTAATATTAGCGCTGGTGGTGATACAAACAGCTTTATAGTAAGCGGAGGTAGTGTTGGTGTAGGGGTTTTGTCTCCGTACGGACCGCTACATGTTAAGAGTGTATCGGGGTTTAACTTTATGGTCAATTCGGCCAACTCTGGGTTTGTTTCTCTTAACGCAATTAATAATAACAATACGGTAAATGTGCCGATGGAGCTTAGAGCATCAAAAATCTGCTTTACTAATGGAGATGTAGGCATCGGAACGACTGCTCCTCAAACAACTACGCAATTCGGTGACCCAGCTGGATCCGTAGGCCTTACTGTTGCTGGTAGTGTTAGCTCTAAGGCCAATGTAAGAGTTGGCGGTAAAGTTGGTATCGGGGTTGCTCCCACCGGACCGCTACAGGTCAAGCAATCGTCAGATATTAACTTGATGGTTAATACTGCCACTTCTGGTTTTATCTCTCTTAACGCAATTAATGATGATAATTCGGCGAATGTGCCAATGGAAATTAGATCATCAAAAACCTGCTTTACCAACGGAGCACTTACCATAGGGACAACTGCTATCGGTCCTGGTCACGTGCTAACGGTTGCCGGGGCGATTAGTTCTCAAGGGCTACGCGTCGGTTACTATACTCTACCGGTCGCCGACGGTTCTAATGGTGAACAGCTTACAACAGATGGTTCCGGTAATGTTACGTGGGAAGCAGCTGGCGGTGGTGGTAGCGGTGAAGCTAACGAAAATTCGTTTAAAACATTTGCCCTATCTGCAAATAGAGCAGCGGCAGCAGTCGGAGCTGATGTGGTGGCTGATACCGACACTGATACGATAACACTCTGTGCTGGTCCTAATATTGCTTTATTGAGTGATCCAACAAATGATGTTATCACTATTTCAGGTTCACCTGGAGGTAGTAGCTTTAACAGCTCAGAAATAGCGGCGGCTAGTGCTAGATATACACGTACAGCCTTATCGCTAGAGACAAATGTAGCACCTGCTACAGGTTCATGGAATAGTACTAATACAACTACAGTAGCTAATAGTGCTGAATGGACAACCGGTTATAATAACTCAGTACTGTCTAGAGCTGACCTAGCAGGCGTCGCAGCTGTTAGTGCTGATTGGAATTACACTGCTACTAATAGCGCTGCTCATGCAAATGAATCTAGTTTCAAAACTATAGCATTATCAGGTAATAGATTGGCTGCGGCTATAGGAGCTGATGTAGTGGCTGATACAGCAACTGATACCTTTACTCTTTGCGCTGGTCCTAATATTGTTTTAATAAGCGATCCAACTAACGATGTAATTACTATCTCTGGTTCTGCTGGCGGTGGTGGTGGTGGTAGTGGTGAGGATAATGAGAATAGCTTTAAAACAGTTACTCTATCTGCAAATAGATTGGCGGCGGCTATAGGAGCTGATGTAGTAGCTGATAGCACAACAGACACATTAACCCTCTGTGCTGGGCCTAATATTGTTTTAATAAGCGATCCAACTAACGATGTAATTACTATCTCTGATTCTGCTGGTGGTGGCGGCGGCGGTAGTAGCTTTAATAGTTCAGAGATAGCTGCAGCAAGTGCAAGATATACCCGTACAGCCTTATCATTAGAAACAAACGTAGTGCCTGCTACAGGCTCATGGAACAGCACAAACACTACCTTGGTAGCAAACAGTTCACAATGGGCTGAAGCTAAAGCTGATATAGCCGAAGTTGCTGCTGTTAGTGCTAATTGGACATCAGGATATAATGCCTCAGTATTATCAAGAGCTGACCTAGCAGGTGTCGCTAGTGTTAGTGGTAGATGGAATAGAACAGCTTTATCATTAGAAACGAACGTCGTACCGTCAACAGGGTCATGGAATAGCGCAAATACCACTGTTAACACGAATAGCGCTGATTGGTCGTATGTCGCAGCGAATAGTGGGAGTGATCTTCCTGGCAGACTTAGTGTTGATTCTGAAGCAATTTATACAACGGTATCAACTGACGCTAGCTACTTCGACGTTATGGCTCTATTGCACTTTGAGGACGCAAACGCTGCAACGTCAACGTCGGATGACAGCTTTAGTCGTCGAGCAGTATCCTTCGCAGGTACCGCGCAGATATCAACAGCACAAAAGAAGTTCGGAACAGCAAGTCTTCTCTTAGATGGTAACAGTGATTATGTTAGTTTAGCTAATTCAGCTGATTTAGATTTAGGTACAAGTCCCTTTACAATTGAATGTTGGTTCTACTATAATGCCTCAACAGCACCGGAATATGCTACTATTTTCGATAGAGGTGATGGTAGTGGTAGTGGTACCAGCCCGTTTTGGTTGGCCATTAAAGATGATTCGGGTACTTATCGTTTAGTAGGAGCAGCTGATGCTACTGGCGGGTCTGGTAATGATATATTCGAAAACTATGAGGCTGCTACAATTTCTGATAATACATGGTATCACCTTGCCCTTGTAAGAGACGGTAATAATTTTTATACATATCTTAACGGTACTACGGTGTGGGCTTTGACAGGGTCGACATCATCGGCCATGGCGGATAATAATGAGCCTTTATATATTGGAGCGCGCGGCCAATCTGGTACTGGCGCTTATTGGGGTGGTTATATTGATGAGTTTCGTCTCACTGTCGGTACATGTAGATACACCGGAGGTACTACATTTACACCTTCAACAGACGGGTTGCCTGGTGAAACGAGATACAATCAAACTGTTATAACAGGCATATCAGCGTCTACAGGCATGACCAGCTTTCAGCTTGAGGATGATGATGGTACTGAAGTTGCTGTTTCAGACGCTAAGGAAGTTAAGTTTATTGGTTCTGGTATTACAACCAATTGGACTGATACAAGTACTGGTAGTGATGGTGACCCTTATGATTTAACGTTTACTGTTGATCAGATTCAGAGTAACATCGTAACTCTCACAGCTACTGATCTTAAGATAGGTGAAGATGATCAAACCAAGATTGATTTTGAGACTGCTAACGAGATTCACTTTTATGCTAACAATACAGAACAGGTATATCTCGCTGATAATATATTCGGGCCTCAATCTGACAGTGATGTTGATTTAGGTACAACCGGCGTTCGGTGGAAAGATGCATATATTGATACCATCACAACAACGGGCGATGTGACTCTAGGCGGTAGTATCTCAGTTACTGAAGCGGCCATTGCAAACGGAGATTATATTTTATTCTTAGACGGTGGTTCAACCGGTGATGTAAAGAAAGAAGCTTTTGCTGATGTTGCTACATTGCTGGGCGGAGATGGGTTAAATGCGACAAACTCTGTATTAAAGATGGATATTGTCGGATTGACCGATTTGACAAACCACACTTTCGGAACAGCCAACTATGGCGCTGGTGACCAGCTCGCCGTTACGGACAGTTCTGCTTCGAGTGCGACTAAGAGAGTTAAGTTCCCGGTTGAAATTGGAGTGGCGTGTAGTGATGAGACTACGGATTTAACAACTGGTACGGCTAAGGTGACCTTTAGGATGCCTCATCAGATGACTGTAACTGAAGTTCGCGCAAACGTAAATACTGCGCCTGCTGGTTCAACTATTCTTGTGGATATTAACAATGGTGGTAGTTCACTATTATCAACCAAGCTTATGATTGACGCCGGTGAGTATACTTCAAAAACAGCTGCTACACCTGCAGTGATATCACAGGCAGTCAACCCGCTAGCGGACGATGCAAATATCACTGTGGATATAGATCAAGTAGGTAGTAGTACTGCGGGCAAGGGCCTCAAGATATGGCTAATAGGATATAGATAAAATGGGAATGATTATTAATCCATTCATGGTAGCCGCGGCTTCGACAACCACTTCTAAAGTTAAAGTTAGGATTGCTGAGTTTGACGATCAAGATGATTGCGCTTGTAGTTTAACTAGTACGTATGAGATATGGGAGAACGATGCTATGGTACACCCGAGCGCCGGTAACCTTACTCTCTCTGTTGATGATTGGATTAGCGGTGGCTCAGCATCGAAGAGCGGTAGTCCTGCATGTGCACAAGTAGTTTCTCTTAATGAAACCGGAACAGCTGTTGGCCAAACGTCTACAGAATATTCTGATTGTGCCGATTGTAACGACAATGAGCTGCTTTGCTCCGAGTCCCCAGGAGGCCCAGGAGGTGGTCCCGGAGGAGGAGGTCCGCCACCTAAATGTCTGTTGCCGGATATGCTCGTTAAACGCTTAAATGGTTCTCTAGCTAGAGTTACAGACTTGAGCCTTGGTGATTTAATTTGGACCCCGTCCGGAACTACACAAGTAATTAAATTGATGAAGGATCATCCGAGTAGCCCGAGAGAAGGTTATTACATTATTGAAGATGAATTATGTCTAACTAATGACCACCCGATTTTGGTTGATGGTAAGATGGTTCGTGCTGAAGATTATCCGGGTGTCAAACAATATGTCGAGGAATTAACCAGCACTGTATACGTCGGAACTGTTGCTCCAACATTTAATGTATATTGTGGTGATAATGTGTATGTTGTAGACGGCCAGGTTAAATGATTAATTCACGTCTCAACATAGCTGAGTATTCTGAATCTTTCACTCGTGATAAATCTGTTCAAATATTAGACTTCTTGGATGAAAGAGAATCAATTAACCTCTATGACTGGCTTAATGGTGGCATGCCTGAGGATTGGTGGTATACCTCAATAGTTGGTGCACAAGACGGAGGTCGCAATAAAGTAGAGAAGATACAAATTAAACCGGATACTAAGGAATTAAGAGACATTAAAATAAAAGAAGCAACCGAAACATTCTTAAACGGTGGCTGGTCTTATGTGTTTGATAGGACAGTATATCACGACACTAAATGCAATTGTATTGAATGTGAGTTTATTAATTTTCTTCGAAGTCAGGATATGTTAGAGTTCGTTAAGCGTGTCACAGGCATTGATGTGCAAAAACTTCGAAACACGTTCTCTTCGCGATATTTGCCTAATTTTTTCTTGAGTCCACATCCTGACAGGAAGAATGGCAAGATCGGCTTTGTGTATAGCTTGTCGAAGAATTGGCGACCAGAGTGGGGTGGGAACCTCCATTTTATGGACGAGGATTACAGAACAGTTACGAAAACGGTTGTACCTGTATTTAATAAATTAACGTTATTCGATATACCAGCGAAGGTCGGAGTACCTCATTATGTATCTCACGTCGTACCAAATGTCAGAGCAAAAAGATTATCTATAGCTGGATGGTTTGGATGAATCAGATAACTATAATGAAAGGATAAGAGAACCACAATTAATTATGAATAAAGAAAACCACCGCGAACCTTGGGAAGTATTATCTCTTTTTGGAGCATTGTTCGTAGGCTTTTGGGCTTTTGAGCTCATAATATCATCAATTGAGACCATTAATATGTTAGTTCGATATATATTATGAGTGAAGAACATATCGAGAAAGATCCAAAAAAACGGATGTCCATATGTAAAGCTTGTCCGCATTTTTGGAAAGTGACATGTCAATGCAGTAAGTGTAAATGCTTGCTGTTTTTGAAGACTAAATTCCCTAAAGCTAAATGTCCAGATAAACCTAGACGGTGGTAGAGAATAATTATTTTCAAAGACTAAATATTTAAAGTTATGGCAGACTACAGTGTAGCACAACCTTTAAGTACCTTTTATGGTACCCATCTTAATCCCGTTGTAACGGGATATGAAAGAATGTGCGATCGAATCGCCATGTCTCTCGGTTATCCAATGATCAACTTAGAGGTTCATAGAAACCAGATATATGAATTTGTAACAATGTCTGTTGAGTACTTTACTAAATTTGCTGGATATGACACTGAGTATTTGGTTTTCGACTCTAACCTATACGAGGATGGTAAAGGTATAAGATTGGACAAACTGTTTTCCATAACCCCGGAACTTTCTGAGAGTTACACAGGAGTTAATCTCACGATCAGTCAAGATACATACGGTACAACGAACACTACTGTAGCGGCCGGTGTTAGTGCTGTATTATACTCCACTACAATTCAAGTTGGCAATAGCGGTACACCTACAGAGTATGCTATTAAGATGGTTAATTCGTCCAACTATTCAACTCGTGTTTCTAAGGTGGTTGCAACGACGAATCGTGCGACTGGGTCTGGAGCTCAAACTTCTACTGAATATGGTATTATTCATACGAGTTCCGAGGATATCTTATCAGTCACTACTGCGACTAGTGGCGCTAGCGGATTGACGTTTGTCATTATAGGTACTCCGACAGCTAACGGTACCGTTACGGTACTGCCTAACGACTACCTAACAACATCCCGCGGAGTGTCTGCAAGTCAAAATTCATTTGCATCCTATGATGTTCTTGCGGACGATTATAGAAAGGTCGTAGAAGTAAATGGATTCGAACAAGGTAGTACTACGGGAGTTAACACTCTATTTACAATCGAGCAAACATTAGCACAGCAGACATACTTTAGCTATTCGATGGGCAATTACGGTTTTGATTTGATTAGCTGGTATACTGTTAAGGAGTTTCTAGATACAAGAGAAAAACTCTTATCTCAAAAAATATCATGGAAGTTTAATTCTAGAACACAATACTTACAACTACTACCTCAACCAACATTTGACTCAGATGGTAATAATTCATCTCAATATTGGGGTGTTGTTTCGTGTTATCTCGAAAAGCCGGTTGTTGATATGTTAAAAGAACAATGGGTATATCAATACGCATTAGCACTGACTAAGATTGCGATAGGTCGTGTACGAGGAAAATACTCTGGTACTAACTTAATGGGTGGCGGCAGTCTTAATACGGATGTTCTTCAAGAAGGCATTACAGAAAAGGGTGCTTTGGAAGATCAGCTATTGACTGGTACTCCAGGACAAGGAGATGCCGATCCACCAATGTTCTTTGTTGGATAATGGCTCGTCGCAAATATAACTACACTCAGTTTAAGCAAGGTAAATATACTCCCGTTAATAAAGAAAAATATAACGGTAAACATACCCCTGAATATAGATCTTCATGGGAACTTAAATTCTTTAGATGGTGTGATAGAAGTAATACCGTTCTCAAGTGGTCAAGTGAATCCACAGTAGTCCCGTACGTCAGTCCAGTTGACGGAAAAATACATAGATATTTTGTTGATGGTAACGTAATTATAAAGGAAGGTGACGTGGTTAAGAGCTATCTTGTTGAAATAAAACCCTATGCTCAAACGCAACCACCTAAAGAATCTAAGAGAAAGAAAAAGACTACTATATTATATGAGAAAATTACCTATGCTGTTAACCAGGCGAAGTGGGATGCCGCTAGACAATATGCAGCAAAAAAGAATATGGAGTTCTTAATTGTAACAGAAAAGGAATTATTTGTATAATTCTCGAGAATTAATTAACAATTTCCGGGATAAATTCGTACCAAAAAAATAAATATTTTTAATATGGCATACAATCTTATAGTTGAAGCCCCTGATCCAAGAGATCTTGAATATGTACTAGAGGAAAAGAGCCTTAAGGGCGAGAAGAGTCTATATATTCAAGGCCCATATATGATGGCTGGAGAAGAGAATCGAAATCGTCGAGTGTATAGCGAGAAGGAGATGTTCAACGAAGTGGCACGCTACTCTGATGAATTTATTTCCACTAAACGTGCATTAGGAGAACTAAACCATCCAACAACTGCTGAAGTTGATCTAGGCAGAGCGTGTCATATGGTTACTGAGTTAAAAATGGACGGTAATGTTGTTTTTGGTAAATCAAAAGTATTATCTAAGACACCATGTGGTAAGATCGTTGAAGGATTAATTCAAGAAGGAGTACAAGTCGGAGTAAGTTCCAGAGCTTTGGGAAAGCTGACTCCGATGGAAGGTAAGTCGGATGTTAACGTCGTTGAAGAAATGAAGCTGATTGCCATCGATTGTGTTGCTGACCCATCATTTCCAAAGGCATTCGTTAATGGGATTCTAGAATCTAAACAATTTATTTGTTCTGAGAACGGGACATTTGAAGAAGTTTATGATAATTTCGAAAAAGGACTAGCAACTCTACCTAACAGAGAAGTAGAAGCCTATCTTAAAGAGCAGGTTTTATCCTTTTTAGATGTAATTAAGCAACGCTAATATAAATAATAATATGGATAAACAAAAAAATATTAAAGTCGCCAGATTTTTAAAATGTGTAAATGAAAAAAATTACGCCGCGGCGCATAAATATTTAAAAGATTCGCTGGAAACTAAGTTAAAACAGCGAATAACGACAGTTATACACCAGGACAAATAATATGGCTAAAACAATTACTGACATCTTAAAGGAGCAGACAAAAGATATTCTTTCCGAAGAAGTACTCGGCGAGATTGAAACCGCGTTTAATGAAGCGATCGAGCAACGTGCCGAACTTCACGCTGAGGCCGCCCTGGCTCGCCAAGACGAAGATCACGCGACGAAGGTTGAGGGGCTCTTAGAAGCTATCGATACTGATCATACTGCTAAATTAGATCGTATTGTTGAGGCTATCGATAATGATCGCGCACTGAAGCTTGCTGCTGTTGTCCAGAAATACGAATCCACCTTGAATGAGAACGCTGATCAATTTAAAGAAGGTGTTATTAACAAGATTAGCGATTACTTAGATCTCTATCTTGAAGAAACTTTCCCACAAGGAATGCTTGAAGAAGCTGTTAGCAA
>Ga0098059_1001922_pt1 | contig 10112 bp, 3 predicted proteins | sample 20_taG_FD_92580 | JGI IMG/M metagenome (GOLD analysis project Ga0098059, IMG submission 92580) | Marine viral communities from the Subarctic Pacific Ocean - 20_ETSP_OMZ_AT15318 metaG | ecosystem: Environmental > Aquatic > Marine > Oceanic | place: Subarctic Pacific Ocean | collected 2015-01-19
CATTTTTTAGCTTTTGAATAGGTCTTGCTAATTTTGCAACTGCTAATAATTGACCGAAATCATTGTACAATCCAACTGTTGTTACATATGGATTAAATATAGGATCCTTTGCGAAGTCAGCTAATTCTTGTACTGATAGTATATCTTTGCATGCACCATAGGTCGTCATTCGTGCGGTTGGGTTTGTTGTTAAATTGAAATCTGATGCTTTGCTATGGCATCTAATTTTTTGCTCGTATAACTCTCGCGTATTTTTGAATTTTAATTCAAAGTTTTTAGTGAACAGAGAGGTAACATTATTACCGACTACTGCATTTCCTGTATGTAATGACCCTGAAAAATATTTTGGTATATGTGTATTTGTTAGAGTAGCTATACCATGTTCATAAAATACATTTCCTACAACGTTTGATTGATATGCTGTTGGAGAGTTAAGATCATTATCATATAATGATAGTACTTGATTTTGTGATAACTCTGTGTCATAAAACCGTATTTCATCGAGAGAACCGCTAAATGGGGTTTGTGGATAAGGTGTTCTATATGATACTGATCCTGTTGCCCATGCTGTTCCTTGATCTCCTATAAATACGTCTGAAATATTATCTGTACATTCTGCTAGGATTGCTTCACTGTATGTATCCTGCTTGCCGTTAATCCATATAGATGTAATACCAGAAGTATGTCTTTGTACTACTACGTGATTATCTATATTTGGTATTAGTGCTGTTTTAGATTCTAATACTATCGTTTTATTACCATCTGATCGGCGTAGCACGATAGTATTTAACTGAGCTCCGTTTATACAACCCCCCGTTGCATCAAAGAATTTTCCATCCTTTTCATGTGATGTATTTTTTAATTGAATGTGGTAAGGGTATCGTAAATTCATATCCCCTCCTTGGACTAAATCATCAAATTGTACTTTGGTTGCTGCATTTTGCGTTTTCTTTTTACCTAAACCTAATTTACCAATTAATGTAACATAATCACGACCTGCTGTTGAACCAGAATGTACATTGATGCACGGATTTGATGTTCCTCCTGCATTACCACCTGCCCCAGTCGTAGTATATGCTGTAGTACCTGTTATTGTATTTACTCCTGGGACTTGATTTTCTGGTATGTTAATCCAAAAACTTATAGCAGATCCGTCAGTACTTCCAAGATTTAATTTATCTTGATGTGGAATTCGTATACTCCCACTATTATTGAATTGCGCTCTTATTCCAGTTTTTACATTTGTTTGGTAGAAGTTTATTGCGTCAGCTGTATATATTGATCCGCTTTGAGCCATTGATGCAATACCGGGAGTAAATTTTACCTTATCTGATACTGCTGTATTTTTATATTTAGAATAATCTCTAACGCGGATTGGTCCATACCCGTTATGTAATGCCTGGTCTTGAGATTTACTTATCTGATTTTCTATATTATATAATTCATTAAATCCATAATACCCTACTAGTTTTTTAGTATTTGCAAAAGACGCAGAGTCTATGTTACGGTCTTTAAGATTTCCGTACCCATCATCGATTAAATCAAAAGAAGCTGATACAGGAGGTGTTCTTCTTAAATCCATCGATGGATGTTTATATAAGTTTGCAACTTGTGTATCACTTAATGTGGATTCATAAAATCTAATATCATCCATTGATCCTGTAAATGCGTTATATAGTGTTTTTGATGTTGGATCGTTATCTGCAGCTCCTAGATGAACTGATCCAGATGCTCCTATATACATATTTCTATTATATTGTATAGAAGAAGTTACATTTCTTGTAGGGAGATGTGTCCAATGTTCACCTAAGTGATTGTTTATTGATGCAGTAGCATACCCTATTTTTTTAATATATGTGTATCCTGATTCTTTAGTTGGATCAGGTCTATAAATTCTAAGTGTTGTTTTTGCAGCAGAGTGTCCCCATGGTGGTAATTCTTCATATTGAGATCCTGATGTTCCCGTGTATATATCTGGCCAAAATTCTTGTTGAACATTAACTAAATTCCATGAGCCAGTTGCGAGTCCAAATCCATCTGCTATTGCTGCAGCTGATGCAGAAGTGGTACAGTTACTACCAGTTGCGCCCCAAAACATCTGGAGGGGTAGTAATCCTTTACCATTATTTATGTCATATGAGCTGGTAAGCATGTTTAATTCAAAATAAGAGTTTTTGTCTCGAGTGATTAATGTACTCTGACCAGGAGCATCTGTAACTTTACCCGGCATCTTTTTCCAGTCTGGTGGTTTTACCCACATAGTAACAGAATATGCTGGCATACCATGTTTCTGTTTGTCCCCTCCATCATATTGTGACCAAAACTGGTCGCTCTCATGAGTTAGTCCCTGGAAGTCAGATCCACCTCGAACAAATAGCCCATTTCCTTGATTATAAACTGAAGTTCCTGCTGTATGGGATGGGTTACCAAATGAGTTGTCTGCTATGGTGATTCGGCCAGAAATTTTGAAATGAATACTACCAGTACCTACTTTAGCTTGAGAGCCTGTTACTATCTGAATTTCAGATGGTGAGCCAGGTCTAGCATCAACAAGACTAGCTGCTGTAGGTCCTGAGTCGTAAAATTTACTTTGAGATGATTCGAACCTCCAATTATTTGATAATATTACTGGATCTATATATTTTGTATCATCGAATCGCTCCTTTACAATTCGCCTAGATTCTATATAATAATCAGTAAAATTTAGTGATCCAGATTTTATTCTAAGATCAAATAATGGTGATGGTATTGAAATGACATAAGCTTCTTGATGAAGATCTCTTACCTCTCTTTCTGGTAGATTTCCTCCAAAATTTTCAGATGGCTTATTTATTCGAGAATAATATAGATGTTTTATACTATCATATATAATAGACTTGTATGTTCCGTTTGGATTTTTTTCTTCTAAATCTAGAGCTTTACCTTTTTGAGCGTCTCCAAAACTCCATGAATGATGAGTTGCACCTAAAATTTGAACTCCATACCCGCAACTACTGCCAGAATAATTATACGAATTAATGGTATAATTTTTATGTGCATTAAATGCTGTAATGCTGACATCGTTCGAATCTATTTTTTTGAATACTGACATACGTAATTTTATTTATTTATAATATATAGAACCCTCTATAATAAATATAGAGGGCTTATATAGTTAGGAAAGATATCTAAAGTTATTGGTGTTAGAAGTCAAGTTTTACTTTTATTAAAGCTTCTCTGTCAAAAGATTTAAGTAACGGTTTACTTAATTTAGCAGTTGCTAGTAATTCTTGTTTATCATTATACATTCCAACTGTTGTAATATACGTTTTTGGATCTTTAATCATTGATGCATGTTGTAATGCTCCTAATGAACCTGTTGTAAATGTTGGATTATTACTAAAGTTATAATCTGCATTTTTAACTCGAATATAATAGAATGTAGAGGTTATCTCTTCTTCATTTCGAGCCTGAAACCCGTAGCTAGAGTTATGTGCTGCAGCACCAGAGATTGCTGTTAATAATTTACCATTTGCATCATTACCTTTATTAGATGCAGTGTAATTAGTTCCTAAATCATTTCTAATACCTCGTTGTTTTAGTCTCCCTGCATTAAGAACAATAATACCTAAATCTGGATATACTAGTCCGTAACCACCTTTACTATACCCATTTTGTGCTGTTGCAGTAGTATCAGATTTAAGCTCCCCGTGATCTATTGTTCCACTAACAACACTATAAACTCGTTTTCCGTCTTGAATAGTTGCGCTTGCACCACCACTGTTATCAATTAATTTTGTAATACTATGACCACCCTTAGTATTAGTCATGCCATCTTCAGTAGCTACGTGACTTCCACTTAAAACTAGTTCCCAGTTACCTGGATCTAATTTTTCTTTTAGTCTACCTCTTTGAAAGTTTATTACATTAATTTCATTAGAATTAACTGAACCGTCAAATGTAAAGGTTGTATCACCTGGTGCTAATACTAGATTTTTATATTGTGTATATACTGCTTTTGTAGGATAATCTTCATTTGTTAAAACACTCCCACTACCCTGCTTGTGACCATATGCTACAGCAAACTGCACTGATGCTCCTGGAGCTGTTGAGCCGCTATTATATACATCATAATAATATTTACCGGCATTAGAGCTTGTTTGCGCTGATGATGTATGAAAGGATGTTAATTCTCCTGCTCCGTTTGACCATAACCCAGCTGTTATTTTTTCTTTTCTATTTGAGATTATATCATTTCCAGGATCTAATCTTGAATATATTCTACCAGTTGTTGTTTTTTGAGCAAGTGCATCACGCTCTACTACAATTTGGTTAGCAATTTTTTGAGCTTCTCGTATAATAGCTCCTCGAGCTGAGTCTGCTGAGGACGGTAACCCATCAGCTTGCCGCTGTTCTTCTTGTAACTGATTCTTTATCGCTTCTATTTCAGCGAGTTCTTTCTTTATCTGTGCTTTAGTTTTTTTTGCCATTTTAATTCCCTATAATTTATAGATTACCACCTGATGTTGCAACTTCCTGCTTTCTAACGTCAACTGTTACTGTTGCTCGACCACCTGTTTCGTTACCTATAATAGTCAGTGTTGCTGTTTTACTTTCAATTGGTTGATTCTTTGCAACTACTCTAAAACTAAAACCTACCGCTGTTATTGATTGAGCTGATTCATCGTCTCCAACAAATGTTGGTATTGTTGCACCTTGCATTAATAAGCTTCTTACAGCTGTTCCAACTTCTAAGTATGCAACATCACTATTTGATAATATTGCTGTATATCCTAGTGTTGCGTTACCTCCTTCAAAATTAGATGTATTAGGTTTAATTTCAACTGCATCTCCTCCTGCAACTAATGTTATTGAAGATTGTGGTACAGTAATTACTGGAATACGTGTTGTGCTTTTACGTAATGTTACAAGCTTATACTTCATAGTTTGCGTTTCATCAGGTATAGCCTCTATAAGTGGCATATTATCTATAGCAATACCGTAATAGTTTGTTCCTAATGAGTGAGCTGGATTCCATAACCCATAATCAATCTCATCGTCAGCTAAAGCAAATTGTGTTATCTTAAAATCATCAGCTCCTTTAGCTAATATTTCACGCCCTTTTTTTGTTAAGATGGCGTCTACTGTGATTGATGTGTTATCTAAATATCCCATGTCATGTCCCTTTATGTTATTGTGTCTTTAATAAATATGATTAAATTATAAAAGTATTAGTTTTTTATTCAATACTTAAGTTTCCTCCGAATCCTGCATCAGAACTGATTAATTGATTTGGATCTCCAATTGTAAATGATACAACAGGACCTTTGTCAGGTGTTGCTGTGCTGTCTATATTAAATCCTGCTCCTTTTAATTGTGTTCCAGTATATTTCATTCGTTCTACTCCTGTTGTTCCATCTAAATTAAAATCTGATACTTGTGCTTCTTTTAGTGATTTACTATATGCGTATAAATTTACAGAGCTCCCATTTTCATATGGTTTACCATAGGATGCACTTAATGCTGAATCTGGTGCTGATCCGTTAATATGCTTATAAAAGTATACGTTATACATTCGATTTTCTGATGTTCTTTGATTACTTATAAAATCCATGCTACCTGATTGTTTCCAGTCTGGTGTTTGTACTTTAGTATATGTGTAAGGTGTTGCAATACCAGAAGGTATTGGGTAAGGTGTTCCACCATGTTTATATAAGCTTGTGAAGCTATATGGTGTACCAGTCGTTTGATTTCCAACTGTTATTGTACCTCCTATATCAGCTAATGGAGAATTAGTTTGATGTGATACAACATTACTAGCATTATGTTGAATAACACCTGGTGAGCCTTTTGGAGCTGTTTTCCATGGATCTGATGATAGTACTATTATAGGTGCATCATCGTATGTACCTATATCACCATCTATTGTAATTGAATTAGGTTTGTGATCTATTAGTTCAACTGGTGTGTGCTGTTGAGGTGCACTAGTCATTTTTAGTAGTGAATTTCCACCAACTTTAGGAGCTACCTTTCCAGTAGTCGTTTGAGGTTCTAGTGCAAACCCATATTGTGCTACCTCTGGTTGAGTACAATTAATTTTTGTTGGGGCAGCAGCTTTTGTGAACGATGCTGCATTTAGTGCAATATTTTGAGTTTTTGTATCACCGGAAATACGCATTTGTCCTCTACTAGCAGCCTTTGATCGTTCTAAAAAGTGTGGCTGTATTACAACACCTAGGTCTGGGTTTGTTCTTGCAGGAAGGTAATCTTTCAGCATTGTAAATAAAGACATATCATATAGCTTTAATTCGTTTAAGTATGCTGATTTATCACCTTCTTGCTCATATTTATTGAAGTAAATTCTATTTAATCGCTGTAATTCATTGTATTTATCTTCATAAGCTTCCTGTGCATCACCGATGTAGTCGTCTAATCTTATACCACCTAACTGATCGAATATATCTTTATTAACTTGATCAGATGGTGAAAAATAAATACCTAAATTATTACTGTCAAGTGCAAATTTATCACTAGCTGGTCTTTCTGCTCGAGACATTGGACATAACTGACGTATTAATTTATTGTCTTCATATCGTATTTTATCACTTGTATAATTGTTAGGACCTAGCTCTGGTGTATCGATGTACCACGTCTCATCAACGTAACCATATTGTTGTGAGTTGGGATAGTTAAACGCAGAACCAGATAATATAAATTCCCTTCCTGTATCCCAATATTTTAATGATGTTTTTTGGTTTGGATGTGTACTTGAAATATTTACAGATGCAGATGGTGAGTTTAGTCCTGAGCTTCCTGACCAATGATTAGTTTTATCACTTAACTTTAATCGCAATAATAATTCATTATATGTATCTGCACCATTATTGGATGCATACAGTTCTGGTGCTAGTGTATGTTGCTTTAATGTGTGCGTTGTTATTGGGCTTGCATAATATCTTAACTCTTGCATAGATCCGTAGAATTGTTGGCCAAATACTCCGTGATTTTGAATTCCAAGGTATGGGTTTCCACCGCTACGAGTTACGTAACCACCTAAATAAGCTCTCTTTGAACTCTCCAAGCTTCCTGACCATGAATTATTTATTGATGATGATAAAAATCCGTTATCTGATTGACTTCTGCTTGATGTAACACGTAAGCTGCAAGATACGGTTTGAGCTACAATCCCGTATTTACTACGCATTGCTACTAGCTCATATTCAAATGCACTACTACTATGATAGCTAGTAGCTGCTTTTCTATTTAGCATTACTGTCCACCAACCATCACCTGTTTCTTTATCATTATCTGCATCAAATATTATTGTTTTTCCAGTTGATACAGTTGTATATCCTGATCCTGCTTTTGGAGCTGATGTATTTATTCTAGAGTGAGACATTACTAAGCTAAAATGACCAAATTCAGCTATCCCCTCTGGCTGTCCATTTAGTTTTTTTACGGCGGAATGACTTCTATGTAGCACTATCCCCATTTCATTATTAACTTGCCATAATGATTGGCTATACGCTTGATTTGTATTTTGACTTGATAATGATTTGTTCTCTGGCCAAAATCTAAATTCTACTGCATTTGGTGTTACTGCTTCAATAACATCACTTCCTGCAATATTATATCTGACAGGGCTTAGAGCTTTAACTGTTCCTTGATGGGGGCCCCAATAGGTTGCTACTGACTGGCTGTTAAAGTTTAGAGCATACTTAAATCCACGCTCTTGATATAAAGCTGTTTGCTCACTCTTTATACTTGAACCGTATTCATATATTGGTAAGATATGCTCTGGGATACCGTAGCAGTTAATTAATCCTCGAACTCCTATACTTGTCCCTTTAGCTTTTAATAAAAACGGTAAATTGTTTACTATTCGCTTCCACACTTCAGCTGTTCTTTCTTTTGATGTTAGTGTTCTCATAGAGCTAGATGTATTAAACATTATTCTATGACCGTCACTATCTTTTCCTAACCTATGCTGCCATAGTTCTTGGTTTGGATCACCGTCAACTAAATCCATACCTCGAGATTTAGCTACATGGTACACTAAATCATCTGATAACCCGGTTCTATTTATATATTGATTATTATGTTCTCGTGTTGTTATCTGATTAAAATATCGTGCATAAGTCCACCATATATCGTGAGCTTGTCCTGTCATATCTAAAAACCGTAAATATGTTTCATTATCATCTTTACCACCGTCGCTAATAAACTGTGGTGTAGAGTGTCTTAACATATTTTGATTTTGCTTATCATACTTACTTGCTGACGCTATAGCTGTGGTATACCATGCACTAGCTTTTGAATGAGTAACATGTAGTAACTCGTAGTTAGGACCCGGCATAAATATACTGTGCACTGCCCAGTCAAATAATTGGTCATTATTCCATGTATAATAATCATCAGTCCATCTATCATTTTTATATGAACCAGAGTATTTAGGGAATGGTGTTATAACAGACTTTGACCAGTCGTATTCTCCTCCTCCTCTCGAGCCTGATGTTGTCTTAAATTTCTCAGCTGATCCACTTTCGAAGTATAGCCATTTCTCAAAGTCATCAAATTCATTTATGAGCTTTACTTTTGCATCGACCCACCTTTTTTGATATTCCTTTGTATATTTTGAACCATGTGATCCTGTGTACTCGTATATGTACACGTCAGAAGTAGAGTAATCACTATAATCAAATTTACGTGCTTGTGTATCATAATGACTTATTTGTTGTAGCTTATACTTAAAATTTTGTATACGTGCTTCTGCAGAACCAAAATGTATGTAGTTTTCAAAAACGGTGTGATCAATATTTAACTTCATTCCATCTAAACTTGAGCTATATGAGTTTTGTAGTTCAGCTTTTACATCTGTATCTACCCCTAGTATTTCGTTATAACTTTTATAACCTGTTTGAACACGTGCTGTACTATTGAGGCATAAATCAAAGTTAGGGGCGGCTAAATTATTTCCTTCTACCGGTATCGGTTTATCTAATATTACCTTATTAATGACTGGCTGCGTTGCTTCTGCTAATAACCAGCATTGTGAATCTATATCTAAACCTGTCGGTAAAGGTTTGTATAATTTTAACAATATTGTATGCGGATTATCAGGGTCATATGGAAAAACATCATCTATTAACCATGCTACTACAGTGGATAATCGATTGTATCCGAAATTCACGTGCATATTTGTCCAGAGTGGATTATTTGGAATTGCGCCTAGATTGTTATATGGACCAACAACTCCTGATGTTGATTTCAACAACTGAAATCTAGCATAAAAATCCTCTAATTCAGGTCCTGCTTGAGCTTCAGAATCTTCAAATATAGTTGGTACTATTCTTACTTCTTTTCTATCCTTACTTATAGAGTGTACCTTAAATTTTGGGCCAGATGGTCCACCGATTGCGTCTCTATGAAAATTGTATATAACTGTATAGGTTCCATTTACAAGTTGTAGGTAATCTAAATCTTCTTTAAGTTTTAGATTAACTTGAGGCATTCCATCTGCGTCTGTATCTACTGAAAAGGTTTCACTTTTATGGTTTGAGAATAGACGACTAAAGTTTGGATCATATACGTGATATTCAACTCTATCATATGGACTCTTGCTGAATGCAGGATTAAGCATATAACCAAACGTCGTGGTACCTAGTGCTGTTAGATCAATATCATTATAATATTGAGCAGCTATTTGATCGTGTGCTTGTTTTATCTGAGGTATATTAGTGTATATTTCTGACATTACATTTTCCCTACTAATTCACTAAACGATGTATCTATAGCTTTTCTGTAATCCTCATACACAAATGCTTGACTTTGCAAGCTAGCTTTCACTACCGGTGTATTAGTTGTTATAAGAATTGCTCCCCTTTCATTACGTACTATTTTTGTATCTGCAGGAGGTTTGCGAATAATAATATCCTTAGTACCCTCATCTTCTTCATCAATATCAGATGCTAGTTTTGGAAATGCAGGTGAAGTTAGCTGTTTTCTAATTTGCTTTCTAGTAGCAACAGACGCTTCTTCAGGTGTCAATATTAAATCACTTTCAATATCTTTTTCTGATGGTGCGGGTCTGACAATTGGGTTTTTAGCGTCTGGGTTTACTAAATCTCTAGTAG
>Ga0098059_1001925_pt1 | contig 10105 bp, 11 predicted proteins | sample 20_taG_FD_92580 | JGI IMG/M metagenome (GOLD analysis project Ga0098059, IMG submission 92580) | Marine viral communities from the Subarctic Pacific Ocean - 20_ETSP_OMZ_AT15318 metaG | ecosystem: Environmental > Aquatic > Marine > Oceanic | place: Subarctic Pacific Ocean | collected 2015-01-19
AAGGAGAGTAAGAAGAAGCATGCTAAGCTATATAAACATATAAATAAAGATGCGAAGGTACAAAGTAAATAGAATAGATCATTGTGTTTATGAAGATGGGGATATCCTTCCTGATCACGTAAAGCCTATTATAAAAGACTGGAGATCTGGTCGTATAGGAGATTGGGTTCAAACTGATGATGATTGCGTTATTCAAGTATTGAGACGTGGATCTATGATGCGCCCTAAAGGAAAGAAGAAGACACAGGATTATGTCGGTACTTGCACAGGCACTTTCCCTGTAGGAATGAATGCGAAGATGGATTCGTCCAGAAGAACTAATATCTATTCCTTTAGTGGTGAGAAGAAGTCTGATGATATATTATTAGATAGAAAAGAGCTGACTAAGGGGGAGATTATGTTTGTATTAAATATAACACACCATAAAATGAACCCTATAGATGCATATATGCAAGCATTCCCTACTAAGAATATAGGATATGCTACTCAGAAAGCTGCTAAATTAATAACAACTAAAAGGATTCAAACTGCTATGAAAGAAGAATTAAAACCTATAATGCAGGATTTAGGTATAGATGAAACTCTTGTTTTAAAGGGTATTAAATCAGAGGCTATGGATGCAGATAAAGCTGATACTAGGTTGAAAGCATTGTTTAAGCTATCTGATATATTAGACTTAGAGGATAAAAATAAGGTAATTCAGACAACACAGATAGCTGGAGTCTTTAAAGGATTTACTGAAGAACAAGTTGAACAAGCCGAAAGAAAGGCACTGGAGGAATAATGGCTACAAACAGAAAACACGTATACGGGGATGAAGCTAGTCCTAAGAAAAAGAGAAAAGATGAGAAGCATTCTAAAAAGATTGTTAAATTAGCTAGAAAAAATATTAAACTTGTTAAGCGAAAGATGAAGAAAGCAGGTGATGAAGCAGAAAAAAAAGGTGGTGACACTAGAGATGTTTATAGGGCAGAGCAAGATGCAAGAGCTAAAGCTAGAAAGAAGAATATAATTCATAAACATAGAGAAAAAAGAATTAAAAAATTATCATACAAGATAGCTACTAATCAGTATAAAGAGGGGGAATAATGGCTACATACGGTTATAATCAACCCAACCTTGAAGCATACAAAGATGATCCTATACAAGAATATGAAGCTAGAGTATATGAGCTTGGGGAAAAGTATAGAGATGAAAACTATTTAGTTAGCACAAGCGAAAGAAAGAGATTGCTTAGTACATATAATAATAAGATGTATGATATGATTAATCAATTATATAGTCATGATAACGCATATAGAACTAATGAGAATGTTGAATATGCTCAGAAGTATTTAAAGGTTATTGGATTTTATAATGATGATGTAGATGGGTTCTATGGAGAAAATACAAAAAAAGCTATGAAAAAGTATGTATATGAACACTCCACAACTCATACCTGGGAAGGTGTAAAGGACTTTATGGGGAATTTCTGGCCTGAATAATGGCTAATATAAATAAACATAATGTCTCAGAGATGGAAGAAGCATTGATGATGGCTAAGAATGATATCATTTCTTTTGGCAAGCTCTTCCTTCCTGATGACTTCATGAGGAGTGAAACTCCTTTCTTTCATTATGAGGTAGCCGACGCTGTAGGAGATATGAATGCTAGGCAGTTAGCTATTATTCTACCACGTGGTCACGGTAAGACTGTATTGACTAAGTGTAGTATTATGCATGATTTCTGTTTTACAAAGGAACCATTATTCTATGGATGGGTAGCTGCGTCAAGTAAGATATCTGTTCCTAACTTGGATTATATTAAATATCATTTAGAATTTAATGAAAGGGTACAATATTATTTTGGAAATCTTAAGGGGAAAAAATGGACTGAAGATGATATCGAGCTTACGAACGGGAGCAAACTCATTAGTAAATCGAACTTGTCAGGTATTAGAGGAGGAGCTAAACTCCATAAACGTTATGATCTTATCGTATTGGACGACTTTGAGGACGAGAATAATACCATTACGCCTGAGTCTAGAAGTAAAATTGCCAATCTTGTTACAGCTGTTGTGTTCCCTGCTTTGGAGCCTCACACGGGTAGGCTTCGTATCAACGGCACTCCTGTGCATTACGATTCCTTTATTAATAATATTCTCACTGCACACGATAGGGCAAAGATTGAAAATCAAACGTATAGTTGGAAAGTAGTAACATATAAGGCTATACTACCTGATGGGCAACCATTGTGGCCTGGATGGTTTGGGGCTAAAGAGATGCAGCGTAAGAAGAAGTTTTATACGGATTCAGGGCAACCCCAGAAATTTTACCAAGAATATATGATGGAAGTACAGAGTGCTGAAGATGCTATATTTACTAGAGATCATATAAGATATTGGGATGGAAAATTTAACTATGATGAGGAGACCGATGTATCAACTATTCAAACGATTGAAGGAGAAGAGTTCCCAGTTAATGTGTTCGTGGGTGTTGATCCCGCTACTGATTCTGTCAGGAGGGATAGCGATTTTAGCGTTATCATTATTGTGGCTGTTAGCCCTGATAATAATATATATGTTCTTGATTATATACGCAAGCGTTCGTTACCCGTTCTTAGAATACCTGGGGATCCGAAGAAAGGCATAGTAGATTATTTATTTGATATGACTAAAATATATAAGCCGAATCTCTTTACTATTGAAGATACTACTATGAGTAAGCCTATATTCCAGTCAATTATCTCTGAGATGAGACGAAGAAATGATTTTGGAGTTAAGTATGTTGCGGAGAAACCTGGGACAAGAATGAGTAAAAGAGATAGAATACAGGAGATATTAGCTCAGAGATTTGCTATTAAAAGTATGTATCTAAGAAAAGATCATTATGATTTACAGCATGAAATTATTACATTTGGCCCTAGGATGGGACATGATGATACTATAGATGCTTTGGCATATGCATGTAAGCATGCTCATCCGCCAACATCTATCAAAAAAAATAACAGCAGAGAGGGTTGGTATAAGCATAAACCGTCTGCTAAAAATTGGATTGTTGCATAATAGAAATATATTTTGTAACTTCCAAAGTTTAATTTGAGGAATTTATGCCTGAATGGGAAGGTGAAAATTATAAGTACGATACATCTGGTTATGTTGAACTAATTCAAGACATGATATATAGATTGAATAAGGATACAACTGTCTATCCAGATGATAACAGAGAATCAATGAATTCAAATGATGTTATTGCATTCAAGCGAGGATATAATATTCTAGCTAAAGCTATGGATGCTGAACCAGTACAAGTTAGTGGGATATGGGACGAAGAAGCTGAACAAGCATTCCAATCCTTTAGATCAGTTGCTGCTCAATATGGTAATCCTAGTAATCCAGGGAATGATCCTTTGGAGATTACTGAGGAAGATGTTGTAAGGCAGGAACTAAAGAAAATGAGGAAATTACAATAATGGCTAATTATAAAAAAGAAAGAGTATGGACTCCACATGATGTAAATAAACCTGAAGGTGGTGGATATTACAAGACTGTTGTAACTGAGTTGCCATCTACAAGCACGCCAAGGACGAAAGGTTTAGACCCGAACTTTAAGAGGAAGTCAGGAGAGGTAAGCCCAATGATTATTAATATGGCTAAGGGAATAGATGAAGCTTTTAGGAAGACAGGAATTTTTGGAAAACATTTTACTGCTGAGGCTATAAACGAGAGAAGAAAAGATAAGTTAAATAAGCGAGTCTCAAAAGGAGAAGCAGCTAAAAAGAGTTTAGACGAGGGTAGTTACAAGAAGAGAAAGAAGAGAGAAGGTAGACTGAAAGGAAACTTCTTATTCCCTCTTGGTGGCGAAAGATATAAAGCAGGCAAGTAATGGCTAGATTCGGGAAATCATCAAAGGAAAGGTTATCTACTTGTGAGAAAGATTTACAGTTACTTTTTAAGGAAGTTGTCAGAGGGTTTGACTGCACTATTGTATGCGGACATAGAGGAGAGAAAGACCAGAATGAAGCATATAAACGAGGAAATAGCAAGGTCAAATACCCGAAAGGTCGTCACAATGCTAGTCCGAGCAGGGCTGTTGATGTGGCTCCTTATCCTATTGACTGGACTGATCGAGATCGTTTTAACTACTTTGCTGGCTATGTGAAAGGCGTAGCATCTCAAATGGGTATTAGTATAGTTTGGGGTGGTGACTGGGATGGAGATACCGATCTAAAAGATAATGCGTTCGATGACTTGGTTCATTTTGAATTAATGAAGGGATAAGATGGCTAAACTATCTAAGAAGGTTGAAAGAGTTTGGAACATATTCAAAAACGTTAATAGCACTACCAGGAGACAATGGGAGTTTATAAATCAAAAAGGATTTGATTTTGCTAATGACAATCAACTAACAGAAGAAGATAGGCAGGACTTGGAAGATCAAGGGATGCCTACATTTACTATTAACAGGATAATGCCTGTAGTAGAAATGTTAAACTTTTACGCTACTGCTAATAGACCTAGATGGAATGCTATAGGTGTAGATGGTAGCGATGTTGATTTAGCTGCTCTATTTTCAGATATATCTGATTACATATGGGATATATCAAATGGTTCTTCACTATACGGGAATGCAGTAAATGATTGCATTACTAAGAGTGTAGGATACTTAATGGTTAGTGTTGACGCAGATAGTGACAATGGTATGGGCGATGTTCGTATAACTCAACCAGAACCTTTTGACGTGTTCGTGGATCCAAAGGCTAGAGATATATTATTTAGAGACGCCTCTTTTATAATTATTAGAAAAGTTTTACCTAAAACACATTTAATTAATCTTTATCCTGAGAAAGCAAATGTTATTAAAAAGGCTAGTGGTGGACTAGAAGGCGGAGGAGATAATTTTACGGAGAAATCATTAGGGCCAGATCAAAAAGATTTTAGTTATAAAGATATAGATGAAAGCGAAACCAGTACTCTTGACGGCGACAATGATGATTTAATTGAATACTATGAATTATATGAGAAGATTAAAGTACCTTATATCAATGTATTCCTAGAACAGAAACCTTCAAAGAAAGAAATGAAGTTAATTGCTAAGCAGGTTCAAGAGAACATGCAAGCAGCTGAAGAAGAATTTCAGGTTAAGTTATTAGAGAAACAAAAAGAATTAGAGGGATTAATACAAGAAGGGAAGATGATTCCTGAGAGAGCTCAACTAGAATTGAAGAACTTCCAAGAGGAAGGTGTTCGACAATTAAAAGAGATGGAAGAGCAAGCTATCAGGCAGATGGAAAAGCAGAAGAGTACAATTATACAAAAGGTTGTCTCTGAAGCTGAGATGAAAATATTAAAGAAAGAACCAGAATTTGTTGATTTAATAGTAGAAGAAGTTAAGTTCTTTCAAAATAGAATTAAATATACATGTGTTGCGGGAGACAATTTGTTACGTGAAACAGTTCTCCCTGAAAACATAACTGAATATCCAATAATTCCGTTCCACTTCAAATGGACAGGCACCCCATTTCCTATCTCGGCAGTATCCCCTCTAATTGGCAAGCAAATGGAGTTGAATAAGGCTCATCAGCTTATGGTACATAACGCAAGTTTAGGATCAAGTCTAAGGTGGATGCATGAAGAGGGATCAGTAGATACCGATTATTGGGAGAAATATGCAAGCTCTCCAGGTGCCCTTCTACCTATAAGACCTGGTGCAGCCCCACCAACTCCCGTTCAACCAGCTCCATTATCGAATGCTTTCTTTGGGATAGTTCAAGAAGGAAAGCAGGATATGGAATATTTGGCTGGTATATTTGGTTCCATGATGGGAGACACTCAGACACAGCACGATACCTTTAGAGGTATGCTAGCTATGGATGAGTATGGAACTAGAAGAGTTAAGCAGTGGCTAAGATCTTCTATAGAGCCAGCATTGAAACAGATGGGAGAGGTTGTAAAGCAATTCTCTCAAGCTGTATATACTGCACATAAAGTATTTAGAATAGTACAACCTAATGCGATACAAGAAGATAAGCAAGTAGAAATGAATGTACCATTGTATAATGATTTCGGTCAAGTGATTGGGAAGTGGAGAGATTACGCTTCTGGAAAGTTTGATGTTAGAATTGTATCTGGATCTACTATGCCAGTAAATAGATGGGCTTATCTAGATGAGATGAAACAACTATTGCAACTTGGTGTTATAGATGATATAGCTGTATTAGCTGAATCTGACATCAAGAATAAAGAAACAATTGTTAAGAGAAAGTCTATGTACTCTCAAATGCAAGGTCAATTAGGACAGATGGATGAGAAGATTAAAGACCAAGCTGGTACAATCGAAACCCTAGAGAGACAATTAGTCCAGGCAGGTATTAAGAATAAAGTAATGCAGGCTGACGTTGAGATTAATAAAAAGAAAGAAGAAGTTAAGGGTGAGATTAAAGATCAAGGTCGTACAACCGCAGCTGAGCAAAAAGTCCTCAGAGAAAAAGAAAAGATGGATTCAGAACAGAGAGGAACAAGAGCTCAAAATGAAACTGATAAGGCTGTAGACCAAACAAAATTAAGCTTACAATCAATCATTGAAAATACTAAGATTGAAATGAATAGAAAAAAAGCTTTGGAATCTAATAAAGAGTAGTGTTAAATTCCGACAATTTACAAAATGGAGACTATATGTCAAAAGAAAACGAAGTAACTCAAGAAAGTAATCTTGACTCGGGTGAGTTTTTTGACCAACTTGAAAATGATGTTAATGGTGGAATCATAGATGATGAGGCCACTTACGACGCACCCACTGAGGTAACTCAACCAAACCCTGGCCCTCAAGAGGTAACCCAAGGTTCAAATGACGCCAATCAGGTGGATTGGGAAAAGAGGTATAAAGATTCTAGTAGAGAAGCTCAAAAAATGAATTCTGAACTATCGAATCTAAAACCTTTTGTTCCTGTTCTTGAAGCAATGAAGAATGATGCAGGACTAGTAAATCATGTTCGAGATTATCTTGAAGGTGGTGGATCAACAAAGAGTGTTCAAGAAAAGCTTGGATTAGGTGAGGATTTTAACTATGACCATAATGAGGCCATGACGAATCCTGATTCTGATTCTGGAAAAGTTTTTCAAAGTCACATTGATTCTACTGTTAATCAAAGAGTAGGGCAGATGATGAATGTTGAGAAGCAAAAAAACATGCAAGCTCAACAGCAATCAAACATGCAGAGGGAGATTAAAGATTTCAAATCTCGTCATAAGATGAGTGATGATGACTTTGCTGACCTTCAGTCTGCTGCTCAGACTAGAAAGTTAACATTAGATGATGTGTTTTATCTTGTTAATAAAGATAAGAACAATCAAAATGTTGCAAGCAACACCAGAAAAGATATGCTCAATCAAATGAAAAACGTCCGAAACATTCCTACAACAGCTTCAGGAGCGAACAGTCAGGGTACAGATAAAGCACCTCAAGATGATATATTTGATGCGCTATTAGATACTGACTCTGATTTGGATAAAATGTTCGGGTAAGTCGTAGTAAGGCGAGACCCGATTAACTGAAACTAAACCAAGGAGGTATGACGTGGCAAGCACGGACATATTCAAGTTAGGTAATTTAGAACCTACTGGTGGTGACGTTACGGGTTTTGGCCCTGGTTCGGGACCTAGTAAAGATACAGGTGCGTTAAGACGTAAGTTTAATTTTGGCGACAGAGTATCTGAGTTAGCAATCGCACAGGATCCATTCTTCCGATTCGTCTCAAAAGTAAGTAAAGGTTCAACTGATGACCCTAACTTTAAATTCACTGAAAAGAGAGGATCTTTTCACAAACGATATGCATACCCAATCGCATTCTCTACAACTTCAAGTGACTTCGGCACAGCAGCTGATGGGGCATGGCAACATGTAGGCGATATGGGAGCCACTATGTTTAGCAGTGCAGGTAATACTGTATATGTTAAAATGGCTGGCGATTACAAGACAAGTGGTAACTTACAAAATAGATTCGGTCAAACTAATAATGAAATAAAGATTGGTGCTGACGGAACACAACCTCACTTCTTCCTAAAAGGACAAGTTGTACGAATTCCTCTAGCTGATTCAGCTGGTGGTGCAGTATCTGACTATGCCCTTGGTAGAGTTGAGGATATAGCTTATCAAAATGATGACGGAACACCTTCTGATCATCAAGATTGCGAAGCTACACATCTTAAGTTATCAGTTGTTAAAACTTCTTCAAAGCAATATCTACCGTATGCTGTAGACTTAGCAGCTGATTCAGTTGCAGGTAGCAGAATACATGATCAACTAGAGCCTATGCGTTCTTATGTTGTTGGTAGTGCTTTCGCTGAGGGAACTGGTTATCCAGATACTTGGAAAGATCAGCCATATAGCACAAACTATGGGCTAACCCAAATCTGGAAAACTTCAATGGCAATGACCAATACTGCTAGAGCAACAGTTCTTAAATACGACGCCAATGAATGGGCACGAGTATGGAAAGAAAAACTTGTTGAACATAAGTGGGATATTGAAACATCATTGTTATTTGGAACTCAGTATGAAGATACTGCAAATAACTTATTCTACACTCAGGGTGCTGTAGATTATATCTTGAATTATGGTAATTCATTTAATCTAGAAACAGATACTAAGACTGCTGATGATTTCTTAGATGACATGTCTTCTTATATTGATCCTAGATATAACCATAGTACAGCAACTGTATTCTTCTGCAGAACAGACGTATGGAACTGGATGCATAAGCTTGGTGGATACTTCAAGAATAATCTTGAAATTTCTTCTAACTTTAGATCTGACCTTGCTCTTACTGGTAAGAAGAAAGTGTTTGGTGTAGACATCTCAACATTCTCAACTCCTTATGGAGATATCAATGTTGCGAGAAATATCCACCTAGATGGAACTAACGTTAAGATGCTTGGTGTTGGAATGAAGTACTGTAAGTATCGTCCGCTAGTGGGTAATGGTATTAATAGAGATACTTCTGTTTATGTTGGTGTGCAAACACTAGAAAACAGTGGTATAGATAGAAGAGTTGATATAATCTTAACCGAAGCTGGAATGGAGTGGTCGATGCCTGAATGCCACGCTGTTTGGCTTTAACATAGGAGGATAGAAAAATGGCTTATGGAACAACACTACCCTCTGATGTAGGAAGAATATCACACACAGAGGTATCAAACGCATGTGTACTAAGTGCTTACGATGACACATTACAAACATCTGGTCAGATCATAATTCCTGCACCTTTTAGATGCAGAGTTAAGGACGTAGTATTTGTATGTGACACAGGAGTAACTAATGCTGCATGCGAAGTAAATATAAAAGATGGCGCTGGAAACAGCATGGCTACAGGTTCAATACCTGTTTGTTCTAAAGATGCCGTAACTAGTATTGCGGAGAACATAGACAAATCGGTACATTCTCTTTTAGAAAAGCATGAAGCTTTAGAGATTGAGAATGATGGAACTGATACCAATGCTGGTGCTGGTCGTTATTATGTAACCGTTGTACCAGTTGTCGGTGACGATGACGATAACGCGTAAAGGGGGTAGCTAAATGGCTAACGAAAGAATAGGTTCGGCCTTACCCTTTAAAGGCGTTGGTGCTAACTACATCGAAAAGATAGACACCGATGGTAAGCAATTAACCTCAGCTGATTCTGGAAAAACATTTATGTGTCACCAGAATGCTACAGCTGATGTTGGTGTAAACTTACCTTCAATATCTGAAACAATTGCTGGTTGGAATGCTAGATTTATTCTAGCTGGAGCTAGTTCTAATGATTTTCAGATACTTCCTTACGGGGGGGTACTTGACGGTGGAGCAACAGATGAAGATGACAAGATGTATGTTATGAGAGGTCCTGGACCAATAACAGGTTCTGCTACTGTAGATGTAGCCAGTCTAGCTGATGCAACAGGTTCAGCTTTATTTGATATTACTGTGACTGGTGCTGACTTAGGTGACTTTGCAATGGCTGCTCCTGCAGTTGACCCAGAGGGTCTTATCATAACAGCTAATGTTAGAGCTGCTAATACAGTTGAAGTTTCTGTTCATAATGAAACTGCTGGTACAGTAAACCTAGCTAGTACTACATGGAAGGCTGGAGT
>Ga0098059_1001926_pt1 | contig 10103 bp, 9 predicted proteins | sample 20_taG_FD_92580 | JGI IMG/M metagenome (GOLD analysis project Ga0098059, IMG submission 92580) | Marine viral communities from the Subarctic Pacific Ocean - 20_ETSP_OMZ_AT15318 metaG | ecosystem: Environmental > Aquatic > Marine > Oceanic | place: Subarctic Pacific Ocean | collected 2015-01-19
AATGAACTTACGCGCAACCTTTTTAGTGTTAATTTCAATTCCTATTTCAATCGCTATCGCCTTAATGGTGATGTCTTGGATAGGTTTATCGGCAAACTTAATGTCGTTAGGTGGTATCGCTGTTGCTATTGGTATGTTGGTTGATGGCTCTGTTGTGATGGTTGAAAACATGTTCAAACACCTTAATAGACCTGATTCAACACATTACAAAAATGCGCAAGCGAGAACGTTAGGCACAGATGCTGATCCCCACGATGTAGAACATGATAAAGAAGGCATTCCTCTACGATTAAAAGAAGCAGGAAAAGAAGTTGCACGCCCGGTATTTTTTGCTGCCTCTATTATTTTAGTGGTATTTACACCGTTATTTAGCTTTGAAGGAGTGGAAGCTAAATTGTTCCAGCCGATGGCTATCAGTATTATTTTAGCGGTTATTTCGGCTATTTTAGTGGCACTGTTTGTGGTTCCAGCCTTAGCAACCTTTATGTTTAATAAAGGCGTTAAAGAAAGAGAAAGTTTTGTCTTAAAACCATTAGATAAGCTTTATCGAAAAGGCCTCAAAGCCGCGATGAAACACACGAAAGTAGTTATTATTGCTTCATTATTGTTACTTGTGGGTGCAGCATCTTTAATACCTCAAATAGGGACTGAATTTGTACCAGAATTAGAAGAGGGTACCATTAACCTAAGAGCAACATTAGCGCCATCAGCAAGTTTAGAAACAGCCTTGTCGGTTGCTCCAATTCTTGAAGAAAAGTTAATGGAGTTCCCCGAAGTTGAATATACCCTAAGTCGAATTGGACGTGCTGAAATCGGCGGTGATCCTGAACCAGTTAATAACATCGAAATTTACATTGGCTTAAAACCTGTTTCAGAATGGACAAGTGCCAAAAATCGCGTTGAATTACAAGGTTTAATGGAAGAGAAACTTGAGCAATTCCCAGGGTTATTACTTAACTTTTCACAGCCCATAGCGACTCGTGTAGATGAATTACTGTCAGGAGTTAAAGCGCAACTTGCCATTAAATTGTTTGGACCAGAATTAGATATGTTGGCGAGCAAAGGTCAAGAAATTGAAGCGGCAATCAAACAAATTGATGGCGCAAGAGATGTAGCCTTAGAGCAAATCGCTGGTGAAGCACAGTTAGTGATTAAACCGAAAAGACAGCAATTGTCACGTTTTGGTTTTTCAGTTGGCGATGTCATGGAAGTGGTTAAAAACGGTATCGGTGGCGTTAGCGCTGGCCAAATAATCAATGGCAATGAACGTTATGATATTTATGTTCGCATTGAAGAAAAATACCGTGATAACCAAGAAGCTATTGCAGATCTGAGAATACAATCACCTACGGGTGCTTGGGTACGTTTAGGCGATATTGCTACCGTCAGTTTTGAATCTGGCCCACCACAAGTGCGACGTGATGATGTACAGCGACGCGTGGTAATTCAAGCCAATGTTCAAGGTCGAGACATGGGAAGTGTTGTTAGCGACATTCGTGCAGTTATTGATAGCAAAGTAGATTTACCTGCAGGTTATTCTGTAGTGATTGGTGGTCAATTTGAAAACCAACAACGTGCGCAGCAGCGACTATCAGTGGTAGTGCCTCTATCATTGGCACTAATTGCCTTGCTACTTTATTTCGCCTTTGGCTCTGTTGGTCAAGCGATGCTTATTTTAGTGAATGTACCCTTGGCCGTTATAGGTGGTATTTTCTCACTGTATATTTCAGGTCAATACTTGTCAGTGCCAAGTTCAGTCGGCTTTATCACTTTGTTTGGTGTCGCCGTGCTTAATGGTGTAGTCATGGTAGAAAGCATTAACCAGCTGGTAAAAGATGGTATAGACACCTCAAAAGCTGTTTTTGATGGGGCAGTATCTCGTTTACGTCCAGTATTAATGACCGCCATTACTTCTGCGTTAGGTTTAATTCCAATGCTGATGTCCAATGGAGTTGGCGCTGAAATTCAACGACCACTGGCGAGTGTTATTGTTGGCGGTTTGGTTACTGCAACGTTACTCACCTTGTTTGTGTTACCGGTTTTATATGCTTGGTTCTCAAAAGCCAAAATCAAAGATCTTAGAGACTAACGCGCTAGATAACTTAGTGACTTACTCATTAACTTACAAATTAATAAAGTAAGTAACTAATTTGATAGCACTATAAATCGCTACTAGCTAAGCTCTTGTCAAAAGCAGGGCTTAGCCAGTCATTTTCACTCGATGCAGAGATTCAATAGTAGGCTTTTATTAGCTTCGAATTTTTGCATCCTAAATTTAGGGAATAATGATGAAAAAGCTGTCGTTTTTCAATTATTCGCCAAACCTCCTTATTATCGCCACCGTGCTATTTATTATAGTGACGGGCAATTCTACATTTTTTGAACAAGTTAATTCGGTATACCCGTGGCAAGATAATCAAGGTTTTATTATCGCGCTGACTCTTGTGGTAATGAGTGTATTAACCATTATTGTGTCATTTTTCAGTATTATCATTCCCGTTCGAATAGTACTGAGCAGTCTTTTACTCTTATCTGCCATGGCTGGTTATTATACCGATAGCTTTGGCACCATCATTGATAATGTAATGATTCAAAACATTGCTGAAACGAATATCGATGAAGCAACTGACTTACTGTCATTTGAGTATTTTTTAACTGTTTTGTTGTTAGCCATAGTACCTATAGCTTGCCTTTTTATGGTCAAAATAGATAAATCGTCATGGACAAAAAACTGTTGGCTACAAATAAGTAATACCATCATGGCACTTGGTGTAATTACTGTTTCACTTTATATTTTTAGTGCTCAATTCACTAATTTCTTTAGAGAACACAAGCCATTAAGATTTTACTTAAATCCTATCTATCCCATTTACTCTACGGGATTTTTCCTCAAGGACGTGCTTGAACAGCAAGAAAATAACGAATTTTTAATGGTAGTAAACTCTGCCAATGATATTGATAAAGAGTCGCATAAAAAACTCTACATTGTCATTGTCGGTGAAACTGTCCATGCGGGTAATCTTTCTATAAATGGCTATAAACGAGAAACTACACCATTATTAGCTCAAAGAGATGATTTAATTAGTTTTGATAAATTCTATGCTTGTGGCACATCAACCGCGATTTCGGTCCCTTGTATGTTTTCATTCGATAACCGAGAGTCATTTGATAATAAAAAAGCACGGCGAACACAAAACGTATTAGATGTTATTTCCAAAGCCGGGGTAAGTGTCCTTTGGCGAGACAATAACTCTAGTTCAAAAGGCGTCGCAGATCGTGTCGAATACCAAAATTTCAAATCACCTGAGCTAAATTCAGTGTGCGATATAGAGTGTCGTGACATTGGTATGTTAGACGGTTTACAGGGGTATATTGATGATCAAGAAGGTAGTGTACTCATAGTGCTTCATCAAATGGGCAACCACGGCCCGGCATATTACAAACGATACCCCAAAGACTTTGAGAAGTTCACTCCTGCCTGTCAAACAAGCGAACTCTCCGCCTGTGAAACTAGCGAAATTGTTAATGCGTATGATAATGCCATTCTCTATACCGATTACTTTATCAATGAAACCATTAATTTATTAGAAGAGAACAATACCAACTTTGAAACTGCCATGTTTTATATTGGCGATCATGGTGAATCGTTAGGTAAGAACGGACTCTACTTACATGGTATGCCTTACATGCTGGCGCCTGAAGAACAGACTCATGTACCTTTAATTGCTTGGTTCGGCTCTTCATCACACGTTGATATGGAAAGTACGGTCAAACAAAGTAAAAAAGAAAGTTCTCACGATGCTTTTTCTTTTTCTTTACTACATGCGTTAAATATCAGCACAGATATGTCATTGCCTGAAAAAGCGCCATCACCACTATTTGTTATGCAAGAGGAAGAGTAAATGTCAAATAATAACCATACGCACAGCCATGCACATAACCATGACGGAAAATTAAGCATGGCAGTATTTATCAATATTTTACTTACTGTGGCCCAAGTTATCGGCGGGGTTTTATCAGGTAGTTTATCCTTGATTGCTGATGCGCTTCATAACCTCAGTGATGCAGGCGCTATCGTTATTGCGATTGTTGCGAGAAAAATTGCAAGAAAACCCGCTAATAGCCAAATGACTTTTGGTTTTAAACGGGCTGAAATTATCGGGGCATTAATCAACACTACTACCCTTATTATTCTTGGTATATATCTCATTTATGCCGCAGTTGAGAAGTACTTTAACCCTCAACCTATTGATGGTTGGATTGTTGTTTGGATTGCGACAATAGCCTTAGCGATTGATTCCATAACCGCGTGGTTGACTTATCAAGCAGGCGCGAAGAATAACTTGAATCTCAGAGCGGCATTTATTCATAATTTATCTGATGCCTTTGCTTCTGTCGTTGTCATTGTTGCGGGTAGTTTGATCATTTTATATCAATGGTATGTTGTCGATTTATTGGCAACCATACTTATCTCGGTTTATGTGGTGTACCACGGTATTATTTTAGCTAAGCAAAGTATTCGTATTTTAATGCAAGCGGTCCCCGTTGATATCGATATCGATAAGATTTGTAAGGATATCGAATCAATGGAGAATGTTGAAAAAGTAAGACACATTCATGTGTGGCAATTAGATGATAGCGAAGTGTATTTAGAAACCAGTGTTAACTTAAAAACGATGGAACAATTCCAAGATCTTAAGCCAATTAAAGATTTGCTCGCAGCTCAATACGGTATTCACCACTCGACCATAGAAGTGGTAGTAGGGAACACCTTGCAAATGGAGAATTGTTTTGAACTTGAGTAAACACCTGCTTTATTCAATGTATGCATTAACGCTTATTGCTTTTTTATTTGAAACAACAAATAGCGATATTTGGCTTCAAAATTTGTTATTCAATGCATCCAACCAAACGTGGTTAATTGATAAATATGAAGAGCCTTATCGTTTTATTTTTTACTTGTTGCCTAAATACAGCATTATTTTGTTGGCACTGTCGCTCATTGCTTTTTACGTTATCGCTTGTAGACGCAAGTACTCTAAGCACTTTCAAAAGCGATTATTAGTGGTTATTTTCTCTTTGATGTTAGTGCCGTCAGTCATCGGCGGTTTAAAAGCAACAACCAATGGTGCTTGTCCTGCGCAGCTTGAACTATATGGCGGCGATGTCCCTTATGTTAAGGCGTTTGAATTAATGCCTGAATCGTTTGAGTCAACTAAAAAGTACAAGTGCTTTCCTGCGGGTCATGCCAGCGGTGGTTTTGCCTTAATGTCATTATTCTTTTTGTTTTATCGTCCGAAATACCAATGTATTGCGATAGCGTTTGCTGTTTCTACTGGCTGGATTATGGGGAGTTATAAGATGGCGATAGGTGACCATTTTTTAAGTCACACACTAACAACGATGACGTTGTCATGGTTAATCATTTGTTTGATAGCCGCGGTAGTGTTTCGTACCTTACACTTTCCTAATTCCAAACCTAATGCTAAGAATAGCCAACAGGAGCCAATCAATGGGTACTAAGCAAAAGCCGACGGGAATAAAACGAATATACCTAGCAGCGGGGCATTCACTCAGAGCGTTTAAATGGCTGATAGCAAATGAAGCAGCGTTTAAACAAGAATTCTGGCTGTCAGTTCTTCTCGTTGTGGGCTGTTTATTCTTTCCATTTTCACTTTTTGAGTACGTGATTCTTTGGTGCGCTTTATTATTCGTATTGTTGGCAGAAATCTTCAATACCGCTATTGAGGCAGTAGTCGATAGAATTGGCGCGGAAATTCATCCGCTGTCAGGTTTAGCGAAAGACTTAGGCTCTTTGGCTGTGATGGTGAGCGTTATCATCGCAACTTTAATATGGGCTGGTGTATTTATTCAGCACTTGAGCTTATGAAGTGTAAATGTTATTAGAATGTATATAGCTATCAAATTCCTTATGAGTTGGATAACAAAAGGCAATATTGAGGAATTTAATGAACGCGATGCTATTACAACTATTAAAAAGCTAGAGCTTAAAAGGCAGCAATTAAAGTCTGAAGGCAATGGTAAAAAATTATCAACTGCAGAACTTAAACTGTTACTTTCTGCATACAATTACACTGGTAATGAGAAGCTATCTAATAAAATAGCTACAACCTTGATTGAAAGGCGTAATAACCGCGCAGAACAAGCATCCAGCAAAGAAGAAATAGATATTGCGAATAAACTGACTATAGATAATTTAGATATTCCATATTAAAAAGCATATTACATATTTTTGGTATGTGCTCTCAATAACACCAAAAATATGTAATGTAGACCTATTTTTAATAACTTCCCATAAAATACGACGAATATAGCCCTACAAATAAATAAAACACCAAGAATATGTTATGTACATACAAAGGTACAAGCTCTCAACACCAAAAATATGTTGCGTACATGCAAAGATATAAGCTCTCAACACCAAAAATATGTTACGTACATACAAAGATACAAGCTCTCAACACCAAAAATATGTTACGTACATACAAAGATACAAGCTCTCAACACCAAAAATATGTTACGCATATACACAAATACAAACTTTCAACCTCAGAATTGTGTTAAATATATTAAAAAAGAGCTTAATCTATCATTTTGCATGCTAGCAATGAGACATATACTATAAAAATAGTGTATGTCGTCAGAACCTTATTCTAAAAAAGAACACCAAATATATGTAATCTAAACACCAAATATATGTAATCTAAACACCAAATATATGATCCGAAACACCAAATATATGATCTAAAACACCAAATATATGATCCGAAACACCAAATATATGATCTGCTATTGTATTTTTATCTTTTAATAACAATAACTTACAGACACCTATAGTTCTTATAGATCTTATAGTTTTAATAGATTTAATAGAATTAATAGGTACTGTGGATATGTGAATAAGTTAATGACGATTCTAACGAGTTAATTGGATCAACATCTTACTAACTCATTGGTGAAATAGTTAATAATCAAGACTAATTACTCTATTAAGCTACTATTAAAAAGAATTAAGCTTTAAAAACACTATGGAGTAACTAAATATCTGATCTTTGAAGCACCCCTTGATAAATCAAGGGGATTCTTGTCGTCAACGGTTTAAGCATTGTGATACTAGATCACTTTAGACTTCTAAAACCTCTTACAAGGTGAGCGTCTAGCGAACTACACCTATGTTTTAAAATTCCAGGGTAACAAGCTGTCGATATCGGGCTCAGGCTGGCACAGTTCATCAAGGCAAGCACAGATGTAATTAAATGGGATTAGACCATTTATCTTGGCGGTTTCCACAATGCTGTAAAGGGTGGCACTAGCATGGGCACCGTTAGCCGTTTGGCTAAATAACCAATTCTTTCGGCCTATCACAAACGGTTTTACCGCGCGTTCTGCTCTATTATTATCGATGCTAAGTCGGCCATCATCAACATAGCGTATGAGCTTGTGCCATTGATTTGCCAGGTAATTAGCTGCCTCTATCAGTTTGCTGTTCCCCACTAAATTTGGCTGATCCTGCTCAAGCCATATTTTTAGCTTGCTAAGAATAGGCAGGCTAACCTCTTGTCTTGCCGTATATTTGTCATCCACACTTTTATCTTTGATGCGTGACTCAACGCCGTACAGTTTTTGGATAAGGCTCAATACCACATCCGCTTTGCCGGTTTTGTTTTTACCTTGTAGCTTTTTCGCGTCGATAAATTTACGACGAGCATGCGCCCAGCAGCCGATTAAGGTTGCCTCTGTTCTGGCATAGGCTTGATAGCCATCCACGTGCAAGTACCCTTGATATCCATCAAGATAATTGACCACGCAGGCGGCCGCGCGACTATTGTGGAAGTCGTAAAGTACGATATTAGGGATAGGATTATTCGGGTCTGGTGAATCTCGACCCGAGCAATACACCCACATGTAACTGTTTACTTTGTCCGATTTCACCACCTTTAATGGCGTTTCATCGGCAAACAGCGTGGGTTGCCTTAACAGCTCGGCTTTAAGCCGTTCAACTAATGGCGCGAAGAGTGTGGCTGATTTGTCTATCCAGCTGCTCATGGTCTGTCGACTGAGTTCAATACCGTATTGCTTAAACATCGCTTCCTGGCGATACAGCGGTAACCCGTATTGGTATTTACTGGTGATAAGCTGACTGAGCAAACTGCTGGTTGCAATGCCTTTGTTGATGGGCATGGCAGGCATTGAGGCTTGTTTAATCTGTGTCTGAGTTGAGGATTTATCACAGTGACGGCAGGCGTATTTAGGCCTAATATGCTCAATCACTTTGATTTTAGCGGGTATGAACTCAAGCTTTTCTGACTTATCTTCACCCATTTTATGTAGCTCACCGCCAAAGCAATCACAGGTTTTGTCGATGATGTCGTGAATAACCTGCTCACGAGGTAAGTCTTTTGGCAGTGGCTTACGCACCGGCTTTTTACGGGTATAGCTAATGGATTGTTGCTCTGCCTCAACTTCCTCAACAATTTCTTCCACTTCATTGAATAACTCGCCTTGCCCGGCAAAGCCTTCAGCACTTTTGCCGAATTGTTTTTGTTGGGCCAAGTTCCAGCGCTCTTCCAATGCCGCAATCTGGGCATCCTTCTGCGCTAACAGTTTTTCAAGTTCAGCAATGCGCTGTTTAAGGGCGAGTTCATTTTTCATGACGCCTATTTTAAGGCATCATCAAAGGCTTTGCAGTGCTAACTGAACTCACTTTGATGATCATCAATCGATCGCAAATATTAAAGCATTTGCTTACCTGCGACATCAATTTTACTGTGTCCAATCACATCATAACCCGATAATAACCAGTGTAATTGCTGCTCGCTTAAGGTCATGGTGGGTGACATGAGTTTGGGCCATTTGAACTTATGCTTATCTAATCGCTTATACCACAGTGCAAAACCGGTGTTATCCCAGTAAAGCAGTTTGAGTTTGTCACGGCCTTTATTACAAAACACAAATAGCGCACCACTGAGCACGGGTAGTTCAAGCTCTGCTTCCACCAACGCCCCCAGACCATTAATTGATTTTCGAAAATCAACGGCATCGGCACATAAATAGACGGTGGGTACATCAACGAACATCCTCATACCGTTAGCCCTTTAATAATGGCAACGATATCGGCCGTCGCTAAATCGATAGGAAACGTGAGTTGGCCGGTTAGCGTATCAAACTGCAGCGTATTTTGACGAGTTTGCGCGCAGACTTCAGTAGTTTGTTTTACCTGGACAAAACGTGATGATGTAAGGCACTGCGTGTGCACTGGCAAGGTGGAATTAGGCTGGTCTTTTGCCAGTAAAGCACGTTGTTTATAATAAGTCGTAATAGCGACATTATGGTGTTGGCAGAATTCAATATTAGTACCACTAAACGTACTGCGTTTCAGCAAAAGCTGCTGCCACTGTGCGCTTGTTCTGTAAGTTTTCATCACCTGCTCCGAATTTATCATTGAGCAGGTATTTTTAGATAATCAGAACATCGATGCTAGGTGTGGTTCGCTAGACGCTTACAGTTTAAATACCTTTTTGATGTTTAGTATAGGATATAAGGAATGCATGAATTTTTAAAAACAGACCAATTAGGGCATATAATAAACCAAGTTAATGATGAAATTTCTATGCTTAAGAATGCTCTGAATGAACCAATAAATAAGAATGTTGAAAGCAATGTACTTGCAGATATTTTAGATCGAGCGGCACTAGAAGAAGAGCGTAAGCAACAATACATTTCACGTTATAGAAAAGGTCTGCAGCTGAAGGCATTGCAACGAGTTAAATTTAGGCTTCAAAAAGAACCTGGCGAATACGGGTATTGTGAAACATGCGGTATTGAAATTCAGTTTAAAAGATTAGTAACAGTGCCAACGGCAGAAAACTGCTGTGATTGCCAATCTATAATTGAAGTTCAAAATAGATATAAGTGTCGGAGGACAATAATTATGAAACTCGACAATAAATACTAAAACCATGACAATAAAGTTCGAAACTTTTCGATGCTATTTGTCGCAGTCTGCCTTTTGTTCTAACAAGCTTTTGCCCCAAAACGTGTTAAAGCAATTATTCTATAGGTCGGCTTTGAGCGATAACCGG
>Ga0098059_1001928_pt1 | contig 10097 bp, 10 predicted proteins | sample 20_taG_FD_92580 | JGI IMG/M metagenome (GOLD analysis project Ga0098059, IMG submission 92580) | Marine viral communities from the Subarctic Pacific Ocean - 20_ETSP_OMZ_AT15318 metaG | ecosystem: Environmental > Aquatic > Marine > Oceanic | place: Subarctic Pacific Ocean | collected 2015-01-19
ACCTGCGCGTCTTGCTTCAATAGCTGGCGCTCACGGCCCGCCACCAGGCCAACCCCAACCAAAGCCGCCGTTGTCCCCATAATAGCCAGCACAACCAGCATCTCCAGCAGGGTAAACCCTTTTTCAGCGCGACTATTGCGACCAGGATCCGATATCCGCATCTTTTCCTTCGCCGCCCGGGCGCCCGTCTGCCCCCAAAGAGAACACATCCACTTCACCATGCACACCCGGATTCAAATATTGATAGGGTGTTCCCCAAGGGTCATTCGGCAAACGTTCCAAATAGGCTTGCCGCCCTGCCTGCGCCGAATCGCCGGCGCCCATTAGTGCGTTTAAACCTTGCTCGTTATTCGGATAGCGGCCATGGTCAAGCCGATACAACTTCAACGCCTGCATGAGCGAACCAATATCCTGACGGGCGGCAATGGCACGCGCCTGATCGGGGCGACCCATTAAATTAGGCACAATTAAAGCGGCCAATACACCCATAATGACCACTACCACCATAATTTCAATCAACGAAAAACCGCGTTGGCGGTTCAATCTTCTTTTACGCGAGGGCATCATTTACTTAGCCTGATATAGAAAATAGCCCGTTATCATGACAGACATAAACAGGTTTTGAATATATACCTTATTCTTGACGGTAAAAACCGATGTTTGCCATTATTTTTCAGTAGTGTTTTTGGTTGTAGTCATGGCAAACTCACGTTGCCGACAAAGCAATGCTGCCTCCATCCTATCTCATGACGATTCAAACATTCTCTACAGACCCTGTTGCGCCGCGCGTTGTACGTACCATTGCCGTTATCGCTCTGGCCGCGGGCCTGGGCATCTGGGCGGCGCTATTGCTCGCCCCCACCCCCCAAAAGCTTGCGCCCGTTTTGTCGACTTATTCCGCCAATCCCGGCATTCAGCCCATGGCGCAATGGTTCGGCGGGCGAACGCTTGGCATAAAAATTGATCTTGTCGGGGTTATTGCCAACACGGGCGGGCAAGGTGCGGCACTGCTCAGCATCAATAATCAACCTGCGCGTACGTATCGCAACGGCCAATCTCTCGCGCCTGGCATTTTTCTTGAAACGGTGTCACACAACGGTATCACCATCAGCCAGGATGGCGTGGCTGAAGATATTCCCATTACCCGCCAACAAGCCAACTATCCCAATGGCTTCATCACTCAGAACGCAAACTGACATTTATGTGGGAATGGGAACCTTGGGGTCTTAATCCGGCGGTCAGCATTGCAGCTGCTTTAATGTGGTCTTGGGGGCTCACATGGTTATTGCGCCAAGCCGCCTTGCGGCTCGTTGTACAAATCAACCCTCGACTTACCCGGCAAAATCCACTCCTCGATTTTTCCGCGCACATTCCAGTGTGGCTCATAACAACGCTCACCACTTTAATCACGGTGTGGCTTCTAGGACCGACACCCGTTGGGTTGGCAGTCATCGTCTTCAATAACGTACTGGTCACGCTTGGATGGGTCGACGCTCGGACGGGTCTGCTTCCCGATTTGCTTACGCTGCCCCTGTTGTGGCTGGGCCTGCTGGTTAATCTGAACGGGGCACTCACTCCCTTGCCCGATGCGGTGATTGGCGCCATAGCCGGCTACTTATGGCTATGGATCACCTTTCACGTCTTTTTCAAAATCACGGGCAAAGCCGGTATCGGGCGGGGCGACTTCAAGCTGCTGGCCACCCTGGGCGCCTGGCTGGGTTGGATGGCTTTACCCTGGGTGTTGCTGCTTGCTTCCATTACGGCTTTGGTTTGGGCCGGCATCATGAGAATGCGAGGCCGCCTTAAGCGCGGCCAGGCAATCAGTTTTGGCCCCTACCTTTCGGCAGGGGGCGTAGCTATTATGCTTTATCTTTTGGCTTGAGCTTCAGAATACTATGGAAGTTCACAAGACAATCCAACGTAGGCGAACTTCAAACTTTATCATTGCGATCAAGCCCCAACATCTTGCATAACAAAGAAACGAGTGCCTGGGACTCAGACCCGGACAAACGCCTCGCAATGCGTACTTGATAATCAGGAGTAACAACAGCCGCTTGCCTGACCATCGCCTTGCCTTCTTCCGTTAAATACAAATGAAATGCCCGCTGGTCTTGATCTGAGCGAACCCTTTTCAATAAATTCTTGCGTTCGCTACGTTTAGCCAAGTCGCTTAACGTATTTAAATCAACCCCGACCGCTTCAGCCAATTGGGTTTGGCTGGAGCCCGGCATACGATTAATCGTGAACAACAATGCCAATTGCCGGGAAGTGGCCTCAAGATCGCCATACACCTCGCCAAACTCCGACTCGGCATGAAAGTGCGCCCGACGCAGCAAATGAGACAGCAAGTCGTGAATCTCGAAATCAACCGGCACCGACTCGGAACCCGAAACGGTCGTTACCTCTTCTTGGCCTTCTTCATAAAGCCTTACTTTCTCTAAGCTGCTTGCCATTGGGTCGGTTCAGTAAATGCGGATTTCAACTGTTAGGTTACCGTTGTTCTAATTGAGTATTTAGGATCTTTCCAGGCTTGGGTATCCAACACCTCTTTAAGAACGGCAACCGCATGGGCAACATCGGTAAACCCCAGATAAAGCGGCGTAAAACCAAAACGCATTACATTAGGTGCCCGAAAATCGCCAATCACACCACGGTCAATGAGTGCTTGTATCGCTTCATAAGCATGTTCAAACTGAAATGATACCTGGCTACCCCGCTGCTCTGGCGCTTCAGGCGTAATACAAACCAGGTCATGCGCAGCACATTCAGTTTTTACCCGCTCAATAAAATACTGCGTTAGTTGCAGGCTTTTCCTGCGAACTTGGGAAAGGTCTACATCTTCCCAAATATCCAGCGCACCACTTAAAGCCCTGAACGACAGTACCGGTTGCGTGCCCGTAAGAAATGCGCGCACACCGTCGGCGCGATCATAGCCGGTTTCAAACGCAAAGGGGCGGGCGTGTCCCCACCAGCCGGTTAAAGGTTGTTTTATGTGCGCGTGATGCCGTTTGGCTGCATAAACAAAAGCGGGCGCCCCGGGGCCGGCATTCAAATACTTATAGGTGCAACCTACCGCAAAATCCACACCGCACGCGTCAAGCGCAACATCTAACGCACCTGCAGAATGACTTAAATCCCAAATAACCAAAGCACCGGCGGCTTGCGCCTGTTGGGTTAGTGCCTGCATGTTGCGCAACGCGCCCGTTCTGTAATCAACATGATTCACCAATACAACCGCCGTTTCAGCATCAATGAGCGAAGTGAGTTCTGCTTTGCCGTCTTCAGCTAAGGCAAGCGTCACATCGGGCAGCGTTGCCGTAACACCCTGGGCCACATACAAATCGGTTGGAAAGCTGGACGCTTCCGCCACAATTTTGCGCCGACCCGGATTAAGCGCTAACGCGGCGTGCAACAGCTTGTAAAGGTTTACGGTAATGGTGTCGCAAGCCACAACCTGACCCATTTCGGCGCCGACAATAGGCGCGATTTTGTCGCCCACTGAAACCGGCAGGTTAAACCACCCCGCGCTATTCCAGCTACGAATCATCCCCTGCGCCCATTCTTCTTTGGCCGCCGTTTCCAGCGCCGCCAACGCAGCGTAACTGGCCGGGCCCAGCGAATTGCCATCAAGATAGATCACACCCTCGGGAATCACAAACTGCCGGCGATACGCACCCAACGCATCGGCAGCGTCCAGCTCGGACGGATTCATTGAAGCATGAATATTCACTGAATTTGCACTCATACTCGTCTCTTAAACAAAATTCATACCCGGCGAAAACACATTAGCTGCCCGCAGCACTGACCCCACTTGCGCCGCCAACATTTCCGTTCCCGATACCCCCACAACCGGCTGAATTTTGCGCGACTGATGCACTGAGCCATCTTTGCCCAACGCTTCTACCTCGGCAATGGCAACGTTCAAGCTGGGGTTGGCAATAAGAACGGCGCGACAACGATCCAGCCCCACCGTGGCAAGCCCGCAGGTTGTCATGGTGTTCACATTGCGCGGAAATAACTTGGAAATACCCCGTACTGGACCGTCGTATAGCACCGTCTCTTTCTTTATCTGCGCCGGATCCATACCGCTTTCACTGAAATCAATGTTCGATGGATGTTTGCGAAAGGTAATAGTGACGTCTTTCCAGGTATCGCGTACCTCAATCAGATTATCCAAACCAATCAACGCCCCATGTGGTACCAGAATTCGCCGCCCATGCTTTTTTGCCACCGCAACAAGCATGGCCTCGGTTTCTTCATCGGCAAGTGCGTTAACCGATAATGGCAGATAATCAGCTATTTGCAAAAAGCCGGCACCGTGCTCATAGGTCACCTTCGGGTGGGCACACTCTACAATTAAGTCTGGTTTGAAGGAGACCGCATCAGTTAAGTCATTCAACACCAACTCAGGCGGCACATCGGCTAATTTATTCCGGCTTCTGTTCCACACAAACGCCGGTTCCAGCCCCCATTCCGGGTGATCTTGAATCGATTGAAATAAATGGCGTCCGATGAAACCGAAACCCGCGATGCCAATGCGCGTTTTGCGCCCGTTCTGCATAATTTCTTCCTTGCCTGCTGCGTTAACTTAAAGCCCCGTGCTACTTACCTTGCGACCAACCAGATACGGCCAGCCAATGGTTAGCAACACAAACAAACCGGTTACCAGCTTCAAGTCGGAAGGATTCAAGCCCAACGCCAAAGCCAGCGACGACAACTGGTAGTACACAATGGCACCCACAACCGGTGCACTAATCTGACGCAGCAACGTACTGCGACCCGTAATGGCCTCACCAATAATCACCGAAGCTAAACCATTGACCAGCATGCCAATGCCCATGCCCACATCGGCGTAGCCCTGCAACTGGGCCATCAATGCGCCGGCAAGTGCACTAATGGCCGAAGCCAGCCCAAGCCCTGCCGCGGTATAAGCCACCAGGCTTACGCCTAAGGCCGGCGCCAATTGCGGGTTGGCGCCAATACCCCTTAACCCCAGGCCCACATCGGTCTGCAGCAGCCACCACAAAGCCAGAATCAAAATAATAGCCATGATGCCAAACAGCACAATTTGAAGGGGCAAGCTTCCCAGTATTTCCGGGCTGATCCATTCATACAACGTTTCGAAACCAAACAAAGGCGTATTGGGTTTACCCATAATGCGCAAATTTATGCTCCACAACATCGTGACAGTCAGAATCCCGGCAAGCAGCGAATGCACCTTGAACTTCAAATGAATCATGGCCGTTGTGACGCCGGCCAGAAAACCTGCGCCAACCGCCACCAGCGTGGCCCAAACAGAATGCAAGCCTGCAGTCATCAAGGCCGTGGTTACAGCCGCCCCCAATGGAAATACCCCTTCACTTGATAGATCGGGAACCGACAACACGCGAAACGGAATCATGATTGCCAATGCAATCAAAGAGTAAATAAGCCCCTGTACCAACGTAACCGGGACCAAATTCCAGAATAAAGACAAGGTTTCCATAAGCTTTCAGACTCAGGCTTTCAAAAGCTGATGATCAGCGGCTTCGCCGAAGCGCTTGACCAGGTCATCAACCGTCAAACCTTTCTTTACATCGCGCCCTACATCCATATGAACGCGGCCCGCATTCATTGCAATCAAACGGTTACCAAAGTGAATGGCCTGCTCCATATTGTGTGTAATCATGAGCGCCGTCAGTTTCTCTTCTTCAACAATTCGGCGGGTGGCTTGCATTACTAAATCGGCCGTACCCGGGTCCAAGGCTGCCGTATGTTCATCAAGCAGCAGCAAGCGTGGTTTACGCAACGCAGCCATTAACAAAGCTAAAACTTGCCGCTGGCCACCAGAAAGCTTGCCGGCCAAAACACGCATGCGTGTTTCCAGCCCCAAACCAAACGGCGCCAGCAGTTCCGCGAAACGCTTTCGGTTGGCGTTATTCAATGCCAACCCAAAGCCGCGGCGCAGGCCCCTTTTGGCCGCCAGAGCCAAATTTTCCTCAATAGACAACGCCGGTGCCGTGCCCAGCATCGGGTCTTGAAAAACACGACCAATATAGGCAGCGCGTTGGTGCACGGCCATGCCAGTTAAATCATGACCTTCAAGCACAACACGCCCCTGGTCAGGCAAAACCGCCCCCGAAATCACATTCAGCAATGTGCTTTTGCCCGCCCCATTGGAGCCAATAACCGCAACAAAATCACCCGATTCAAGCGTTAGGGTCAGGTCATCCAGGGCCACCCGTTCATTGGGTGTACCCGGATGAAATACAACGCGTAACTTGTCCAGCTCGAGCGCCGGGCAGTTGCGATTACTCAACGACACAATCGCAATCCTTCAGCGCCTCCGGCAGCGTCATGCCCAACGCGTCCAACTGCCGCTGGCTAATGCGCATCAAATGATCCTCGGGCTTTGGAACAACAACCGGAATCTTGGCAGGATCAGCTCCTTTCAAAATGTCGGCAGCCACTTCACCCGCTTTTTCACCAATCCGGTAGAAATCGACCGCAAACGCAGCCAAGACAAGCCCTTCGTTTACCGTGGGTGTATTCGATCCGAAAACCGGCATGGAAATGCGCGCCGCTGCCGAAGCGACCGCGGGTAACGCAGGTTGCAGCAAACTGGAAGCCGGGATGAATAGCGCATCGGCCTTGTCCTTGGCAGACACCACACGCTGAGGAATATCGTTGACGTTTTCAACCCCAATTAGCACGATTTCAACGTCATGCTTAGGCCCCAACGCCTCAAGACGGCTGGCAAACGCCGTATCACTGTCATCGCCCGTGTTGTACATGACGCCTACGCTTTTGGTATTGGGAACCAGCGTTTTAATAAACTCAAGCGTGGCGCCCAGGTCAGGGATATTCGACACGCCGGTTAACAATGGCGCGCCTTCATCCCAAGACGGCAACAACCCTGCCTGAACCGGATCGGTTACCGGTGCAAACACAATGGGGAAGTCTCGATTAGCCAGAATTTGCTTGGCCGACTGCGTCATAGGCGTGGTAATGGTCAGCATCAAGTCTGGATCTCCAGCAGCCAACCGATTCAAAAACTGCGGCACCAGGGAACGATCGAAATTCACGTTCCCTTCGTCGTAAACAACTTCTAAGCCGCTTTTATCCAGCGACGCCTTAAAGCCATCGGAAACTTGTTGCAAGGAAGGGTGCGGGCCAAACAGCGCAATGGCCACCTTCTTGCTTTCGTTCGCAGCCGCCGTTGCCATTCCTGAAGAAAGGACCAGTGCGGCCAACACCACCTTCCAAATTCGTGCACACATTGTCATGCTCCCCGAGTTATTTTCAATAAACTACGAATACGTATTAAATAGACCGGGAAGTGGCGTGTCAACGATTTAAGGCCGTGAATTAATTAGAGATTTCCCTGATTCAGGGCAGACAAGCTTAAGGTACTTTGCCCCATGGCACTTTCTGCTCGTACACGTCCAAACCCGCACATAAAGCCTCAAAGCAATCCGGATCCAATGCTGTGCCTACCGTCCCGCGCATGATCTCCAGCGCCTTATCCACGGGTATCGCACTTCTATACGGACGTTCCGCAGTAATAGCATCGAAAATATCGGCGGTGGTAATAATGCGCGTTTCCAGCCGAATGTCTTGCTCCGCCAAGCCACGGGGATAACCAGCGCCATCCAGCCGTTCGTGATGCGCGCCGGCAACACGGGCAAGCTCATTAAAGGCTGAAATACGACCGAGTATCGTCTCGGTATAACCGGCATGCCGCTTCACGGCAGCCCACTCTTGCTGATCCAAACTACCCGCCTTATCGAGCACACTGTTACTCACACCCAATTTGCCGACGTCATGCAATAGCGCACCACGTTTAAGCCAGCGCCGACTCGATGCAGATAGCTCCAGCCGGTTTGCAATCATGTCCGCATACTGCGCCACCCTGACACTGTGACCACTGGTGTACGGGCTTTTGGCATCTACCACCTCACCAAAAGCAGCGGCAATATCATCCAAATAATCTTCATCGAGAACGACTTGATGATGCAACGGCTCCAAATCATGCACCGCGCCGTCGATAGCCGGCGAAGACAACATATCCCAGAAAAGCGGGTCACGCGAAACCGCGTCGAAAGCCTTTACCAGCGCCGGATCGAACCAGCGCCCCGAACGCAGGTTAATTTCATCCAGGGCGGCCTGTGCGCCACCTTCGGTATGAAAAACATCAATCACCTGGGCAAGCAAGGCAATGCGCGAATAAATGGGAATCTGATCAGCAACGAGACCGCCCGGGTGGCCTTTACCGTTGTAATGTTCATCAAGGCTGTGAATACCATCGGCAACCTCAGCAGGAAACCGCAACAAACGTGCGATCTCGGCGCCGCGCTGGCAACGCGTTGAAATCAGTTCTTGTGTCAGCTCATCGGCATTTCGAATAACGCTCATGACACGCCTGAACCGGGCGGCCAACCCCTCGTTCAAGCCCGTATGGCCCAGCACGAAAGACAAGGCGCGCGGCTTGCTGTCGCCGACTGTTTTAAAGCCTTTTTTGAACTGCAGATCGTCGGTAAGATAGAGTTCGCAAATGCGAGCCGCATTGCTGCTACATCCCAGATCCTTCAGCAGTAACGTGTAATAGAGCGCCCAAAGCTGCTGTTGCGATAAGCCTATTTGGCGGCCAATATGCATGCCGATCCAGCAACAACGCACACAATGACCTGGTGGCTGTCCTTCTGTGATGTCAAGCGCATAGCTGAACGCGCCCATCAACTCCGAAAGTTTCAATGTTTTCATTGTTGCCACCACACAATGCAGCATTGTGTTTTAAATGGGTTTTGGGCTTAAGGTTGCCGCGAAACTTGATCATACGCGTTGCTCTTACGCGGCACAACGGAATTTCCCACGCAAGGACTTGCAATCAGCCGATTGCAAACCTGCCGCCCCACCACCCAGAATATTGATCTTCACTTTGAGGCCTCCTGCGCCAATTTTTCTGCAATAAGAGCACGTAAAGCGGCGCGGTCAAGCTTGCCCACCCGTGTTACGGGAAACGAATCGCATGACTCGATGCGTTCGGGCAATTTATATTTGGCCAGGCCTTTTTCAAGCAAGAACGCACCCAGTTCTTTCACCGTGGGCAACGTGCATCCTTCACGTGCAATCAGAAACGCACAAGCTTTCTCGCCATAGATTTCGTCCGGCATGGCCACCACCTTGCCATCGGCAATGGCGGGGTGACGGGCAATCAAATGTTCAATATCTTCGGTTCCAAATTTCTCTCCGCCCCGGTTGATGTTGTCGCGCATACGGCCTTCGAAGCAGTACACCAGTTCGCCATCGATACGGCGCGCACGCACCATGTCCCCGGTTCTGAAGAAGCCGTCGGGCGTGAAGCTCACAGCGTTAATGTCGGGCGCGGAGTAATAGCCCTGTAACGACGAAGGCCCGCGAAAGCAAAGTTCGCCCACTTCATCCACTGGCAGCTCATTAATGCCACCGGGCTGAAGAATACGTATTTCATCGTGCGGTGAGCACCGCATACCGATACTGCCGTGGCGAATCTCAGCCGAAGCACCGGGCGTGCCCGTTAAGATCAGGCCCTCGGTAATGCCGAACATATTGGTTGAGCACACACCTGTGGCCCGCTCAATCGACTCTGCTCCCATAAGCGTAAACAACATCTTCAACGATGACAGATCATGTTTCGCAACATGCGGATAAGAAGCAATGGCGGGCGCATGCGGGCCGATCGTAAAGGCAAACTGCACCTTCTCGCGTTCAATCATGTCGAAGTAGCGCGCTACATCCCAACGTGGCATCAATACCGTTGTTGCAGGGTAAATGACGGCCCGCACAATCGAAAAAAGCATGCCCGCGTTATGCAGAACAGGCAAAGCCCAAATACCAATATTCCCAGCTTCCATTTCATATTGGTTGCACCAATCCCGCCCATGCGCCAGGTACTCACCATGAAAACGGGGAATAATTTTCGGTACACCCGTTGAGCCCCCGGATAACTGAAAAGCCGCCACATCGCCCGCACTGAACTCGTCGGATGTATCCAAAGCGGGCAACGATTCAGCACACAAATCGTCAAGTGTGTGCACACCCTCAACTGTCTCTCCACCCGTCGAAATAACATGGGGAAT
>Ga0098059_1001929_pt1 | contig 10092 bp, 8 predicted proteins | sample 20_taG_FD_92580 | JGI IMG/M metagenome (GOLD analysis project Ga0098059, IMG submission 92580) | Marine viral communities from the Subarctic Pacific Ocean - 20_ETSP_OMZ_AT15318 metaG | ecosystem: Environmental > Aquatic > Marine > Oceanic | place: Subarctic Pacific Ocean | collected 2015-01-19
TGTTCACAGATAAAGTTGTCCCGATATCCGTTAACTATCCGTTTTTCTTCAAGCCGATCCAGGATGGTATGGATCGTCCTAAGACCGAATTGGCATATAGAGTCCCAGCTTCGAAGCTTACTAGACGTAAACTAGATGACAATGTTAAGTTAACTGAACTAGAAGGATTAGATACAACTATAGATTGGAAGAATACAGGAGACAACTCTTACGATGGAGAAAAATTAAAGATACTTGCTCACGATGAGAGTGGTAAGTGGGAAAGACCTGACAACATATTAAACAACTGGAGAGTTACAAAAACTACATTGAGACTAGGACGTAGAATCGTAGGTAAATGTATGATGGGCTCAACTTCAAACGCATTAGACAAAGGTGGAAACAATTTTAAAAAACTCTATACAAATTCAGACGTTAGAAAAAGAAATAGAAATGGACAAACATCTTCTGGCTTGTACTCTCTTTTCATCCCTATGGAATGGAACTACGAAGGATTCATGGATACTTTTGGACTACCTGTATTCACTACGCCAGAAAATAAAACAATCGGAAGAGACGGTATTGAAATTACAATCGGAGTAATTGAGCATTGGGATAATGAAGTAGATGGTCTCAAGTCTGATCAAGACAGTTTAAACGAATACTACAGACAATTCCCTAGGACAGAGGCTCACGCTTTTAGAGATGAGACTAAGAATAGTCTATTTAATCTAACTAGAATATATCAACAAATTGACTATAATGAAGAAGTAAACAATTTGTCAGCTACAACAAAAGGTAGTTTTATGTGGAGCAACGGTATAAAAGACACATCAGTTGTTTTTGTACCTAATAGAGACGGTAGATTTATAATATCCTGGGTTCCACCTAAAAATCTTCAAAATAGAGTGATTATAAAAAATGGTGTTAAATATGCAGGGAATGAACATATTGGAGCATTTGGATGTGATAGCTACGACATTAGTGGTACTGTGGATGGTAAAGGTTCTAATGGATCACTACATGGATTAACTAAATTTTCTATGGAAGATGCGCCTCCTAATCACTTCTTTCTTGAATACATAGCTAGACCATAAACCGCCGAGATATTCTTTGAAGAAATATTAATGGCTTTAGTATTTTATGGTATGCCTATACTTTGTGAAAACAATAAACCTAGATTCTTGTATTATCTAAAAAGAAGGGGTTATAGAGGTTTTAGCATCAATAGACCTGACAAGGTTTGGAACAAATTGTCTACCACAGAAAAAGAAATAGGTGGAATACCAAACTCAAGCGAAGATATTAAACAAGCACACGCTGCAGCTATAGAAAGTTATATAGAAGATCATGTTGGAGACTTAGGTGATAAACTAGGAGATATGTATTTTCAAAAAACACTAGAAGACTGGGCTCAATTTGACATAAACAATAGAACTAAACACGATGCTTCTATAAGTTCAGGTTTAGCTATAATGGCTTGTAATAAAAATAAGTATAGACCAGTCGCGGAAAGAATTAAAAAGAGTATTGACTTTGGAATAAAAAAGTTTAATAACGATGGAAGTTTATCACAAATAATAAAATAAATGCAAATACAAACTTATAATGGCAGTTCGTTTCCTGATCAGGTAGTACCTGAAGAGGTCAAGCAGAGTATAGAGTATGGTAGACAAGTTGGTAGAGCTATTGAAGGTGACTGGTTTAGTGGTACTAGATCAGGGGTTTCAGGTAGATTTAATACTAATTATAATACATTTAGAAATTTAAGATTATATGCTCGAGCCGAACAGTCTGTTCAAAAGTACAAAGATGAACTAGCTATTAATGGTGATTTATCTTACTTAAACTTAGACTGGAAACCTGTACCAATCATACCTAAGTTTGTTGATATTGTAGTAAATGGTATGGACAGTAAGCTTTACGATGTTAAAGCATATGCTCAAGATCCTGAGTCTTTAAAAAAGAGAACAGAATATGCTGCTAAATTACTTAGAGATATACAAGCGCAAGAACTAATAGATCAAATACAGCAGGTTACGGGTATGAATATGTATTCTACAGACAACCCAGAAGATCTACCTCAAAATAAAGAAGAGCTAGACGTTCATATGCAATTGACATATAAGCAGTCTATAGAAATAGCAGAAGAAGAAGCTATAAACAATACACTCGCTTTTAACAAATACGATCTAACTAGACGTAGGATGGCAGAAGATCTTGTGATACTAGGTATAGGGGCTGTTAAAACAAGTTTTAATCTTTCTGAAGGAGTTGTCGTAGATTACGTTGATCCGGCTAATTTAGTTTATTCATATACTGAAGATCCTAATTTTCAAGACATATGGTATGTTGGAGAGGTTAAGTATATAAGCTTAAGTGAAATTAAAAAAGAGTTTCCTCAATTAACTGACGACGAGTTAGAGACAATACAACAATACCCTGGCAGTGAAAGTTATAATTATCAATTTAATGGTAGAAGAGACGGCAACAGTATAGCTGTACTTTACTTTGAATACAAGACATATCAAGATCAAGTGTTTAAAATAAAGCAAGGCGCTACTGGTTTAGAAAAAGCTTTAGAAAAACCTGACACTTTTAATCCACCTAAAAATGATAATTTTGATAGAGTACAAAGATCTATAGAAGTGCTATATGAAGGAGCTAAGATACTTGGCCATGAAATGATGTTAAAATGGGAGCTAGGTAAAAACATGGTTAGACCTGATGCTAATTTAGTAAAGGTTAATATGAATTACAACATATGCGCGCCTAAGATGTACAAAGGTCGTATAGAATCTTTAGTGGGTAGGATGACAGGTTTTGCTGACATGATACAATTAACACATTTAAAGCTACAACAAGTTTTGGCTAGAGTAGTTCCTGACGGTGTATTTCTTGATGTTGATGGTTTAGCAGAAGTTGATTTAGGTAATGGTACAAATTATAACCCAGCAAAAGCTTTAAATATGTATTTCCAAACTGGTAGTATATTAGGTAGATCAATGACCCAAGATGGTGGTGCTAATCCAGGTAAAGTACCTATACAGGAGTTACAAAGTTCTAGTGGAGGAGCTAAAATGCAAAGTCTTATACAAACTTATCAATACTATCTACAAATGATGAGAGACGCCACTGGATTGAATGAGGCAAGAGATGGTAGTGTTCCCAACAAAGACTCTTTAGTTGGTTTACAAAAACTAGCTGCAGCAAATTCTAATACAGCTACAAAACACATAGTACAAGCTAGCTTATACTTGTCAGCTAAAACAGCAGAAAACATATCATTTAGAATTTCAGATGCTTTAGAATTTCCTTTAACTAAAGAAGCTTTAAAATCTAGTATAAGCTCTTATAACGTGGGAACACTAGAAGACATGTATAAATTAAACTTATATGAGTTTGGTATATACCTAGATCTAACACCTGATGAGGAAGAGAGAGCTATGTTAGAACAAAACATACAAGCTTCTATACAACAAGGTAGCATAAATCTTGAAGACGCTATAGAAATAAGAGAGATTAAAAACTTAAAACTAGCTAACCAAGTTCTTAAGTTTAAAAGAAAGCAGAAGATGGCTCAAGACCAAGCTAATCAACAAGCTCAAATACAAGCGCAAGCTCAAGCACAAGCTGAAACTGCTGAAAGAACAGCTATGGCTGAGGTTCAAAAGAGACAAGCTATGGCTGAAACAGAACTTCAAATAGAACAAGGTAAAGTTGAGTTTGAAATAAAGAAACTAGAACAAGAAGCTGTTATAAAGAGACAAATAATGGAGGTTCAACATCAATATGATTTAGAACTTAAACAAATGGATGTACAGAGAATAACAGCTAGAGAAGAAATGATTGAAGATAGAAAAGACAAAAGAACAAAATTAGAAGGTAGTCAGCAGAGCGAAATGATAAATCAAAGGTCTACTGATGGACCACCTGTTGATTTCAATGCTAAATACAGTGATTTATTATCACAGTAAAATTAATAACTATTATATTATATTATGTCAGAAGAAATAAAAGAAACATCTGGAGGGGAATTAACCCAGGGTGAATTTAAAATCAAAAAGAAACCTAAAAACTTAGGTTCAAAAAAAGAAGAAATAGTAGCAAAGGTTGATTTTAGTAAAAAAGAAAAACCTGAACCTGAAGTTACAAAAGTAGATTTAACAAGCGAAAAACCTGTAGAAAACGAAGTAGAACAAGTAATTACTGAAGTAGAAAAGAAAGAAGAAAAACTTGAATATACTCCAGAACCAGAGGTAGAAGTTAAAGAAAGAATAGTAGAATTACCAAGTGATTTAAAAAAAGTAGTAGACTTCATGGAGGACACAGGTGGAAGTTTACAAGATTATGTAAGATTAAATCAAGACTATTCTTCAGTTGATGAAACAACACTTTTAAGAGAATACTACAAAAATACTAAACCACATTTAGACTCAGAAGAGATTGACTTTATAATGGAAGACAATTTCAACTATGATGAAGAAGTGGATGAAGATCGCGATATCCGTAAAAAGAAATTAGCGAAAAAAGAAGAAATTGCAAAGGCCAGAAACTTTTTGGAAGAAACAAAAAGTAAATATTACGAGGAGATCAAGTTGAAACCCAACGTAAACGAGGATCAAAAAAAAGCTATGGACTTTTTCAATAGATACAACGACAAACAACAACACTTAAACAAGCAAAAAGAAGATTTTATTAATAAGACTAAAAATTATTTTTCTGAGGATTTCAAAGGTTTTGAGTTTAACTTAGGGGAAAAAACTTTTAATTATAATGTTAATAATAAAGATCAGGTAGCTAATGAACAAGCGGAACTACAGACCTTAGTTAAGAAGTTCTTAAACGATAAAGGCGCTATAGAAGACGTAGAAGGTTATCACAAGGCTTTATATGCTGCTAAAAATGCTGATACCATTGCACAACATTTTTATGAACAAGGCAAAGCCGATGGAATTAAAAATATTGTAAATAAATCTAAAAATATTGATACGGCTTCAAGGCCACAAAATAATAAAGATATATTTATAAATGGTTTAAAAGTAAAAGCAATTAATGGTGTTGATAGTTCTAAGTTGAAAATACAAAAACGAAACAAAAACTAAAAACTAAAAATTATGAGTTTAGTAAACGGCGGGAGTTTTCCTGCATCAATTATCCCAGCGCAAAAAAAGATGGCGTTGGAAACAAACTTTCTAGAGTTCAACACTGGCTCAGGAAAAGATTTTGCTCAGCAATATTTACCTGAACTTTATGAAGCAGAAGTAGAAAGATACGGAAACAGAACATTATCTGGTTTCTTGAGAATGGTTGGAGCTGAAATGCCAATGACTTCAGATCAAATTATCTGGTCAGAGCAAAACAGACTACATGTAGCTTATAAAGGTTTAGCTGCTAATATTGCTCAATCTGCAGCGGGTAACGCTGGTGGAGCTGGTGTTGGTAATGATGTAACTATCAAACCAAATTTATCTGATACTGGATTAGGTGGAGCTGCTCAAACTAAGCATGCTGTTAGAGCTAACCAAACTATATTGATCTCTGATCAAGCTACTGGTTTAGTTACTGCTAAATTACTAGTGATCTCTGTAACTGATACGGATATCGTTGGTAGATTATATGGATCAAGTACTGTTCCTGCTGCTCTTTTAGGTACTAAAAACGTAAATTTATTCGTTTATGGTGCAGAATTTAGAAAAGGAACTGTTGGGATGGAAGGTTCTATCGAGCCAAACTTTACTCAGTTTTCAAACAGACCAGTTATCATTAAAGATAAGTATGAAATTAATGGTTCTGATACTGCACAAATTGGATGGGTTGAAGTAGCTACTGAAGATGGAACTTCTGGATATTTATGGTATTTAAAAGCTGAGTCTGAAACAAGACTAAGATTTGAAGATTACTTAGAAATGCAGATGGTTGAAGGTCAAGATGCTAAAAACCCTAACACAGGTGCTGCTACAGCATTAAGTGCTTTAAATTATGAAGGTTCAGAAGGTTTATTCCAAGCTATCGAGCAAAGAGGTAATGTATATTCTGGTTTTGCTGGTGCGGCTGCTCCTGGTTCAGGTGCTTTAGCTGATTTCGATGAAATCCTTAAAAATTTAGATAAGCAAGGTGCTATTGAAGAAAACATGTTATTCTTATCAAGATCTACTGCTCTTGATTTTGACGATATGATTGCTGCTATGGCAGGTGGAGGTTATGCTTCTACTGCTTCTGCTTCTTACGGTTTATTCGATAACGAGGCTGAAATGGCATTGAACTTTGGATTTTCTGGATTCAGAAGAGGTTCTTATGACTTCTACAAAACTGACTGGAAATATCTAAATGATGCTTCAACAAGGGGTATGGACAAAGCTATTGATGGTGTTTTAGTTCCTGCTGGAACTTCAACAGTATACGATCAAATGCTAGGTTCAAACATTAGACGTCCTTTCTTACACGTAAGATACAGAGCTTCTGAAACTGAAGATAGAAGATTTAAAAACTGGATCACTGGTTCAGTTGGAGGAGCTTACACTTCTGATTTAGATGCAATGTCTGTACACTTCTTATCTGAAAGATGTTTAGTAACTCAAGCTGCTAATAACTTCGTGTTATTTAAAGGAGCTTAATTAATTGTAAACATTTAAAAAAATAAGAAAATGGGATACTTAAAACAAGACGCTATATTAGTAAACTGTGACAACGTTTGTGAAATTGAAACTGGAATTTCATCAAATGCATTAACAGTAAAACTATCATGGCCAGTAAATTCAAGTACTAACGTACTTAAAGGAACACTTACTTTTACAAAAGGATCAAGTAATTCTTTCACGAAATCAGCAGCTCAATATGGAGCTATATTCGCTGACGCTATCGCTTTAGGCGCTGGTACTGTTTCTGGAAGTATTGCTATTCCAGTTGTAGAAGAAGAGGTAACTGCAACCGGCGCTGCTGTCGGTTCGATTGCACCAAGTTTTGCTGTAGCTTTCGCTGCACCTTGATAAGGTAAAATAACAAGATCCCGCTTCGGCGGGGTCTTTTTTAATTATTATATTATATTAAATTATGGCAACAACAAAAAAAGCTCCTGCTCCCAAGCAAGAGGTTAAACAAGATACTTGGGAATATAAAGATAGAAATTACTATTTATTAGGTGATAAAACACCTTTAACATATACTTTACCTAGTAAACATACTAGAAGATATCCATTGGTTTGGTTTGATAGTGAAAAAGGATATGAGAGAGAATTAAGATACGCTACAAATCAAAACAGCGTTTTCGTTGACGATCAAAAAGGGCAAGTTACTCTAAATCATGTTGTGTTTGATATGGGTCATTTAATGGTACCTAAAGAAAAAAGAAACTTACAAGATTTTTTAGAAAAACACCCTCATAGAGATTTAATTTTCTCAGAGTTTGATGCTGAAGTTGAGGCTGAAGATCATGTAGAACATCTCGAACTAGAGTTAATAGCTATGAATGCTGCTAACCAAATGGACGTCGACTTTGCTGAAGCTATACTTAGAGTTGAAGTAGGTAGTAATGTTAATACATTAAGTTCTAAAGAACTAAAAAGAGATTTGTTAATCTTTGCTAGAAGAAATCCTCAGTTGTTTATTGAGTTAGCACAAGATGATAATATACAATTAAGAAATCTTGCTATTGTAGCTAGAGAAAACAATATCATAAAATTATCTCCTGACCAAAGAACATTTACTTGGGCTAGTAATGATAAAAAGTTGATGACTGTTCCTTTTGATGAAAATCCATATACAGCTATGGCCGCTTGGTTTAAAACCGATGAAGGCTTAGAAGTGTATAAGTCAATAGAGAAAAAGTTAAAATAACAAGTGATTATATATAAGGCGGCTATGCGGCCGCCTTTTTTATTTATAAAAATATTAAAATGGCAATAAACGTAAACACGGTATATACTACAGTACTTAGTATCCTAAACAAAGAACAGCGTGGCTACTTAACTCCTTATGAGTTTAATCAATTAGCTACTCAAGTTCAGTTAGAGATATTTGAAAAGTTCTTTGAGGACTATAACCAATATATACGTATGCCTAAAACAGATGTAGAGTTTGCGTCTCGTATGGATCATATAATGGAAGAGTTTCAAGTATTTGAAAAAAATGAAAAAGCTTCAGCTGTTAGTAGTAATGTGTACACTCAACCTATAGACTTACATAGATTTGGATCTGCTGTTTTCAACAAGGGTTTAAACTCTCCTCCAATAGAAATAATGAGCAATAGAGAATACAACAGTATTAAACTATCTCCTCTAACACAACCCACAACTAATTTTCCTGTTGCTAAATACAATCAAGATAAATTAACAGTTTTTCCTGTCAAATCCCCTTATAGCGTAAAAGATGTTTCTTTCAATTACATAAGAAAACCTAAAGATCCTAGATGGGGTTATACAGTTGGAAGTTTAGGACAATTTATATATGACCCAACCATAGCATCTAGTTTAGTAGCTAGTAGTAGTCTAATGAGCGCTGTTACTACTCCCGGAATAGGTGGTTCTGCTGGCACTTACACATACGAACCAGCTATATCTAGTGGAGGTGGTACAGATGGAAAAATAACCATAACTATAAATGCATCAGGTAATGTTACAGACGCAGTGGTGTCAGCAGCTGATGTTGGCTATGGCTACAGCGTTGGAGATACAATAACTTTTTCTGGAGGTGGTTTGACACAAGCGCTTGTTATAACTTTACAAGCATCAGACTTACTACAAGGCACAATGTATTCTACTAATTTTGAAATAAGTGAGAGTCAACAGACCGAAGTTATAATAGAAATACTAAAATATGCAGGAGTTATAATAAGAGATCCTCAGATAGTACAATCAGCATCACAATTGTCTGCTGCAAATGAAGCTAATACTAAAAGATAACACAATATGGGACTGATTACTGAAACAAATGCACAATATTATTCTGGACAACAAGCATTTAATGACTTAACGGGTAGCACAACTGTTAATCCAGTTTTTGCTTGTACATTTAATGAAGGCGTAATAAGCGCTTATGATTCTTCTGGAGTTCAAATAGCTTCAGCATCTAACTATACTATATATATAAACAACGTAGCTCAAGATGAGTCTTGGTCTTACGTGTCTGATTCTGTAAACAACATTATTACATTAAGATTTGGTAGTGGGACAGGAACCAATCCACCCGCTAGTTATACTGGAAGTGTTTATGTTCAACTAAAACAACCTGCTATAGACAATAATTATGGCAGCTATGAATACATAAGTTTAACGGACGTAGTAAATAACTTCATGGTTGCCTATGTAGGTATGGACAAGTTAATACCTAGATGTAAAAGATCTGACGTAATATTCCACGCAAAAAGAGGTTTACAAGAGTTTTCATATGATACTCTTAAATCTATTAAATCTCAAGAATTAACAATTCCCCCTAGCTTATCTGTGGCTATACCACAAGACTATGTTAATTATGTTAGGTGTTCTTATATAGATGAAAGTGGTGTTCAAAGAATTATATATCCGGTTAATAATTTAACTACATCGCCAACTGAACTACCCGTACAAGACGCTTCAGGTGTTCCAACTCAAAACAGCTATGGTGAAAACAACCAAGCTGCTCAGTCAAAGACTAACGAACGTTGGAATAAAGAAAATATTAGAAATATTACAGGTGAAATAGACAGGGAAAATACTAATGTATATGACTGGGCTTGGTGGAAATTAGCATATGGTCAAAGATATGGATTAGATCCTCAGTACTCTCAGCAAAATGGTTTTTTTCAAATTAACGAAAGAACAGGTCAATTTAGCTTTTCTAGTGAATTAGCTAATCAGTTAGTAGTTATTGAATATATATCAGACGGTTTAGCTTATGACATGGATTCTAAGGTGCCTAAGATGGCCGAGGATGCATTGTATGCTCATATTAATTATTCTATGCTATCTACTAGAGCTAACGTACAAGAATACATCGTTCAAAGATATAAGCGAGATAGATCCGCTAAATTAAGAAATGCTAAAATAAGATTATCTAACTTAAAACTAGATGAAATAGTTCAAGTATTTAGAGGTAAATCTAAATGGCTTAAATTTTAAGTATGGCAGAAATTAGAAA
>Ga0098059_1001932_pt1 | contig 10089 bp, 10 predicted proteins | sample 20_taG_FD_92580 | JGI IMG/M metagenome (GOLD analysis project Ga0098059, IMG submission 92580) | Marine viral communities from the Subarctic Pacific Ocean - 20_ETSP_OMZ_AT15318 metaG | ecosystem: Environmental > Aquatic > Marine > Oceanic | place: Subarctic Pacific Ocean | collected 2015-01-19
CCTGTATTAAAAGGTGTTGGAAATAGCAAAACTCCTGAAGAAGCTCTTAAATGGTTCAATCAATAGATTAGCGGTAAAAAGGGGGGTAAACCCCCTTCTTTTCTTTATATAGACATTTTAAGTAAGAATAAATATCCAATTAAATCATCAACTGTATCTTCTGTTTCATCATTAATTCCTTTATTTTTTATTCTCATTATTTTATCATCAATTCTTGCACATAATGCTTCTGTAGCATCAAGTTTACTAAATATTCTAACTGGATCTAAAGCTGTGTTACCGTAAGCTTTGTTTTTACTTTTTAAAAGCTCTATTATATCAGTAGCAGCATTATCTAACTTATCCCCAAAACTTTCTGTAAGTGTAACTGTTTGAACCCAATCTGGTATTGTACATTTTACTAATGGTTCTACATTATTTGGACAAGTATAAAAACAATAGTCAGAATTATCTTCACTACATAACTTAATTTCTGTTTTTTTAAACTCTACAACTCTATATCTTTGATCTAAAACTCCTCTTGGATGCATAGTTGTTTGTTTAACTAATTTTACTATATCATTTATTTTCATAATAATTTTTTTAATTTATAAATATCTGGATTAAATGTTTCTTCTTCTAAATTTATTATACTTAAAAGTTCAGAACCTTCTGGTAATACTGCATTTAGTTTTTCTTCTAGCAAACGTTTACGCTCTTTACTTTTAAATAAGATTTGTCCTAGCTCACCTTCAATTTCAGCATTGTGAAAGTCTAAAATATCTAATTTATATTCATTAGAAAATCTAGAATACTTACCCATTTTAAATGCTCTAAATTCTCGTCTATATCCTTTAGGTATATTAAAAACAAACATTACGAAATTAGGTGAAGGGTCGTATCTACGTTTAAAAAACTTAAGTTCACTTAGAATCTTTTCAAATTTAATGTATTTTAAATCTGAGGACCATCTGTATAATACTGCTATACAATCCTCATCTTCATCTGTTGCTATAAAACAATTTACAAAGAGTTTATTCCAAAAATATAATTGTTTATTACCAGGCAGCATAGGCATTAAAAAGGTAGAAGACTTTGTTCTTTTAGCTATGAAAATATTATATCTAAGATTATTATTAAGTGCTTTTCCTAATTTTTCTATAATATTAATTTTATATCTAATTCTCTTAATGTCAACTGTTGTTCCTAAACTTATACTTAATTTTTCTGGTCCTTCTAATTTTGTTATTACCCCATTTTTTATAATAGGCTTTAAACAGTCAGTATTTCCAGTAATTCTAAACATTAAAGCATTTACTGGGGTGTATATTAAATTGTCACATTTTGTTACCATAATTCTTCTTGATTTGAAAATTTAACTTCATGTCTAATCAATTCCGGGATCTCTTCTCCGGTCTCTCTAAGAACATCTTCTTTAGTTTTTAAAATATAAACAAGTTTAAAAGTTTCTGTAAATCTATGAACTCCTTCACTTATTCCAAATTTTTCTATGTATTTATTTAAAACAAATTCAGGCATTTCGCTTGGAATTAATTGTTCTAACCATGTATCAGCGGTTTTTGGTCCCACTTTTGGAATACCTGTTATACCATCTGTAGAGTCTCCCATTAATACTTGTTTCCATAAAAATCTTAAAGCATCATTTTCACTTAATGTTACAAAATCTGCTTTGCCATAATTATAATTATGTACTTTATTTTGGTATAATACATCTTTATCCGGACTACATATAACTGTTTTCATTGGATCATGATATACTGATACTAAATCATCCGCTTCTAGCTTAGAAACAGAAGTAAATTTCCAGACTTGTTTTAAATACTCTTTTAAAGCTGGGAATATAATAGGTTTATCACCATGTTTTCTATTATGTTTATATGGTCTTGTAGTTGCTACATCATATCTAAAGCATCTACCTTGTGTTAGAAAACCTGCATAGTGTGTTGAACCTGTTATATTAAGCATTTGATTGATTCTCATATCAATACCAGCCATAGCTTCTTCTAAAGTATTTTTCTGCATCTCATAATAGATTAAACTATCGCCATCTATTAATGCTGTCATCTCATTTTTACTCATTTTTTTAAATTTTAAGGTAAATGATATAAAGAGGGCCCAATCAGCGAGTTGCTTTATCTGATCTTAGTTAACACCCATGGACCCTCTATTATATCTTACCAATTAAACACTAGCTACAGAGCATTGATCTCTGCAACTTCCTTGTCACATTGAGCTTTACGTTCAGACTTTTCTTGCACTGCTTTCGCACGCATGTCATCCCATTCAGCATCAGTCATAGCTGCATAGCTAGAGCTGTGGTAAATAGATCCATTCACACCTGCTAAGGAAGAATGAACAAAATATTGCTTACATCTAATAGCGCCGTCTTCATCACAAGGCACTGCCCCGATATGCATAGGATCTACAAAGATATTGTGAATTTCTCCACTATACCAAGCAATATATTTTAACCCACCGATATGAAGCCCTTTAACGCATGAACTTAGATCATTAACGTTAACTTGGCTCCAATCAGCAAGTCTGTGGGTACAACCCACTTTGATAAAGTGTTGTGGATTTGCATAACCATTTGGGCCCTCGCAGAAGAATGCATCCCCACTGCTACCCATAACCGCGGGTTCAAACAATCTATCTTCTACGTGTTCTGGTAATCCATCACCCTCTATCTCACCGGTGTCAACATTGAACGTTCTTTTATAACGATCTTCTTGTTCACCAGTTTCTGGATTAAATTTATGCAGTATTTCTTTAGAGACTTTATAACCATTTAATAATCCCTCATGGGTGATCTTCATTTGGTACATTGTTGCTCTTTTATTAGCTGCGTCTTCACTTAATCCATGATTTTCCATAAGATCTTCTTTATGTTTAGGATGCACATATTGCATATTAACAAAGTTAAAGAATCTAGTACAGAAATCTTGTCCGTGTCCTTGCTTCATTTTTCTCCACAAGATCGGATTTCTTAACCAACGTGTCCACATTTTAACTAAAGGCATAAAATCTAAATCTTTATCTAGAGATTCAAAGATTCTATCTACAAGCGCTTGTGGCATAGGTATACTAGATACTACGCCGTTATGCTTAAGAAAGAATTCCCCGGTTCCTTTGTTTACGTAAATGTATTCACATTTAGTTTCAATAGTTTTAGTATAATCTACAACACATAAAGGTGCAAATGCAGCCAATATTTCATTGTATTCTTCTACCGTATCTACTGTAGCACTAGCTACTGCTAATGCATTCATACTGTCATACAGCTCTTTGCTGTAATCAACTGTGAATGGCGTATCACCATAACTTCCACAGATTTTGTTTTCAATAACATTAATTATAATCATATTTTAAAATTTAATTGGTTAAAAGAATGAGCATTTATTGCTCGTCCCATATTTCTCTAGATTTAGCTCTTAAATAAACTCTAATCTCTTTCTCAAGTTCAGGAGACATATTACATTCTCTGGTAGTAAGACATTCTAATTCATCTAATAACGGTTTAACTTCTTCTGCAAATTCTACTATATTATTGTATTTCTTTAATATATTTAAATCTGCAGCTTTAGCTTCACTAACATCTGATAAAACAAATAATTCTTTAGATTTTTCTTCTATTAAATCTGTATCATCACATTGTGTTACAAACTGTTGAAACTCAAATAGCTTATCCATATGTGTAGTTATAGCTGGTGCTATATCTTTTACATATCTGTATTCCCATTCTGAGTAATTTTCATTTCTCAAATCCATGAGTTCACAATAATCTTCTTGTAATTCAGGGTGTATACATTTTAAACCTTGTAAAAAATGAAAATTATTTATTTTATCTAGTTTATATGCAGTGTAATATTTAATAAGTGAATCGTCCATAGTATATCCGTTTTTATCTGTTAATTGTAAAAATAGTTCATCGATGTGTTTGACATTAGGGTTTTGTTTAATAAACTTAACCTTATTTTGACTAACACGTATAAGTTGAGGTGTATCCCACCCTTGTTTCGGGTCAGCCCAATCATAATACTCACCTTTATTCCATTTCATAAATCTAACAGGTGGATGTTCATACCAAAATATCGGGTATCTACTAGTTTTTATATCATTACCATTATCATAACTATTTGCATTAGGATAAACTTCTCTAAATCTAGGGACAATGTCTTGAAGTAATAAAGCAGCTGCCCTCATTTTACCTTCATCTTCTTTAGTGCAATAGTAAATAGAATTAGAACTACTCATAAGATCTTTAGCTTTAGGTTCTATCTTTTCTAAAGTTAACCTATCATCTTTACGGTGATCCCATCTAACAGTATATGCTACCATTCTTTTTTCTATTTCACGACGTTCTATAGCGGTTAGATTAGTATATTTAGATTTTTCTTCATCTTCTGCTTCTATTTCTTTGCATTCTGCAATGTATTCGTCAGGGACTTCAATAGTATCATAATTTTTACACCATTCTGAAGATTCTATATACTTAAGAACAGCAGTTCTTTTAGCTTTGATTCTATTTTTTTCTTTTAAAACTTTTAGCTTTGCATCACCTGTAGCTTTAGATAGTGCTTCTGCATATACATCATCTAAATTTATTAATGAGTATGTAGTTACTTTATTTAAATTCCAATTATCTTCAACATCTAAATTCATTAAATACATATCTTTATACTTACTAAATTGAGTTTCTCTAGAATACAAATGTTTTGAATCAAAAGAATTCCAATCTTTTACAGATTCTCTTTCTATAGTATTATTAATCTTAACTGGGCGCATAAGCTTTAAGCCTTCAAATAGCTTAGGAGCACTACTGTATTTAATTCTAGGATCAGGCCCATATTTAGGCTTAATCATATCTTTATCTACAATACGAGAAATCTTATTTAAAATTTTATTCTCATCACTACTACCTGTAATAACAGCTCTACATTTATCTATCCATTTCAGAAAATCAGTTTCTTTCAATTGTTCTTCTACCATATCACTAGCTTCTTGAGCAGCTGCCATAATTACACCTTTAATGTACTTTTTAGTAGATTCATTCCATATAACTTTTTCACGAGACGGAGTAACATCTACACCTTCTTGTAATATAGTTTCAGTCCCATCTTCATTAGTAATTACTTGTCTAGCTGGACATTTAAAAGCAATACAACCATACATTTGTTCCATTTCTAGCTCTTTAAAATCAATATAGCCATAATTAATACCTGTAGATGCATTTTGATCTTTAACAAGAACAATATGTGGTTTACTAAAATAATAACTATCACCAACTATTAAATTTTTAGAATTATATAATACTTCAGTTTTAAAGTTAACATTTCTATTATCATTTTCTTCATCTATAATTTTAAATTTAACATTATCGAAATACATTAACTGCTCTTCAATAGCTTCTTCAAACTTATTACGATTATGACGCTTCACGCCAAACGATATAGTAGTTTGATTTACTTCATTAGAGTGCTCATAGTATACTTTACTACCATCACTAAAAGTTATAAATTTATTCTGCAGTCCTGTTTTTACATTAAAAGCTGGTATAATAAAATCAGTTTTGTAGTTGTAACAGTTGCATTTAAATCTCATACCATTATAAATAGTTTCTATTGTATAGAAATCTACACCGGTTGATAAAGCAGCTTTTGCCCCTAAACCAAATGCACCAAAGTTCTCACTAGTGTTTCTTTTAGTAGAATAACCTAATTCTAATATACCTTCTAGTCTTTTACTACCTATACCTACACCATAATCAGTAACTGAAAATGTATCACAGTAACCAAGACCTTCGTTTTGTTTATATACTAGATCTATATGGTTTATATTATGTTGTAATGATGACAGCTGATAATAGCTAGCATCAAAATTACTATCTTCATATTGATCACCATGTCTTTCTATATAATAGTCTTCAACTTTTTTCTTACCACTTAATATTTCTAATGCCACTTCTTTTTCTCTTTGAGAGTCACATGCATTGGTAACAAGTTCTCTAATAGTAGATTGTATAGGCATAGAATATTGTGTAGATTGAAGAATGTCAAATACCATTCTTTCTGCGCCTTTATTGATGCGCTTAGCAATCCCTTCTGAACCTTGGATTGGCTTGTCAATTGTTTTAATACTCATAAAATTTGTGTTTAATTGGTTTATACTAGTGTCCCATATCACGAGCTTCGTCTGCTCGTGCTTCTGCTATATCATCAAGCATTTGTTGTTGATATTCATAATCTTCTGTGGGTTCATCAAAATCTTCACCACAATGATCACATTTATACTGTCCAAAATTTTCATTATTGATATAGTCTGTAAATTCTGAGCCACAACAAGGACTAATTAGTTCGCAGCTCTCTGTGTCTGGGCTCGCAAGCTTCCAGTCATCATAATTCATAATTTAAAGTGTTTAATTGGTTAATAAAAAGAAAAAAAGGCAGAGGTTGCGTAACGCGTATGTTTTTCCATCCTCTATTAAGTCAGTGTGCGGGTCCAAGGCATATTACATTAATAACCGCCAACGCTCAGACACCTTCTAATCTATAATTGTTTAATAAGCTCTACAACTTCATCTACTTGCTTTTTATTTCTTGGCATAAAAAGTACATAGTGATGACTATTGTCTTTAAGATGTTTTTTAAATAACTTCCACCTTAAAGGGAAAGACTCATTTGCATAGCCTTTAGTTTCAATAATGAATTTACCATTAGGATCTACAAAGTCTGGCGTGTAAGTAATTGGTCGAATCTTACTACCTTTATTGTAAAGCTTTTTTGAGGTCCCTTCATAACATGCTTGAGGATAAACTAAAGCATTAAATATTGTAAATGTATGTTTTTCATAATCTATAGATATTTCTGCTTTTTCTAATTCTTTATAACAATATAGTTCTAAATTAGATTGAAAGTTTTTTCCTTTATACGTACTTTTTTTAGCATTTTTTACTTTAGTACGTCCTGGTTTCTTACTTCTTCTTTTCCACGTCATAATTAATTACATTAGTTTGGAGGTATCCTTCTAATCCTCTATTCTTGTTCCATATAAAAGCTTGTCCACATCTAAGTGTTCCAACATATCCTTGAGTTTTATGCCAATTATCATTAGCACAAATAGATGGTATAAATCTAACTTTAGTTCCCATGTATTCATTAAGCATTTCTTTATGCTTATGTCCACAATGTACTTCCCTAATTTTACATCTACTCCACATCTCCGGTTGTTCTGTTGCAATTAGTAATGGTAATTCTTGAGCTTTTTCCTTATCTCCGTGTGTAAACATAATCATATTAACACCATACTCATAATATTTACGTGTTTCTAGACTATTATCTACTGTAACGTTTTTATTGTTGTGATATAAAGCATCTAAAACTTCCCCAACATAAAACATACGTTCAAAGTCATGATTACCTTGTATTACAACCACGTCTACCGGAGCAAACTGTGTTAAATAATCAATAGCTTTGGTAACTAAATGCCAATAACCTCTAAAAGATTGACGCCATCGCATACTATCTTGTTGAGGTGTACCTTTAGTTGTGGCTCTACTCATACCTTCTGAGTTTAATCCATCATTACCTACAGGTAGTAAAAATCTATCTATTTGTAATCCACCAGCTTTTTTATGCAAATCTACAATAGCTTGCATATAATGTTGCTCTAAAACATCTGGTTCTTCATCAGTGATTTTACCGTAATGAATATCTGGTAATGATATTTCATAAAGTACTGGATCTTTTGGTTTAACATATTTAACTTTTTTAACTTTAGCGGATCTAGTTCGTATATAGTTTAATAACTCTTCTTTAACTTGGGGCTGTTCATGCCACTGGTTGTGTGTTACTATACTATAACGTTGTTCCCCGTTAAAATTCTGCCAAAATTTAACAGACTTTACATCTGCCATTGTTAATCCATTATCTAATAAATGTTTTGAAAATGCCTGGCTTTGACTTAAGTCATGCCCATTATCATTATTCATGCGTTCTTGTACCCATTCTTCTGAAGTTACAATCTTTTTACAATCTTTAATAATAGCTATATCTACATCCCATTTATCAGCTAACCACTGCGCTCCTTTTTTTAGAAAACCTTTCTTTGTTCTAAGCTTGTTAATAATTTCATCTCTTGTCATTTTTTTAATATAATTTTAAGTTCATTAAAACTGCATGTCTTTTTTATTAAATCAGATGGATCTTTTGATTTATAATAATCAGGTATACAGATATTGTTAAAACCATATAAGTCACAAATCTTTATAGCCATACTTTGGCCTGGATTTGTTACTTTATCGAAATCATTGTCGTATAAAATATCTATTGTGCTAAATCGTTCTTTTAGCTCACTTATTAGTTTATCTGAAGGTATTTGCATTTCACTCTGTAGAGCGATAGCATTATATCCTGCAGCATACAAACACATAACATCTTTAAGTGATGAAGTAATGATAAGTCTCTCACCTTTATACGGGAGTTGGTTATAGCCTTGGACATCTGTCTTTTTTGTGTTGCTTAACCACTTATTTGTTTCTTCATAAGGAGAATAAATTTTATATCGATTTTTGAATCTAAAAGCATAACTAATTGATTTACAAGTAAATCTTAAGTTATTCACCCAAAAGTGACTTATAGGTTCAACGCCAAACTTAACTAATATTTTTTTACTAACCAAATATTGACTCCAAAAGTTTGCGTCTTTTCTAGTCCATTCTCGACGCTTCTTTTTGAGAATAACTTCATTTTTAATATAGGCCGGTATTTTATCTCGTCTATAAGCCATAAGACCCATTGTAAATTTAATTTCAGATTTTTTAGAACTTAAATTTAAACTAAAGTCTGAGTCTATAATGTTTAGCGCAGAGTAAAAATCACAATTGTATTTAAATTTCACATAATTAAAACAATCGAAAGTATGATCGGGAGAACCAAAGTCCTTATATAGTAACTTACCATTATAAGGTATTATAGAAACTGTAGGTGAGTTATCTTTACGAAGGTCACTTCTAAATTTCTTACCTAATATTTTAAAACTAGGACAATAATACCTAAAAATGTCATACTCAGTAATTTTACTAAGTATGACATCGGTATGTAGGTGATCGTTACTATCTCTGCGATCAACAGCCATTAGAATGGGAGATCCTCTGCTACAGGTGCAGTTTGACCATTAGTAACCCAATCGTCATTTTCTCCAATAGTGTCTGGTGTAACTAGACTAGCAGTTGATACATGCTTACCCCATTTTAAATCTGCATTAAAATCATGATTTTTAAATTGACTGTACTCATCATTAAGCGCTTTAATAAATAAATCATCTCTTTGAGGTTTAACTCTGCCAAAATATCCAGTATAAACTCCTTGATATTTATCATCTTTAACTCCTATTAGTACTCTAAGTTCATTGTCTTTAAGGGCCGTAGCTAAGTCTTTTAACTCTTTTACATTACCTTGTACAATATCACTCATAGTATCAAAGAATACAGTTCCACCTGCAGCAACGTTAGCCCAAGCTTTAGTAAAATCAATCAATTCTCTTTCTCCTTCATAAGCTTTTCTTTGACCTTCAGTTTTCCACCAATCATATGTAGGTTCGTCTGTAGACCAAGTAGATTGCCCAACGTTATTTATCCATAAGAATTTACCTGTTTTTGATTCTTTATTATTATTTCTTAAAAAGAAATCTAATTTAAATTTATTATCTTCATTTTCTAACCAGAATGTTGCTTTATTCCAATCTTGATCATTAGTAGTTCCTGAATATACAGGTTCTTGTTTTACATTAACTTCTAGTGCATGTAATTCATCCATTGTAGGATTAACTGCTACTATTTTTACGTTTGTTAAGCCTGAGTAGAATTCTCTTCCTCCTCCTGCTACTTCTTCTGTACTTGCATTACTTTGTATTGCCATGTCTATATTATTTATTATTGTTATTAAAATTGTGTTAATTGTTCGTCATCTGTTGATTCATCATCAAAAGATTCTAGTATTTGAGGTCCTTCATCTAATGTATCTTCTACTTGAATAGGGATACTAGTTTGATTAGGATCTATTGCAGTTTCAGTATCATCTACAAATTCAAAAG
>Ga0098059_1001937_pt1 | contig 10063 bp, 3 predicted proteins | sample 20_taG_FD_92580 | JGI IMG/M metagenome (GOLD analysis project Ga0098059, IMG submission 92580) | Marine viral communities from the Subarctic Pacific Ocean - 20_ETSP_OMZ_AT15318 metaG | ecosystem: Environmental > Aquatic > Marine > Oceanic | place: Subarctic Pacific Ocean | collected 2015-01-19
GTATTTATAATATCTCTAACAGCTTGTTGTCCTTCTTTTGTGTTTTGAACTTCATAAACAGTGATACCTCTTTTTTTGTGTTCTCCTGAAAAAGTAAATTCCTTTGTTTTACTTGGATCAAGGGGTTTCTTTTTAATTTTACCAGCATACTTTTCTATAAGTTCGTTAGGATTTCTGTAAGAAAATATATCTTCTTTATGCTTCTCAGCTATTTCCACTGCTTGCTCTACCTTATAAGCATCCTCTTTTAATTTTATATTACTTGTAGCTAACCATTTAGTAGTTATTTGCTCGTATTTCCTTTTCTTATTACTAGGAATATTTAAACCATCTATAAAGACAAACATATTATCTATAGTTTTAGATACTAATTTATCTTTAACTAAATCAGGACGGTATTTCGATATTGTATTTTCATACTCACTTCTATGGCTTTCCGAAAACTTAATATTGTTATAGGTACCAGAATTAGCTAATCCACCAATATCCTTAATGTCGTTTTTAGAGGCTTCTTCTATAGATTTAACTACTTGCGGGTCACCGTGAACAAAATCAGATTTAGCTTGTTGAACTTTAGATTTAACATCAAATTGATCTAACATATTTTTAACAGCTTGTACATTTTGTAAAGCATCATCTGCAAAATAGAAATCATTATATCCTTCACCAACTTTTTCAGCTACCCATAACGCTTTAGCTTCTGCTGTAGAGTTTCCTAAAGCAGATATATTTTTTATAGGTATATTTAATCCATTAGCTTTTAAAAAATCAAATATAGCTTTAGCGGCTTGTGGTGGTCTTGCTGTTAATATGAACATATTTTCAGGACCAAACTTCTTTTGTAGTTTTAAAGCTTTATTAAACAGTGGTGCTAATTTAGCTTTAACAACTTTATCGAATTCTGTAAAATCAAATTTATATCCTTGCGCTAATAAATCTTGGTATGTACTAGCATATTCCTCCGCGTTTAACGCTCCTTTTGTTCCGTCTAGAGCTGTAAATTTAACTAAAGACTTAGTTGTAGCTAATGTATCGTCAAAATCTAAAACAGTAATACCTTTAGATGTTTCAGACATTCTACCTCTTTGAATAGCTTTCTTTAAAGTTGAACGTCCAATATGATCTTTATTTATGAGTTTACTAATTTTTTCGTGTGATTGACCAATGTATTTTTTAGTTCCCAACTCCCTAATAGCAACTATATTATTCTTAGTTAATGTTCTATTATTATAATATCTTTTCCAAGATTCTTGGCCAAATATATAATCAGCTGGCATTGCAGCATTGTAACCCGATTCTTTTAAAATATTATCCATTAACTTAGGTATAATAGCAACGGTGTATTCGCTATAGAACTCCTTTAAATTGTCTTTAGTAACCGAACCATCATAAACCCCTTGAACATGTTTTATCATCATCCAATTAGCTGGGATCATATGTTCATATTCAAGATCTTTACCAGGGTTTTTAACGTTACCATATCCATCCGTGACATATTTTAATCTAGCAGCTCTACGCATAGGCGTTGTCATACTAGAATTAAGACTATTTAACATCATAACTGTCGCTGAAGGAATACCACGATTCTTATAATAGTTTATCATATCATCAACAAACTCCATCGCTTCTTCAGCTTCTTTTTGACTAGCTTTTTTAACAGCTGACTCACTTTCATTTTTAATTTTGTTGATAAATAATTTACTATCTTGAGCTAAAAACCCCGTATTAACATCTATCTTTTTACCATTATAAAAGAATTCAGCCGTAGCTAAAGTCCTAGGATTGTTTACTCTCGCCCCATGTATTATAGTATTCTTGTTTATAGCATTGTCAATAAAATCTTGTACATTTTTAAAAGCTTGCATTCTATTTGTTGGTACTCCTATACCTTCGTGCTGTTCCTTATATTGTATTTCCATCTTCTTCCAAGCAGGTAAACCAATATAATATATTTTTCCGTATTCATCAACGTCAAATCTACCATCAGCTATTACGGAGGCGCCAGCATACATAGGTTTCATATACGCTAAAGCTAATCTCAATCCTTTTTTTGCTCCATATTTTTCTATAAAGTCAATTACTTGATTCGCGGCTTCATCTCTAACTTGTTGAATAGCTTTTTTATTTGACCATAATTGTTTTAGAGTAGTGACTCTTTTATCTTTAATTTTAGGTTTGAATAATTCTAATAAGGTTTTTTCTTGGGCTGTAAATTCATTTAAAATATACTCATCTAAATCTACAGGGGGTTTACCTATTTTTTCAAATCTTTTAACTTGACCCGTATATTTAACGAGTATTTTATCTAAACTATTTGTTAAATTTGTGATTTGTTTATCATTAAAATTTTTCTTACCTAAAGAAACTCGTAACGCTTCTTTTAAATAACTTTTATTATAATCATTAATATAGGGACTTAATCTGAAACCGATCTCAGGTAACGCCGCAAAAAACTCCATGAACTGTTCGTCGCTTAATTCTCTAACAGTTTCGCTAAACAATACTGGAGATAATCCATCTTGTAATTGATCAAATGTTCTTCCAGGTTCAAGAACTTGTCTAGCGGCTTGACTAGCCATAACTTGAAGCATTGCAGTATGTAAACCCCTAACTAACGAGCTTATATTATCTGATTTTTTATAAAGATTAGGATCGCTAGATAATATACCAAACTTTTCGTAAAAAAACCTATCGTCAAACTTTTTTTTACGTTTTAATTTAAGATTTTTACCTCTTTTAATCAACTCATAAAAATTATCTCTAACTGCAGTTAATCCATTTGCTTTCGTTGGTCTTTCTGTTTGTAAAACAGCTGGTAATCCAGTTGCTTCTCCTTTAGTTTTTGGGTCAATCTTTACTTCACCATTTTTATCAAATTCAACATTTCCATCTTTATTTCTAAGTGGAATACCCTTAGTAAAGTGTTCAAATAAAACATAAGTATCCCAAAAACTTCTAGTTAATTTCTTAATAATAAACTGACTCGCTTTAATATCATCTTTAGATAAAACACCAGGTTTTGGAGATACACCAAAAAATTCTTGTACTTGATCCATCCCGATCTTCTTAAGATCTTTTAAGGATTTACCTTCCAGTTTTCCAGCTTCGTGTAGTTTCGTGTATTCTCTAACGAGATAATTATGTATCTTTGTTGCTTCTTTATTGCCTAATTTCTTATTAAGTTCTTCGTGAAGCATTACATCTTCTTTTTTCTTGGGTTTAGATGGGGTTTTTTTCTTCTCTTCCTTTTGAATCATTATCTCCTCAGGTGACAATGCAGTTTCTTTTTCTTCTACTGCTTTCATAATACCTTTTTCTTCTAAACCTTTTTTCATTCTTCCATAGATAGGACTAGCTTCAACAAACTCTTGAAGTCTTTGGTCAAGTAATCTTCTTCCTCTCTTTTTTGAATTTAGATAACCAGTTAAGGGAACTGTTTCTTTATTTGGTCCTAATGTATTTTTTGGATTATACTTTTTTATTAACCCTATTAAACCTCTATTTACTAGATGACTTGTTCTTGCTTGTTTTTTAGTGTCTTTTCATCAGATATAAAATCATCAACAATATCTCTTCTATCTTTAGGATCGTCAAAACCTTTTATTATACCTTTATCCTTTAAATCGAATAACCTATTTCCAACAACAGTACCTAACATGCTAGCCGCAAGATCAGCCGCCATGTCTAAATTAACATCTCTATACTCATCAAAAACCTTATTTGTTTCTTGATAAATTTCAGAAAATCTACCTTTACCATCTTCATCAACTTCTACTTTTTTGTCCTCTTGTACATTAACTTTACCTTTTGGAAGAGGTACTTTAAAACCCTCTCTTTGCCCCATGAATTTAGTATATTTCTTAAGATACTCAAAAGCGTTTACCGCATCAAAATTTTTCCAATTAAGACCTAATTTAGTTTCTTGATGAAAAATCCCACCTAATAATTTACCTATACTACTAAATGTTGCGCCACTTTCTAAATTTATATTTTCAACCTCCATTTTTTTCAGCACATCACTTAAGTTAGCAAGTTGCTCAAGATAATAGCCCTTTTCCGTTCTCTTATATTTACCACCATATCTAGCTTTAAAATACACTTGGGCAAGCGCACCGAGTTGTACAAGCGCAGGATCACCACTAGCTAAAAGTTGTTCTTGAATACCTTCTACAGCTTTCTTTAATTGTTTAAAAGGCATCTTCTCCTGTATTACATGTAATACATCGTGATGGAAAGCGTTTGATGTAAAAACACCTCCAGACTTAATCTCTTTTATTGAATTATCTCTAATCCCATAAACGTTTTCACCAACTTGCATAGCACCTGGAAATCCAGCTTTTCCAGTATCTGGATCTTTCTGACCATATATAAATTTATTTATATCTTGTTCTAATTCCGTTTTGGGATTTTTTACATTATAACCTAGCTTTTCAAAATACGCTAAAGCTTCTTCTTGGGTTTCAAATCTATTAACTTTAGCGTTAGCATAATCACCGTCTTCCCTAGAATTAACGTGTTCAGCAAATCTTCCCCATTCGTTATCTAACGCTTTAATGTGAAGTTCTTGTTTATTTTCTTGAGCAGCATTTAATATGTCTTGTTTTAACTCATTAATTTTAACTTCATTTTGTATAGTTTCAACAGTACCTACCTCACCTGGAGATTCCTCTTTTAACTTTTTATTCTCTTCTTCTAATTTACCTATCCCTTGTTGAGACTCTCTTTGATTTTTTAAATTTCTAATTACATTTACTTTAGCGTTAGCATCTAATTCTTTATATTTAGTTTCGTTAACAAAATCTTCTAATGCTTCTAATTCCGTGTAAATCTCATCTCTTTTATCTAAAGTAATCTCACCATCTTCATAAGCTTCGTTATACGCTGCTTTCCATTTATTAATAGCGTTTCTGGTAGCATTAGGATCTTTTATGGCTTGTATTCGAGCCCTTATTTCTTTAAAAGATGTTGTAGTTACTTTACCAGCACCAACTAATGGTCCTGTGGATAATAACGCTTGACCACCAGCTTCGGCTAATCTTTTTAAATTTTTATCTTTACTACCATAGTATCCAGTTGCAACACCCACACCACCTATACTTGTCGCTTCTTGTGAAATCTCAGTAGCGAATTCCATGAAACTAGCCTTTGTTAAATCTTTACCAACCGTTTTCCAACCACCAGCTACAAATTGTTTTAATCTAACCGCTAATAAATCTCTTCCTAAACTTTTAGGCATGAATTTAATGGCTTTGCTACCAACAAAAACAGTTGATACAAATTCAAGTCCAGCGTTAACAATACCAACTCCAACAGCTGGGTACAAATCGACTTCACCATTATTCAATATATCTTGCATGATGGACGCTCTTCCTTTCATTTTTACATTATCATCTGTAAATGTATCTTCATTAGGTAATGAATAAAATGCTTTTAACGCAGCTTCATCTCCTAAATTTGGAAAAGTTTTTCTTGCAGCTTCAATTTCAATTGATTCAAAACCAGCACCTCCCCCTTCTTGAACATAAGTAGAACCACCACCCGTGAAAAGAGCAGTTATCATCTGTACGGTTTGATCACCAAGCATGCCCTGCCACTCGTCTATTGTTAAATCTGGATCAGATATATCTTTACCAAATATAGTTGGAACTCTAATATCTTTAAGTTTTTGTTGATATTTTTCTTGACTAGCAATATTAAGAGTTATACTTTTATTTAGATTAAAAATATCTTTTTTGACTTGTTCTATCCTATCAGCGTTAGTATAATCAGGTGCGTCTTTAAACATTGTGCTACCTTGTATTTTTTTACCTTTAGCCCATTCCATTGGACTATCTTTCTGATTCCATGTAGCGTTAGGATCTTTACCTTGTAAATACTCTAATTCTTCTCGAGCATTTTTTAAATCAATACCATCATGTAATATATTTTTTTCTGCCCATGCTTTTGGAAACTTAATACCAGCAGTGACGTACGCTTGCCTAATGTAGTCTGAATCAAAACTAGTTATCCATCCAGGTAAATGAGAATCTTCTGCTTCTTTCCTCATTTTATCTTCTATAACAGTATTAAATCTACTTTCTAAAGCTTTCCAAACCCCCTCTTGAACATTTTTTAATTCTTGATTTCCCTCAAACAATTTATCTTGTTCCGCCGCAACAAGTGTATTATATTCCTCAACAGCTTTTTTGTATTGTTCGGGATCGCTTGTGTCATATTTGTTTTGAAGATCTTTTACAGTTTGTTGAGCGAAAGATTCTAAACTGCTATTTATTTCTTCAAAAATTCTATCAACACCAGGAAGTCTCTCAGCAGAAGACATTATATCGGTATAAGTTGATCTAACATGTGTAATCAATTCATCACTTGACAAGTCCGCTATCTTTTTAGTATTACCCTTTGTATCTTTAAAAGACACTTCATTTGTATTAGCGTAATTCCAAGCGGTGCTATAAGTCTCTTCATTCACCGCCCCAATCATATTTGATTCTGGAAGATTACTTTTGATAAAATCATTTATATCTTTAGCTGTTTGCTCAGAGGTAGGGCCCCAAAATCCACGCTTACCCTTTGTACTAAAACCAAATAAATCAAGATCAACTTCAAACTCTTTCTCTGCTCTATTACCATCTTTATCAGGTGGTGCTATAATAATAATTGCATCCGTGCCATACCCAAAAATTGATCTATCTTCATTTTGAGCAAAATCAAATCCTAAACCACCATACATTTTTTTAAGACGGTTAATCGCTTGTCTTTCGGGAACATCCACATCTTTCATTGTTACTTGTGGTAACTCCGATGAAAAATCTTTACCGTCTTTTGGTTGCTTTAAAGAATCATTTTCTGATAGTTTAGATTCAAACTCTGGAAATTTACTATTAATTAAATCCCAATCTCCATTAGCTTTAGGGTCGTTAGCAGTTTTAACATATTCCTGCAGTATAATAGGATCAAACCCTGTTAATTCAGGGAATTTACTATTAATAAGACCCCAATCGCCGTTTGCTTCAGGATCATTAGCTGTAGCTACATACTCTTGTAATATAAGATCTAAATCTTCCATTTACTACTATATTCTTGATTTTACTTTACTAACACTTCCACCTTTAGAAGCACCTTCAATTTCTAATAACCTATCAAAAGTTACAAATCTATCAGCATATGGCGTACTTGAAGCGTCTAATGTTTTATCTTTCAGATCTTCTAAATACTCCGCTCTACTTTTATATCTTACATATCCGTTACGTACAACGCCATCTTTACCTTTACCAGTTACTAGCGCGTAATAACCCATTGTACCTTTAAAAGTTTTTGATCTATCTACAACACTTCTATACACCGCTTCTCTTGTGTTCGGATCTAACTGTATAAAGTCACCTGAAGTTTCAGAATCTATACTTATGTCTTTAACTTCTGTATATGAGTAAAATGGTTTACCATATATATCATCTTTATCTTTATCTTTATCTTTATCACTTTTAACTGTTCTATCACCCTTTCCTATCTTATAAGCGCTATTACCAGCTTCGTTAGTTATAATTGTAGACACAACCTCTCTGTATAACGAATCATCTTCCATTATACGTTTAATTAATTCCTCACCATTACTAGAAGTAGTATAAAACTTTTTATCTTCATCAGTTCCTTTTATCCCATCACCATCATAATCTCCTCCAATTTGTTCTAAAGCAGTATACAAAATATCCATTGCATCATTTTTAAAATCTTCACGCACGTTTCCGGTTAAAATATTTTGAGGACTATCTTCCATTCCTTCAAACGCTTCGTAAGCAACATTTAGTATGTCGTTAGAATTTACCATTATTTTATTAAGTTTTTGCTTGAAGTCACGTTGGTAATTACTATCCCATATACGTTTAGATGATTTTGAATCTGTTTTCAAACTATTAAGTGCTTCTTGTGTAGCGATGAGAGGAGCGTTATTAATTTTACCTATCTTCTTATCTAATTCACTTAAAGACATTTTAACATCGGTACCTGGTAACGTGTAAACAATATCACCATCAACATATTCAGGGTTTGTTATAGAAGTGTTATTAATATAATCTTTGAGCATAAAATCTAATAATTTTGCTTCATCACTTCCTGATTTAGATAGAAGAGCGTGATTAGCACCATAAGTTAATAAATTACCAAAGATTTTACTATTATTTTTAACTGAAGAAGCATATTTATTCATTTCAGCCCCTATTTTCATTTTTTCTATATCAGTTTTAGCATCTTTCGATTTACTTTTAAGTCCTTGAACCGCGCTGGTATGAAGATTTAACATGTGATCATTTACATTTGGTGATTCTATCCAAGAGTCTCCAATAGCAGCACATTGCTCATTGATACTATCCATAAAAGCTTTATCCTCAGCATTTGTATTCTCAAAGGCTGTTTTTATACCTTCAGAAAAATCTTTTATATTTTTCGCTCTAGTAGCGTACACCCCACCTAAATCTGCGGGCATTTTAGATTGACCTTCTCTAAATGCTGCTGATACTAATGTTGCGTCCGCTTTTCCTATTAAACTTGCATTTGCCATATTGTTTGTTTATTTATTGTTTTCTATAAAGCCACTCTCCTGTACCATAACTTTTATTACGAACTGTTGCTGGGGTTGTACGGTTATATGTATCAATAAAATCATTACCACCACCTATTCCACTCCAATCTGCTCCTGCTAAACTAGTAAATGCATCCATTTGCATTTGTTGTGCTGCGGCATTAGCTTTTTCTTGGTTTAATAAAGCTTGTTGATATGCTGATTGGGCACCAGACGTTGAACCATATTGCATACCTAATAATGTTGCTTGTCTACTTGATTCAGCTTGTTGAACCATAATATCTCCCTGTCTTTCGGCTAAATCAATAGCAGAAGCTCCTTTTGCCGCAGCCATTCTATTAGCAGTTTCTTGAGCACCTATAGACGCGGACATTTCTTGCGCTTGTAATTGTCCTTGATTTGCCATAGCTTGAGCTAATCCAGCTATACCACTACCTCCAGCTGCACCTCTAAAAGATTCTAATATATTTGCTCTTTGTTGTGCGGTTTGTTGCGCTTGGAATTGAGCTTGTTGTTGGTTCACAGTTAGATCTTCATATACGTTTTCCATATCCTCGTAAGGATTTGTAAATTGTATTTGTCTATATTCTTCTTTTTGCTTTTCTAATATAGCCTGTTGCTCTTTTTGAAAAGCCAAAGCTTCTCTTGATTGTTTCGCAGCTTGTTTTCTAGCTTTTGATGCTCCAAATAAACTAACACCTGCGCTTATAACTGCTGCCCATGGAAATGCCGCCATATTCTTTTTGTTTTTATTTATTTATATAATCACAGTTTTCACTGTTTTTTTACTTTACGACGCAGATAGGAATTTTTCTACATTGAAATATAGTATAAAGCTAGTATCATCTACATTTACAAACTCTATATTACCTGTTATTGTTGCTACTCTACTAGTACCTCCAACTGTTAACACTGTATTTTGTGCTAACACTTGCGATGTACCAATAGTCCAATCACCAGCACCAGTTGTGCCTCCACCAGATGTTATTATTGGTAATGCGTATGGAGTAAAAGTTAATGTAATTCCATCAATAATTGAAACTGCTTCTGAAACAGAAAATTCTTTCACATTATCTCCATCTGGATTTAACGCTATAACTGTAACGGTACTACTAGCAGGTATACCATTACCTGTAACTCTATCACCAGTCACCATCTTACTCGCCACGTTATTATCCATAACTATTTTAGTTACATTAGAAACCGCTCCATCTACAGTATCTGTACTACGTGCTAAAGTTGTATCTACACCAATACCACTAATTGTTGAAACGTTATTTATAACACCCTCTCTATTTGCCACTGGTATTGTTGTATCAGCAGAATCTGATGTTACAGTTGTTGTAGGTACAGTTAATTCTACTTTTAAATCTGTTAGTTTTATTGTAGTGTCATGTATTGACTTAATAGCGGTTGAGCCGTAAGCATAAAAGAAAGTATCTTGAGCAGCTAAAGCGTTTTCTATTTGCCCATTAAAAGTAATATAACCTA
>Ga0098059_1001941_pt1 | contig 10051 bp, 21 predicted proteins | sample 20_taG_FD_92580 | JGI IMG/M metagenome (GOLD analysis project Ga0098059, IMG submission 92580) | Marine viral communities from the Subarctic Pacific Ocean - 20_ETSP_OMZ_AT15318 metaG | ecosystem: Environmental > Aquatic > Marine > Oceanic | place: Subarctic Pacific Ocean | collected 2015-01-19
ACTACCATTAAAGCAGCTTTTAAACCATCAATGTAACCAGATCTATAACACTGAGTTTCATCTTCTGTTAAAATTGCTTCTTCATAATGTGAATAATCATAGCACTCATCCATAGTACTATTTATTAAATCTTTTATTGCTTGTTTCATATTTAACTTAAATTATAACGGTGACCGTTGATTATTACTTGCACATCATCTGTGCTACTGAAGAATTTATCATCTTCATCTATATTATCTTCTAATATTCTGTTCACCGCTCTATCTACAAATGGTAATTGGTCATCTTCAAATGGTAATTGGTCATCTTTTCTTTGATTTTCCCAGTAACTTGAGTGATGCATATCCATTAGTTTTACTTGATAATCACTTACTCTATAAAAACTAGCACCAGTTTGATTTCTGTAATAGTTTTTAAGTATATAATTACAAAGGTAAATGTATCGATCTTCATGATTATGTATAAGAATACGCTTATATGTGTTAAAAGTTTGATAATTTTTATAGTAACTATTGAAATACTTTCTTTTAGCTTTATATTTTTTATTAATTTGGTAACAACTATAACTTGCACCATTGTTGTTAACTATCATTTTACGTATATAGCCACTTTTGTAAATAGAAAATCTATTTATTTCTTTTTGACCATTAGCATACATAGTTTTAAATGGTAGCTCAAACACTTGAGTACCTTTTTTACTTTGCCAATCTTTAGTGACATCTTTTATACCGAGAAGATCGAATATCGCTCTTGCTTCGTGTATACTTGTTATTTTATTTTCCATATTATTTAATATTTTAGTGGTTCTGGCAGGTATTTATCATACAAATCATCAGCTTCTTTGCCAAAACCTGCTTCTTTTAACGCTTTTATTACTTCAGTTATAGAATACCAAGCGGATTTACCTTGCTCGTATACACTATAATCATCACTATATTGGTAAAACCAGTCGTGATCTTGTAGTAATTTCTCTAATGTTTGTAATTTTGTATTCATATTATTATTATCTTTACTCATTCGTATTTGATTTGTGACTGAGGTAGGATTCGAACCTACACTCCATACCTTAGAAGGGTATTGCTTTATCCAGTTAAGCTACTCAGCCGTATTTAGTCTACTTCATCGCAGTTTTGACACTCAGATGATACTAAAGTACCATCAACATAGTGCATTACTTCAGTTTCTTGTGGCATAGTAGCACAAGAAGTAGTCAATATTATTAAAAAAATTGCTATTTTCTTCATATTAATGAGTTGTTATTCCGTTAGTTTCCGCCAAATTATGCAAAAATATGTCAAATTCAGCGTTTTCTTTGGCATATCGCTGTTCTAGTAGCTCACCACATTTCTCATACTCTTCAGTCATTTCAAAGTATTCTATTACTTCATCAATATCTGCATTAGTATAGTCAAATGGATCACCATAAAACATTGCTTTTTTATTTTTAGTTAAAATCTCATCTACTGTGGATTTTAAGCACATCACTCGGTACGAGTTGTTCATACATTTATCTATCATATTAATTCTATTATTGCTTCTGGTTTTAGTTGTATATTATCACTCATTGCACACTCATCTTTCATATATACTAGTTCACTTAATTGTAAAGTGTACAAGTATTCTTTAGCGTAATTAGTGTCAAATTGTAATATTATATTTATTATATATTGTTTATAATTCATTTACTTTATTTTTAGTTGTGGATTCGCTACAACACTTCAAGTTATGTGTCCACTTCTTGTTACCATTTAGGTTTTCAAGTAGTATCAACGCTTGACTAGTTAAGTCTTTTCCACATTTTTTACATATTATTATCATAGTGGTAATGGTGAGAATCGAACTCACTTGAACCATTATTACCTTGTCATTCATATTATTTTAAGTCATTAAATGTTACTCAACACTGACTATATACTTAAGTTTACTCCAGTTACAATTATATTGTACATGAATACACTAAAGAAGTAGAAAAAACTACTTGAACATATTACGAGTACTGACGTTACTGCGATTTCCTCGTGAGTGAACTTACGCTTCATTACGCTATGTCTTCATTTCTTACCGACAATGGTAAATTATTACTCGCAGTATATGATTTATACTTCGCCCAACACGCCATTGATTCAAGTTTTGATTTCATTATTGAAAACACTTTGTCATGATTATAAGTGGCAGTTTTACCATTTTTAAATTCAACATTGATTGTCGCATTTTTACCTACAAGTGATTGTCTTACTACAAATCTCTTGGAATTTATTACATTATTATTTGTCATAATTATTTATATTTATTTAGTTATTATTAATTAGTTATTTATATTATCGAAACGAGTTCGTTTTTATTTTGTGTAAAAGTAGCGATTTTGTTTATGTTATTAAAATTGTGTACTCATACTCCGCCCACTCTCAACGCTTACAATTTAGTCGTCACATTATTAGTGTGACATTAGCATTATAAGTTAGAAGACTAACAGGCTATTGTCATACAATCTGAGTTGCTGCGCCCATTGATTCACTACTTTAATAAGTGATGCTCGACTTACGTTCTGATTGCTTACATTTATATTATCAATATACATTCGTATTTATTTAGTGAAGTAAATAGTATAAATTAGTATAAATATATTATAATAATATAATAGAATAATATAGATTGTATAGATAGAGTATAGTAAGTATAGTTAGTTAGTGGATATAGATGGTAGAGATGGAGGTGATAGAGTAGAGGGGAGGAGGGAGAGGGATGAGGGGGGAGGAGGGAGGGAAGGAGGATAGAGATAGGAAGAGAAGGATAGATAGAAGGAATAGAGGAGAAGGATAAGAGGGATATAGAAGATAGGATAGATGGGATGAGGAGGATAAGAGATGTGGATAGGTTAGGATGAGGAGGATAGAGGAGAGAGGAGTATGAAGGATAGTTGGTATAGAAGATAGAGATAGAACGGGGATCGTTGGAGGGGTAAATCGTAATGAATGGGATTGATGTTGGATATAATGGCGGGGGTGGTAATGGGGATTGGGTTTGGGGGAGGGGGGTAGGGTAGTAGGGAGTAGGGGGAACACTATACTCCTATATTTACAATACGGGAGTAAATATGACAAACACTATGTAATTATCTTATTTGTACAACAAAGAATAAACACAACAATTATGGCTACACTGACATCTACATTAACTTTATCTAGTTCGGACATTTCTTCCGATGCTTTATCATTTTCAGTTACAGACGGTGGAACGGTAGTAGCACCTATAGAAAATATAGCTAGAATAACAGCAACTACTACGGGTAATGCAAGTATTATACTACCAAGTGTGGATGCTACAAGATATGTTTATATAAAACACCTTGGATTAAACTCAGCTGGCGGCTCATCTGGTGCCGATCAAGTAAAAGTAGAAACAGCTGATGGTACAGAGATAATGCGTATTTCTAAAGATGAGTTCGCATTTTTCCCACACTACGCTGGAGGAGCTGGTTTAATACAACTAGAAGCAACGGCAAACACGGTACAGGTTGAATACGCTTACTTTACTAGATCATAAAATAAAAAATAACTATGGCAACATTAACACCCACATTAACATTAGCTAGTACGGATGCATCGTCAGATGCTATATCATTCTCAGCGACACTTGGTTTGTCGGTAACCCCTCCAAGTAAAGGAATATCAAGGATAAACGCAACTGCTACAGGTGGTGATAATATAATAGTGCCAGCAGGGACAGCTGTTGCATATCTATATGTTAAACATACAGGAACAACGGATGGATCTACTGCTACAACACAAGTAGTAGATATTGAAGATACTGATAACGTTGCTTTTGCTCGTTTAGGCCCTGGAGAATTTGCATTCTTACCTTATAGTAAAGCAGCCTCAAGCAAAGGAGTACAACTTCAAGTAAATCACGCAAGTGTAGTGCAAATGGAATACGCATTTTTTACTAAAGCATAAAAAATAACTAACAATTAAAAATATAACACATGGCATTTAAAATGAAAGCGGGCAAAGAAGGCCCATTTTACAAAAACTACGGTATAGGTAAAAAATCACCGATGCAAAAACCTGGAGATGACAAAAAGCATGGAACAGGTATGTTAAAAGACCCTGATTTATGGAAAAGATTGAAGGAAGAGAAAGATAAAGAGGCTTACGGAGAAACCGGAAAACCTGCAACTGTAGAGCCTAAAAAAGAGATAACTCCTCAGACTTCAAAAGACTCATTCAAAAAGAAAAGCGCAGAAGAAAAAAGAAGATATAAAGAATCACCAATGCCTAAAAATGGGGATGATGACAAATACAAAAATAAAATGAAGAAAGATATTGGGGTTGAGGGCAATAAAGAAGAAGCTCCAGTTCCACCAACTCCACCAACTCCTGATAGTGTTCCAGAAAGTAAAGTGCCAAAGAAGAAACAACGAGAACAATATAAAAAATATAAATCGGGAAAACCAGAGCAAAAAGGAAGGCAAGTTGCAAAAATTGGTACAGCATTTCCTAAAAATAGTCCAATGCAAGGATCAGGTAAAACTTATGCTGGTGGAGATCAGGGTGAAAGATACGAAGGTGAGGATGAGTTTAAAAAACAAGAAAGGCGTGACGCTAAAGCAAGAGTTCGAATGATTGATAGAAAATACCCTGATATGGATGCTCGTCGTAAAGCAAACCTAGCCCTTTCCAGCAAATACAGAGGTTACACAGCGAAAGATGAAGCGAAAGAGGTGAAAGATCAAATGGCAAAAAGTGGTAAGGAAGGCATTTGGGGCATGATGTCCACTGCGCGTGATATGAACAAGAAAAAATAAGGAAAATCCTTATACCTAATAACAACAAAACCAAATAACATGACATACATATACTATAAAAGTAGTACATATACTACTGAACCTAAAATTTCAGAGAAACAAACGGACGAATGGAAGCATTTAGCCGAGAAAAAGAACTGGAGAATTACACAATTACCTAACGGATTTTACCAAACAGAGGTAAATAAACCTGATAACAGCGATTCTTGGGTGGATATCACACGAAGAGAAACAATGGAAGGTGCAGAAGCCGCAATTAACGGTAGCGTGGAGCATTTTACTAAAAAATTAGAATATATAAAAGGCCCTAAAGTGGTCAAAACTTTTAAATAACTATGGCTTTTAAACTAGGATCAGAAGGAAGAGGGATAAATTTTCCTAACAAAACCTCTTTTAAGGGAAAGGTTAGGGAAAACGGTAACATGGGAAAAGGTGTTGTAGCTCAAGCAAATAATGATGGATCCATTGATGTAGACCCAAGCGTTGACATAAATAGTGAATATGGAGCTAAAGTAATGAAGCATGAGCAATGTCATTTGGACCAAATGGAACAAGGCAGAGCGGGTTACGGAGACAACTGGGTAATGTGGGAAGATAAAATATATATTAGAAAAGAAGAGAACGGTGAACCAATAATTGATGGACCAAATGGTAAGTGGCCAGAAGGACATCCTAATCATCCTTGGGAAGCAGAGGCTATCCAAGCAGAAACAGAATAATAACAAATTTAAAAAAAAATATGGCATTCAAAATGAATAAATCTGCATTTAACTTCGGACAAGGGACGGGTAGTGCACTAACTAAATCTCCATTAACAAAATCCCCACCAATGGGGAGCGAAGCAGACCAAAGAAGAGAAGCTAAACTTATGGAACAAGGTCCAGCTGTATCTGGCGAAATGGATGCTGTAGTAGTTACTCCTAAAATGGAAGAAAAAAGAGAGAAGAAGAAGGAAAAGGAAGCTAATAAGAAAGCAAGGGAGGAGAAAAGAAAAAATAAGAAGTTAGCTAGGCTTGATAAGAAAAGAGCTAAAGTTGAATTCGGTAAAGATTCTGAAGAGTTTAAAGAGGCAGATGAATGGTTAGATGCTCATAAAACTGGCCAAAACAAGATAAAAGCAAAAGTTGGAGAAGCTAAGGATAAAGTAAATGAAACTGTTGATAAAGTAAAAACTAAGGTTGGTGAAGCAAAAGCTAGTGTTAAAGGTAAGGTTGACGAATTAAAAACTAAGTATACTAAGTCTGATGAGGAGAAAGAATTAAAAGCAAAACAGGATTTAGCTAAACTTAAAAGAAAAAATCCTGAAAAGTATGCTAAATTACGAACGGAAGAAATAGCTTCTAGTGCAAAATCAAATGATGGCTCAAAGAAAGCTTAAATATTAAATAACTATGGCAAGAACAAGTAAAAGTAGAGGCATGAAGCCTTTTAAAATGAGATCACCTGAAACACCCTACCCTTTTTTAAAAGGATTAGGAAAAGGACTTAAAAGCTTAGTTAATAAGACACCAATAGGTATGATAGGTAACGCTTTAAAAGGCGGTGGTGGTGGTGATGCTGGTGGTGCAGATGATGTTAACGCGAAAATAGACGAAATACACGAAGCGCTAGTTGGTGGTGGTGGTGGAGGAATTGGAAGTGGTACGGGTGAGGCCCAAACTCTAGCTAAAGCCGCTAAAGACGGCGCGTTAACTAAAAAAGCAGGACCTCTTTTTCACAACGAGCATAAAGGACAATCAGACCCAAAACATGAATTACACACACATCATCCTAAGTCACCAAACCATCCTGATAATCAGCCAAAATTTAAAGTAGATGGAAAAGAGGTATCTTTTGATGAGTTTGCACAAACTGATGGAGGTTTGGAAAAAGATGAAACTGGCAAGTGGGTACCGAAAAGGAGACCCAAAACCTGAAACATTAAAAAATTAAATTAAATTAAATTAAATACATTATGGAATACAACTTACCAAGCGAGTTGGTTAAAAACCTCGACTTTGGTGGTGAAGCTAAGGATAGAGTCATTACTGGAGTAAACAAATTAGCCCAAGCCGTAAAATCTACATTAGGCGCGTCAGGAAAATGCGTTATATACGAAGATGGGAGAGGCAAACCGGTCATTACAAAAGACGGAGTAACCGTTGCAGAAAGCGTAGTCTTATATGATCCGGTCGAAAATATGGGTGCAACACTCATAAAAGAAGCTGCCAGAAATACAGTAAAAGATGCTGGTGATGGCACAACAACTGCTACAGTATTAGCTGAAGCAATAATCAAACAAGTAGACACTGCGGTCGCAGAAGGTCTTACAATCAGAGAGATTAAAGATGGAGTAAACGAGACATTAGAAGATGTAGTCAAGTATCTTGATAATATCGCTATAGATGTAGAAGGTGATATGCTTAAATCTGTTAGTGCTATATCTTGTAACAACGATAAAGAGCTAGGAGCTATTATAGCGGAAGCTTACGATAAAGTTGGTAAAAATGGCGTAGTACTTATGGAGGAAAGTGAATCAGAGGATACATACGTTGACGTAGTTGATGGTGTTAAAGTTGATTGCAACCTAACATCACCACACTTTGTTACTAATACAGAGAAACAAACATGTGAATTAGATAAACCACTTGTTTTTATATGTTCATCTGAAATACCTAATGTTCGTAAGATACAGTCAATATTAGAACACGTTATTAAAAACAATAGATCTTTACTAATTGTAGCACCAGTAGCTCAACAAGTTAAAGCCGCTTTACTAATGAATAAAGTAAAAGGTACTATTAAGGTTAATATTATTGACTTACCAGGCTTTGGTCCTACTAAAAAGGATGCTACAGAGGATTTAGCTATATTAACTGGAGCTACAGTGATGAACGAAGAACTTGGCGATGATTTAGACCTAATGAAGCCAGAACATTTAGGCGAGGCTGAGTTTTCTATAACTGATGATAAAAACACTGTATTAACACTAGAAGGGATGACTGAAGGTATAGAAGACAGAATAGATGAGTTAAACAAACATTTAGCTGAAGAGTCAAATGGTTTTATTAAAAAGAAACTAGAAGACAGATTAGCTATGTTATCAGGTAGTGTAGGTATAATAAGAGTAGGTGCTAATTCTAAGGTTGAATTAAAAGAAAAGAAAGATAGAGTAGAAGATGCTATATACGCAACTAAAGCCGCGTTACAAGAAGGTATAGTACCAGGCGGTGGAATTGCATTATTAAACGCATCTCAAAAAATTTCGACCAGCAAAGCTGGTGAAGTGTTACTTAATGCTTTATCTTCTCCATACGAAGTGATTATGGAGAACGCTGGACTAATGATGAATCCTAGTAATCTAAAAGAAGGATATGGTTGTAACGTAATAGACGGTACATTCCCTAATATGGTACGTGAAGGAATAATAGATCCAGTACTTGTAACTAAATCTGCACTTAAGAATGCTGTAAGTGTAGCGCTAACTATAATGTCAGCAGATTGTGTAATCTCAAATATAAGAATGGATGCAAGCAATTAATGATTACGTAATAGTAGATATAATAAAAGAAGGACCTAAGAAAGTAGGTGGTTTTATATTAACAGACGAAACAGATGAAACTAACAGATATAAAAAAGGAACTATCATTTCTGCGGGAAATGATGCTCCGATTGTTAAAAGAGGTGATAGTATTTACTATGATGCTATTGCTGGTCACGATATTAGTTATAATGATAGTATGTACCGGGTAATACGTTCTAGGGATATAGTTATAGTGGAATGATTACTATTCACTAAAAACGTGTAATCTCTATTAAAGAGATTATACATAAACTATAAACCATAAACAATAAACTTAGAATCATAAATTAATTATTAATCATAAAAAAAATTATAATATGAATTATTTATATTTTGCAGAAGGAGCAGTAGAGACAACAGGGGAAGGTTGTATGTTTCCTGCTAGCAATTTTTTAGGTGCAGATGCTATATCTGCCACGACAACAAGGTTGTCTTTTAAAGCAAGAAACGGTACACTTGCAGATGATGATGTACTAATAACACACGCCTCTGGAAAACACGTTGAGGTCGCTGAGTTAATTGCTAGTGTATTAGAACCAAGTTCTGTTACTAGAACTAAATTTATAGTAGTAGCAGATCAAGAGCACGGTGTTTACTTAGATAATGGAAATGAAGCTGGTTTAACTGGTGCTGTTGTAGTTACCACAGTAGCTTAATTATTAATAAATTTAAAATAAAAAAATTATGAAAAGATATCTTTATTTTGGCGAGGCTACAGTAGAAACAACAGGTGAATCTTGTATGTTTTCAGTAGACTCATTTTTAGGCATGACGCCAGCAAGTGCAACAGCAACTGATATGAGATTTTTATCAAGAAACGGAGAATCATCAGATGATAATGTTAGAGTAACTCACACTGGGCATACTCCAAAAGCTTTTATGACGGAAATTGTTAAGTTTATGCAAGCTAATCAAAAAAATCCATTTTTGATTATAGCTGATAAAACTAATCCTACCGCTGTATCAAGCATGGTAGCAAGTGTGAACGTAGCAACTGAAGCGTAGTACTAACTTTAAAAATATAAAAAAATGAATGTAAAAGAAACTTACTTATACTTTGCAGAAAATTTAGGTGCTGACGCGGCAGGAGACTGTGTTACAGTTCCAGCTTCTAGGTTTTTAGGATGTGATCCTATATCTGCAACAACAACAAGAATATCATTTTATGCACAGTCAAATACTGTTAGAGACGATGATATTTTACTTACTCACGTAACTGGTAAATTTAAAGAAGTTTGCGAAGCTTTAGCTGACGCTTTAAGTGATACTAGTGGTCAGTTAGTAGTTTTTGCAGATGAAGACAATGGTATTTATCACAGAAAACTAAGAGATTTGGGATGTGTTGATTCAAGCACAGAACTTAATATCACTTTAGCATAATAAATGCGATTAACTAGTCACGATCTTCGTGATTTACAAATTCTTAAGTATTACAGGCTCGTTAGAAAATGGGCCTGTAAGACTTACGGGTTAACAGACGCTGATCTTGAATTACTAATCTATTTAGATTGCAAGGGGCGTTTTACAAGAAATGAATTTATCGACGGAACATATACCATGAGTTGGGATAAGAACCGTTGGGAAAAACTAAAGAGGAATGGTTGGATAGAAACGTGGAGACACAGAAACAGAACAACCATCAAATACTCTGTATTCAAAACCTCTTTTAAATGCTCACACTTAAT
>Ga0098059_1001942_pt1 | contig 10050 bp, 15 predicted proteins | sample 20_taG_FD_92580 | JGI IMG/M metagenome (GOLD analysis project Ga0098059, IMG submission 92580) | Marine viral communities from the Subarctic Pacific Ocean - 20_ETSP_OMZ_AT15318 metaG | ecosystem: Environmental > Aquatic > Marine > Oceanic | place: Subarctic Pacific Ocean | collected 2015-01-19
ATGGTAAACCTCATTTATCGTTTAGACCAAATACTATAACATACGCTGTAGAGTCAGATTCTAACATAGGTAGAGAAGTCGCGACCGCAAAAATAGGTATAGTGTTTCATACAACATATAACAATGGATTACAAGGAGGTGCAACATTTGGAGCTGATGTAAGCGGATTAAGACGTAATCCTAATATTTGGTTTGATGATGCATATTTTAAAGATACTACTGGTATAGTAACATTAACTACATCAGAAGCAAAAGAAGTTGCAGCGTTAATTAAAAAAGCGGACTCAATAAAAATAAATTATGATAATCTTCCAAGTGCAGAATTAAACATTTATCTTAATGCAGAAATAAAAACCGGTCAATTTGTTGATAATGCGGCTATATCGTTTAAAGCATTCCAGAAATGGTTAGAACAGCGTATTGATAAAAAGATTGCAAAATTAAAATCAGATCGCGGAATAGAAAAGGCTACATTGGCTAAACAACAAAGAATGTCAGTGTTTAATGAAAGAAAACAAGACATTTTAAATATATTTACAGTATCAAAATTATTAGCAGAAGCAAAATTAATTTTTGTTAGAAAATATAATAATGCCATATCAATCACTAAACATTTTAAAGATGATGGTAAAGGCGGATTAGTTGTTACAGCACCAGAAGGGTATGTAGCAGTCGATCATATAGGTCAAGGAGTCAAATTTGTTGACCGAATAGAATTTAGTAGAGCAAATTTTGCAATGGATAAAGGTTTTACTAAGTAACAACTGTATATTTATATAAAACGTAATAAAGGACATTATGAAAGAATCAATTTTAAGAGAAACTATACGAAAAGAAATTCGTAAATCTCTAAAAGAAGCTGACGTTACTACTGGTGTAGAACGTGAGACTAGTAAAATAGAAAAAAATGCTGGAGTAAAAATGCTTAAAAGAGCGTTAGCTCAAGGATCACCGCGACAACAAGCCGCCGGCTTAGTCAAAGTAATTGATGCAATATCAGGTGGTAGTACAGCTGTAAAAAATGCATTAGTAATGATGTTAAAACAAACTGATTTAAATGCAGCCCCTGAAGCGGCTCCACAGGAACCAGTAGCAGAATCTAATGGAGAGATGACCGGTGCATTAGCAGGTAGACAAGCAAGACTAGATAAAACTCAAGCTTTTGTACAATTAAAAAATGTACTAGCTCAAAAACCAGCATTACAGCAAGTAGATTATGTAATACAATTGATAAATGGATTAGGTTTAAGAGATGCTGCCAAAAAACGATTGGTAATAAAATTACGCCAAGGTATACAATAATATGTCAAGTAAGTTACAAAATATAAAAGCTGTAAAACAATTATTAGCGGGTAATCATAAAATGCAAACTCGTAAAAGTATTTACACCGGTTCCACAAAAACAGAAATACCAGAAGAAGATATTATTGAGCGATTTGAAGATGGAAAACCAAAAATTTGGATTGAAACATCTGCTAAAGGTATTAGAACTCGTGTTACTCAACACGATGGATTTAAATCACGAGAACCTGAAAATTCCATTTTAAAAACAGTTCAAGACGCATTAGCTGTACCAGAAAAATGTCCTAAATGTGAAACAAAAATGCGTAATGAAGAAAAGCGTCTTAATTTCAAATTTTGGTATTCACGAAAAATGTGTTTTGGATGTGTATTAACAGAAGAACGTCGTATTAAATCTGAAGGTGAAGAATCGTGGCAAGAATATCAAAATAAAATAATGTCTGCTAATGCAGAATCATGGTTTACAGATACAGATAAAGAAGTAGAAATATTAAAACAATCTGTTAAAGAAACTGTATGGGGTAATGCAGATGGTGAACGTGGCGAAGTAGATATATCATCTACAATTAAACGTATTGAGACAGATTATAATGAATTAAAAGAAACGATTAGAAATCAATTTCCGGAGACGTCTAATGGCAATAAATAGATCATTAAATAAAATTGGTAAAGAGTTTGATAAGTTAGTTGTAGATATGAAGAAGTTAGCTGGTGAGTATGCAAAAGCGGATGGTTCGAAGAAACAACAATTAGTGTCAAAATTAAAACAAATGACCAAAAAGAAAAAACAATTACAATCGGAAATGGAGTCTGCTGTAAACGCGGCTGATAAAGATGTAGAATTGCAAATCGACGAAATGACAAAATTAATACGATCAGAAGTTACTAAATTAATGAAAGAACAATATGAGCATCTTAAATAAAATATTTTCAAGTGGAGCAACAGAGTTAGTTAAAGGTGTTGGTGGTGTATTAGATAATCTAACAACTTCCAAAGAAGAAAAACTCGAAGCAAAACGTAAGATGAAAGAATTAATTGCTAACCATGAAGCTAAAATGGAGCAAAATATAACTGATCGTTGGTCAGCAGATATGAATTCAGATTCTTGGTTATCAAAAAATGTTAGACCATTAGTTCTTATATTTTTAGTTGTATCAACGGTGTTAATGATATTCATTGATGCTGGAGTATTAGCTTTTGAAGTAGAAGAAAAATGGACAGACCTTCTCCAATTAGTTCTTATTACTGTCATAGGCGCTTACTTTGGCGGCCGCACCATGGAAAAAAGAGTTAAGAAATAATTTGTGATATTGCAAATAATTTATTATATTTAAAGTAATGGCAGTTAAAAAATCTCTTAAAGAAATTATAGGTGATGAATACAAACGGTGTTCACAAGACCCTATACATTTTATGCGCAAGTATTGTGTAATACAACATCCTACGCGCGGAAAAATGTTATTTAACTTATATCCATTTCAAGAAAAATCATTACAAGAATTAAAAGATAATAGATATAATATTATTTTAAAATCTAGACAATTAGGTATATCAACATTAACAGCAGGGTATGCTTTATGGAAAATGATATTCCGATCTGATTTTAATGTTCTAGTAATTGCAACAAAACAGGACGTTGCAAAAAATCTTGTAACCAAAGTTCGAGTAATGAATGAAAATTTACCAAATTGGTTAAAAGGTAAAACATTAGAAGATAACAAATTATCATTACGTTATGGAAATGGATCACAAATTAAAGCAATTTCTTCTAAAGGCGATGCCGGTAGATCTGAAGCATTATCATTATTGATATTTGATGAAGCAGCTTTTATCGATAAAATTGATGAAATATGGACAGCGGCACAACAAACATTAGCAACTGGTGGTGATTGTATTGCATTATCAACTCCAAATGGTGTAGGTAATTGGTTTCATAGAATGTGGGTAGATGCGGAAGCAGGTGGAGAATTTAACACAATAAAATTACATTGGACAGTACATCCAGATCGTGATGAAGCATGGCGTATTAAACAAACTGAATTATTAGGAGAAAAAGGTGCGGCACAAGAATGTGATTGTGACTTTATATCATCTGGTCATACCGTTGTCGATGGTAATATATTGCAATGGTATTCTGATACACATGTTAAAGATCCTATAGAAAAAAGAGGATTTGATTCCAATTTCTGGATATGGGAATATGCTGATTATAATAAAAAGTATATGGTAGTAGCGGACGTCGCTAGAGGTGATTCTACTGATTATTCAGCATTTCACGTCTTCGATATTGAATCTTGTCAACAAGTTGCTGAATATAAAGGTAAGATAGGAACTACTGAATATGGGAACATGTTAATTGCTGTTGCAACAGAATATAATAATGCATTACTTGTAATTGAAAATGCTAATATTGGATGGGCATCGATACAAGTTGCTTTAGATAAAGGTTATTCAAATTTATATTATTCATATAAACAAGATGGGTATGTTGATGAAGATGTTCAATTACGTAAAGGATATGATTTAAAAGGTAAATCAAAAACAGTTCCTGGATTTTCAATGACTTCTAGAACACGTCCATTAGTAATTTCAAAACTAGAAACATACTTTAGAGATAAAACGCCGATAGTTCATTCAAAACGATTAGTGGATGAGTTATTTACATTTGTATGGTTAGGCCATAGAGCAGAAGCGGCTCGAGGCTATAATGATGATTTAGTAATGTCATTCTCTACCGGACTATGGATGAGAGATACAGCATTAAGATTACAACAACAAGGTATGGATTTAAATAGAAAAGCATTAGGACACTTTGGAAAATCTCAAGGTGTTTATTCTGCTACTCAACAAACACCAAAAGAATGGCAATGGAAGTCAGGAGATAGTGAAAATTCTGATTTAAAGTGGTTACTCTAATATTTATTTATATAGGTAAAATATGGCAGATACTTCGTTAAGAGCACGGTTAAGTAGATTATTTGCAACTAATGTAGTTGTACGTAGAATCTCAAAAAATAGATTAAAAGCTGTTGATACAAATCGTTTACAATCAACTGGAAACATGTCTAATAAACGATATGTTGATAGATTTTCCGGCGTTCATAGAGGCATGCCAGGATATGGTACATATAATCAAAACCAAACATTTCATACATCTAAAATAGAATTATTCACAGATTATGAAGCAATGGATACGGACCCTATTTTATCATCCGCTCTGGATATTTATGCAGATGAATCTACAGTAAAAGATGCAGACGGTGATACATTAACTATTACATCACCAAACGATGATATACGAAAAATACTTCATAACTTATTTTATGATATATTAAATGTAGATTATAATTTATGGCCATGGATTCGTAACGCATGTAAATATGGTGATTTTTATTTACATTTAGATATTGAAGAAGAAGTAGGAATTGTAAATGTAATGCCATTATCTGCATATGAAGTGATGAGAGAAGAAGGATTTGATGAAGAAAATCCATATGCACATAAATTTACTTTAAATAATACTCATGGCGGAGGCTCTCATAATTTTGCTTCTTATAAAGGCGAAGGAAATATGCAAGAATTTCAATCATTTGAGATAGCACATTTCCGAATGTTATCAGATACGAATTTCTTACCATATGGTAAATCAATGATCGAACCCGCTCGAAAAATATTTAAACAATTAACTCTCATGGAAGATGCAATGTTAATTCATAGAATTATGAGAGCCCCTGAACGTAGAATATTTAAAATAGATGTAGGTAATATACCTCCAGCAGAAGTTGATAATCATATTCAAGGAATTGTTAATAAAATGAAAAAGATTCCTTATATCGATGAGAAAACAGGAGATTATAATCTTAAATTTAATATGCAGAATATGATTGAAGATTATTTTATGCCAGTGAGAGGCGGTGAGTCTGGAACATCTATAGAAGCATTACCTGGATTATCATCTGAAGGTCAGATTGAAGATATTGATTATTTAAAAAATAAATTATTTGCTGCATTAAAAATACCAAAAGCGTTTTTAGGGTATGATGAAGGTGTTGAAGGTAAAGCAACATTAGCGGCAGAAGATGTTAGATTTGCAAGAACAATTGAACGTATACAAAAAATATTTACATCTGAATTAACTAAGATTGCAATTGTGCATTTATATACTCAAGGATATAAAGATGCAGAATTAGTGAATTTTGAATTATCCTTGACTAATCCATCAATTGTATATGAAAAACAAAAAATTGAAGTTTTGGAAAGTAAAATTGGTCTAGCAACTAATATGAAAGAATCAACTTTATTTTCTCAAAGATGGATATATGAAAATGTATTCGGATTGAGTCAAGATGAATGGTTAGCAGAACAAGAACAAGTAATAGAAGATTTAAAACAAGACTTCCGTAAAGAACAAATTAAGTCAGAAGGTAATGATCCTAAAAAGACTAATCAATCATTTGGTACGCCTCATGATATTGCATCAATGCATGTTGCTAATAAAGATGGTTTATTACCTGGACAAGAACAAGAACATGTTGCAGGTACTGGTAGACCGCCAGAACATCAATCATGGGGCACGCATGATTCGCCTCATGGAAGAGATCCGTTAGCTATTAAATCATTAGGTAAATCATTATCAACTGACAAATCACCTCTACAGCATGACTACCGCGGAGGATCGCCATTGAGTACTGAAAACATACAAATTAATTCCTTGATCGATACGATGAAATCATCTAACGTTATAAAACAGACTTTATTAAATGAAAAACAAGATAAAGATTCCGGAACAATGTTAGATGAATCGCAATTAATCGAGGAATAAAATAATATTACAGCATATTTATTAAAAAGTATGATTATACAGGGCGACATTTCATGAAACGAATAAAACATGCAAAGGTTAAAAATACCGGCATTGTCTTTGAATTACTTGTAAGGCAGGTAGCATCGGATACAATGAATAATAGAAACTCTCAAGCACTCCGCCTACTTAAAAGACATTTCAAAACAAATTCCGAATTAGCTCAAGAATTAAAATTATATCGATCATTAGCTCAAGAGAAATTTTTATCGGAATCTAAAGCAATGAAATTTTTAGAAGCCGTAGTTCGCACTCGCAAGCAATTAAATGAATCTCAATTGAGACGAGATAAATATAATTTAATAAAAGATTTAAAGAATACATATAATTTAGATGAGTTTTTTAAATCACGTATTATAAATTATAAAACACATGCTTCGGCATATAAATTATTTGAATATGCGGAAGCCGATGATCCGGCACAGTATATATCAAATAAATTTTCGTTAGTAGAACATATACAAACTCAAGTTAAGGTAAAGAAAGATTCGCCTATGTTATCTACCCAACATAAAGATGTACGTATATTAGCTTCAAAATTAGTTGTTGATAAATTTAACGAAAAATATTCAAACTTAAACGAATCTCAGAAATATATGTTACGTGAGTATATTAATAATGTTACAGACTCTGTTAAATTAAGAAAGTATATAATATCTGAAGTTTTAAATTTAAAATCATCTATTGCTAAATTTAAAACAAGTATACCAAATAAAGTAATACGTATAAAATTAACTGAAGTTTCTAATTTATTGACTAAACTAGGAAAGCGTCATACATTGCAAGATAAAGATGTTTTAACAATGCTTAGATATTATGAATTAGTCAATGAACTTAAAAATGCAGGAGCTAAATAATGTCATATATAATTCCAAATGATTATAGCCAATTCGAACGATTAGGACATCCAGGTCGTATTATTAGTGTATATGAATATACTGGTGGGCAGGTCGACTTTACCGGATCAATGTATGGTTATGGTGCTATAAAAGTAGTAACACATGGAGAAGCGACTGCTAGTTTATCAGCCGGCGGACAAATACCATGTGAACATTTAGCATCTCAAGCAATTGTATATCCAATATCAGTATCACAAATACAAGGGGCTAGTGCCGGCGACTCGAAAATATACGTATTTAAAGTACAAGGAACAGTGTAATGAAATTACTCGAAGAAATGAAACAATTCTTTAAAGAAGATAAATCTAAAGATAAAGAAATAGCAGAGGCTAATGTTACCGGTAATATAGATGGTGGAGAAGGTCCTGTAAAAACACCTCATGCTTTTGGAAAAGAAGAAGATGAAAAGGATAATGCCGAAGTATTTGACTATAAAAAAGCAAAAACAGCTGATAAACATTTCGAAAGTACTTATAAAAAAATGATATCTACTATGGAAGAACTTCATGAAGTATCTTATAGAGATTATAAAAAAGATCCTACATCTACTCCGCAACAGAAAGTTAACAGAGGTATAATGGAAGTTAACCGTATGTTGAGTGAAATGGAAAAGATTGTTAACAATAATTTGCGTTTAAAGACCGAAACTGGTATGCAATCAGGTCATTTTTGGAAAGCAACTGGTAAACGATTTGCTAAAATAAATGAACGTATGTTACGTGTTGCTCATAGATTAAAGGAACTATCATCATGATATTAAATAGAACTTGGCAACAATTTGTTAAAGCAAAAGAAAATGTAAATCTAACATTACAAGAACAGAAGCGTAAATATGCAGATGAGCGAAAACGATTTGAAGCACATCAAGCATTTTTAAATTCTGGATTATATATGAAGGGGAAGTAAAATGAATAAACAATTATTAGTAGATTATTCTGTGTTTGAAGTTTCACCTCAATCAATAAATGAATCATTAACTCAAAATAATGGTAAGTTAATCGTTAACGGTGTTTTACAAAGAGCTGAGTCTAAAAATCAAAATGGTAGAATATATCCAAAAGAAACATTAATGCGTGAAGCTAGTAATTATGCTGGTACATTTATAAAAGAACGTAGAGCTTTAGGAGAATTAGATCACCCCGATTCATCAGTAGTTAACTTAGCAAACGTATCTCATAACATATTGGAAATGGGATGGCAAGGAGATGACTTGGTAGGTAAGGTAGAAGTACTAGGAACACCGGCCGGGAATATACTTAAAGAATTATTTAAATCAGGTATACGATTAGGTATATCTTCAAGAGGAATGGGGTCTGTTAAAGAAGTGATGAGAGAAGGCGATGAAACATTAGAAGTACAACCTGATTTTGAACTAATTGCATTTGATTTTGTTTCTAATCCATCTACTCAAGGAGCATTTTTATCTCCAGTAAATGAATCAAAAAATCATGTAACAAATAAATTTATTAATATTGAACGAATTATTACTGATATTATAACGGAGTTTTAATTATGGCATTAGAAGATTTACAATCACAGTATGGTCCTAGTAACCCTCAAGGTAAAAAAGGTACTGGCGAATCAAAAGATTTACTAGCATTTGAACCAAAAGCTGTTACAGGACATGATAAAAATTTTAATAGAAGTAAATATGCTACTTCGGAACAGCCTGGTATAAAACCAACCGGCCCAGATGTATTTGGAAACATACCAGCAGAAAGATCCGGAGAGTAAAATGAAATTAACAGATTTATTAAAAGAACAATCAGAACCAATAGATTATCAATACTATATTGATCAAACAAATGGATTATTGCAAGCAATAGATGATTTTCAAAAAGAATTATATACTGCATTAGAAGCAAAGGATGAGGAAACTGGTGATCCTCAATATCAGCAATTACAAAATCAAGTTGGTAGATATTTACAAGGAGCTGAAAAACAAGTATCAGCTATGGGAAAAATGTTAAATCGGAAACAAAATTTAGCTAAACAAGATACATTTTCTGCAGATATAGGAGATTTATAATGAATAAATATGAAAACAAATTAATGAAACATATCCTAAATGAAAAATATTTAGGAGAGGAAGATGACCAAAAAATGCCCAAAGAAGATCGTGATGCATTTTTAGAAGCAGTTGGTAACTTTCATAAGTTAGGTGAGATGGTATATGGTTCGGGTAGATTAAAAGAAGTTGCAGAGACGTTAAAAAGCGTGGTAGAACGGGCAGAAAAGGTAACTATATCAGAAACAGAACATTGGTTTGACAATGTTACAACATCACGTCATATGAAACAAATGAATGAAGCATATAAAGTTTTTGAAAAAACTGCAACTGAAATGAGTTCGATGCAACAACGTTTAGAATCTGCATATGAGGATATGGGTACTGTATTAAATCGTTATTATAAAATAGGCGAATCTCTTAAAGAAGATTAGGTTATTTGAAATATATTTGTTATATTAAAAACAAAAATAGGTTATATGAGTAAACAAAGTAAACATTTTAAAACTATCGTACCTGGAGCAGGAGTAGCGGTTAAAGTATTATCAACAAAACAATATCCAAAAGGTGATATTAATTTTGCATTAAAATCATTTAAACGCGAACTTAAAGAATCAGGTAAGATTCAAGAGTTGAAAGACCGGAAAGAGTTTAAATCTAAAAGTCAGAAACGAAAAGAAGTAGTCGATCGAGCCAAATATTATCAATGGCTAGATGATCAACAACGTTAAAAGAAAAGTACCTTAAGGGTACTTTTTTTACGTTATAAGGATGTTTTTTATTTTATTCACATATATATAATTGTAAACGATACCGTATTTTAATAATCGGTCACTCGAACATTTATTCATTCAAGTACGTTCTGTACTTATTGAGGCTCCAAATAGCCTTATTTCCAAATTAAATAAGAGGAAAAATCATGGCAAATGATTTATTAAAAGAAGCAATTGCAGACGCGAAAGCCGTAAGAGAAACTGCA
>Ga0098059_1001945_pt1 | contig 10032 bp, 6 predicted proteins | sample 20_taG_FD_92580 | JGI IMG/M metagenome (GOLD analysis project Ga0098059, IMG submission 92580) | Marine viral communities from the Subarctic Pacific Ocean - 20_ETSP_OMZ_AT15318 metaG | ecosystem: Environmental > Aquatic > Marine > Oceanic | place: Subarctic Pacific Ocean | collected 2015-01-19
AATGTTTCCAGTAAAAGAAGTATCAGCATACTGGCAAGGAGAAAATCATAGTGGAAAAAGTTCTATCAATAAAGAAATGTCAACTGGCTATAAATTCATAGTTAGGGAAGACAACAACAATGTAATTTCTTGTGTTACTAATGATTACAAGCTAGTAACAAACCAAGAAGTGATGGATAAAGCTCTTCCTATTATTGAGAAGAATAAAGGAACCTTAGATGAAGTTAAAACTTTCTCACAAGGAGCAAGAACTAATTGGACATTTAGGTTTCATAAAAATCCAATTAAAATTGATGGTGAAGACATATATCCTCAAATGAACATAAAGAATAGCTATGATGGAAGCACTCAAGTTAATGTTCTTGGTGGGGCATTTAGATTAGTTTGTAGCAATGGATTAGTAGTTGGTAGAATATTAGGTAGGAAATCTGAAAGACATAGCATATGGAATCCTAAACTTCAAAATGGACACATTGGTAATATTGTCCAAGAAACTATTGATCAAATGGAGACAGTGCTAAATAATGAGTTCCCTAAGTTGATATCATCTAAAGTAAAACAAAAGGATATTGTCAATATTTTACAAAGATTCCCAACAACACAAATTGAGCATTTGTCTAATTATCTAGCTGCTAATAAAACTGAGACTTACTGGGATTTATTCAACGCAGCTACTTGGGTGCTAAGTCATGTTAGCAATAGAAACCATGAGACTACTCATAAGCTTGAGTCAGAAATGTTTCAAGTGATAAAGAAAATGGCGAAAGCCTAGGATATGCCGCATATTGGATTTGCGGACTGCCCAGTTGTAATTCCTTATTATGGCGGGAAGTGGGAACTTTCTAAACAGTTAATTCCAATGCTTCCCGCTCATAGCCGATACATTGAAGTATTTGCAGGTGGATTGAGCATGTTCTTTAGAAAGAAAAGAGTTGAGAAGAATATAGTTAATGACTTTGATAATGATATCGTTAATCTATATGTGTCAGTAGCTGAGAAGTTTGATGAGTTTAGTAATCACATATATTGGATTCCAAGGTCAAGAAAACTATTTGAAGATTATCAATCAGAGATATTATCAACAAAAGATAAAATAGAAATGCCAGACGCTAAAAGAGCTGCGATGTATTACTATGTTATAAAGAACGCATTTAACAAGAACCCATATAATGTACTCTCTAAGTCTGAAGGTAAAAAAGTTAATTGGCATACCGGGCTTATAGAAGAATTAAAATGGTCGAGAAAAATGATGAATGGAGTGATAGTTGAGAATCTTGATTTTAGAGAACTTGTAAAAAGATATGAGCCTCAGAAAGATGATTGTTGGTATCTTGACCCACCATATGTAGTAGCAGGTGAAAAAAGGAATTATTACTTCCATGACTTTACTAAGAATGACCACGATGCTTTAAAAGATGTATGTGATAAAATACATGAAAATGATGCAAAGTTTATGGTCAGTTATGATAACAGACAGGTCATAAAAGACTTATTTAAAGAATATCATGTGAATGAAATTAAAACGGTATATTCAGGAGCTTCAGATAAAAAAGAAAGAGTTGAGCTTGTGATTACTAATTATGAGCCAATGTCATCACATCAAACAACAATATTTAATGAGAAAGGAGGAGAATAATGTCAACAATAGATGGAACACAGCCCAACAGTTATGACGCTGAGCAAGCGGTGATAGGTGCAGTGTTATTTGGAGGAACAAATACAATGGAAAGGGCTATCGGATGGATTAAAGATAGAAGAGCCTTTTACGGTAACGAACATATGATGATATGGGACTCAATGTATTCACTATATAAATCACATAGCGTAATAGACGCAGTTACAGTTTGTGATGAAGTAAAGAAAAGAATGAATGTTCAAGATTCTGGTAGAGAAATGGGATATTTCTTAACTGGACTATATGAGGCATGTCCCACAGCTGAGAATGTTGAAGAATATGCAAAGATAGTATGGGAAAGATTTATAAAACGAGAAGCAATTAAAAGTGCTCAAGCATTAGCTAGGACAGCCGAAGACAATAGCAAGACTATAACTGATATACTTTATAAACATGAAAGGTTTTCTGATGAGTTACGAAGGCTTGAACCAACTGTTAAAAGGGATATATCATCAATAGTCTCTGAAACAATAGACCATCTTGATAGAAAAGATAATGTAATTCCATTTGGTATTAATTTCTTAGATAAACCAGCAGGTGGAATGACAAGACAAGAATTAACAGTGCTAGGTGGAAGACCAGGCCACGGTAAAAGCACATTAATGATAAACATAGTTAGTAAGATCGTAGAAGGTGGATATAAGGTGATGTTGTTTAACAGAGAGATGTCTAATACTGAAATGATGAAAAAGCTTATATGTGTTGAGTCTAAGAATCTTTCATATGACAGTGTAAGAAGAAATCAACTAAATGGTGAACAAAAAATTGAGATAGACAAAGTATCTGAAATAATAAACACTAAATATAAAAATCTAATGATGTATGATAACGTTAGAACGCTTGCTGAAAGTATGAGAGAATCAAGTAAACACAAACCTGATGTTATTATTGATGATTACATACAACTTATCGACATGGAAGGGACTGCAGACCAAAGAAGATTAGAAATAGAAAAGATTATGTATGAATATAAGTGGTTATGTAAAAGCGTTGATTGTAGTGCAATATTAATCAGTCAGTTAAATAGAGATATTGAACGCAGAGATGACCCTGTGCCTCAGATGTCAGACTTTGCAGAATCAGGAGCAATAGAACAAACTGCTGAGATGGCTGCATTTGTATATTATCCATATAATACTGATCCTTCTGTCGAAGATAGATATGAAACAAAAATTATAATAGCTAAATCACGATATGGCAATATTGGAAGATATACTGTTGGATATGATGGTAATAGTTGTAAATTCTATGAAACAGTGGAAGAAGCAAGATCAGGGAAAACAGATTGGTAAATGAGACCGGGAATAACACTACTGCCAGAATGGTTCGAGAGAAAAGAATGCAGAATGTGCGGATCAGATATTCGGAACAAGCTAAAATATTCATATACAAGTCCTATAGCAGAAGTGAAGCTTACAGTGTGTAAGAAATGTGCGATCAGAGAATATTATGGGACATCTGGAACAAACAGTAAGCTATATAAAAAGCACATGTCTAATAAAAAGTTATTCGGAGGTTGATTAAGATGAGTAAAATAACAATAGGTATTGACCCTGGTAAATCAGGTGGAATATGCGCATACGATGGTAAAAACATGAGAAATGTTCAAGCATGCCCAAGTGATCCCACAGGAATGGCAAATTCCCTGAAAGGAATAATTAGAGATTTCGACATTGACACTATAGGCAAAGACGCAACTCAAGTTATTATTGAACATGTCCATGCCTTCCCCAGTGACGGTAGGTCAAGTGTATTTAAATTTGGAACAAATTATGGAATGTGGCTTGGGATATGTGCATCACTTGATCTTGATGTAACAACAGTAACTCCACAAGTATGGATGAAAAAATATGGTGAGATGCCAAAAGAAAAGCAAGAAAGGAAAAGATATTTAAAGATACTTGCATTAAGTTATTTTCAAGAATTGAAAGTGACACTAAAAACAGCAGATGCTATATTGATAGCTAAATATGGATTTGAGGAGTTGGGTCGGGATTAGCAGCCGAAGGAATTTAACATCCTTTCACCTTCGGTTAGGTTACCCGCCTAACTCTTCGATATTAAACAAAAAAGGAGATAAAAATGGGAGACATGAAAGAGGTTCGTGTAGAAACTAGGTACCAGAAAGAGTTTTTAATCTTTGGATTAAGATACTTTACAATAACATCATCATACACGCAACATGTTGTAGACTTTAAAATTAAGAAACTGTTTAGGTTTAGGATTCAGAACATATTAGGTATGGTATCCGATGTGCAGATTCAAATCTACAAGTTGTTCATCAACTTAGGAGCTGGATTCTCTGAGGAAGAAATCTAAATGAGCGTGAAAGACCACGCTGAAGTTTTAGAAGACGTATCGAAGTCACTAAGAAAAGTAATTAGCACACTCCAGTCAATTATGAGTGTGCTAATAAAAATATCTAAAGATAAGACTTAGAACTAATAGTTGAGATGCTCAGGTACTTCAAGGAAGCCTGGTATTTCATCTTCCTCTATCATTTCTTTTTGCTCTTTGAACCCCTGCCACCACAACGCTATCCAAACGGGAATTAGTACTCTGGTTAGGTCGTCAAAAAATTGTTCTGTCCTTTCGTCTTCATCGTCATCATCCCAGTCCATAGCCATGAACATACTAAGCATTAACCAACGAATAAGTAGTCCGAATATTGGATTTTCCATGCTTCGCATCATTCCAAATCCTGATCTACCAGTAGCTATCCTTGCAATGCCAGCCACTAATCCTCCGATCTCAGTGAAAGCTCCTATTACACTAGCCATTGTCCTTGTCCCAAGCATTCTTATAAAGGATCGAGCTTCTTGGTCAATGTCTTGCCTACCTGGACTGTACTTATAAGTTTCATCACCTGCCATAACCCTAAATCCATCAGCGATAACTTGAGCTTGAGCTCTCATCAATCTTGCTGTCATATCACCCACACCCCACATACCACCACTGCCTTTCATAAATGTATCAAATGTATTAAAGTCTCTAATGACTTGCTGATATGGAAATGATTTAAACTGTAAACCTGACTTGCCAGCTCCTCCAAACATCTCACCTAAATATAATTGATTCATACCAAACTGAGTTGCATAGACAGCGTTTCTTGCCATGTTAACCGCTTCATCGCTAAGATGTCTGTCGAATACACTTACTTCTTTACCATTATCATCAAATACTCTCCTAGTTGAAACCTTGTCTCCAAGTGAACCAACTTCATCAGCCATCATAATTGAAAAGACAGCGCCTATTCCACGATTGGCTTTCTCTCCCCCTGTAAATGTAAAGAACTCTTTTCCAGTCTCGCCTGCTATACTAAAGAACCATGACAACTTAAATGATACCATCTTTTTTAGCCTTGTTTCAGAGATATCACCAACCAAAGCCTTTATACGTGCAGTTGTTAGTTCTTCAGTTTGTTCATCTTGAGTTGAGAAAAACAAATCCCAATAGAGTTCAGCTAGATATTCTATGTCAAGCCTTTCCAGACCTTCAGCAGATGGAGTTGATATCATTCCCTTGCCTCTGCCAGCCAACCTCATTAACCATTCATATGTTTCAAGCTGAAACTTTTCACCCTTTTTATTTTTAGCATCGCTAATAAATTTATCTCGACCTAGCTTACGTAGCTTTGTCCAGTGATAAAAAGTTCGAGTTGGAATTGTTTCTGAGAATCCAAATGTACCCATTGTAACTAACGGATGAGTAACTAATCCAGCATCAGTCAGTTTAACATCTTGGCCTCCCATCATAAAATCTTGGAACTGGAATACTATATTAAGTAAACCAGTATTATTGATAACACCCTGCCAGTAAGGAGTTTTATATTCTGTCCATGCTTTTACAAGTAATGGCCATCCACCTACTATTGCTTCATTAATATTCTGAGTTCTATTGCCAAGAGCCTGTCTTGATCCTAATGTCACCATTACAACAAGAGCGTTCATAGTTAGAAATAGCTTTTGAGCACTAGCAGCATCCCAATCCTGACTCATATTCAACATTTTCTTTATACTGTTGATTTTGTCAGCAATCTCTTGGTTACCTAATTCCAATGAACCATAACCTGCTCTTGTATCAGGGTCACCCATAGTCATCTTAACTCTGTTTATCAAGTAATCAATTTCATCAGACAATAATTCAGGTGTCTCTACAAGCTTAGTTAACTTTTCAATACCATCCACTACCTCAGCTATAAGATCGTTACGTGCAAGGGTTGTGTATGTTCTATCTAAATACTCAGGGTGAACTCTATCATCCTTACGTCTGTCAGTAAGATCAGACGATGCCTTTCTATGTTTTGTATGAACAGCTGTTTGTAAATAAACAAGCCTACTACGGTATTCTTCAGTAGATGTATCATCAAGACCAGCTATCATCCTTGCATATTCATTTGCTTCATCTATATCAGCATCAAGAGCCTTCATTTCCTCATCAGTAAGCTCGTCAGCCATCTGTAGTCTTCTTTCCTCCATATCAGATATAATCTGATCTATAAACTTAGCTCGTTCTCTTTTATGAAATGAAACAGGTCCATAGTTTTCACCTTTAGTTGTGAAATAAGAGTTTGCAGTATGTACAGTCCCATCCTTCGATACAATTACACGCGATTCAATACCACCTAAGTTTGTAACATTGGTTATTATTTCTTCAACCTTTTCTTTACTTAGGTTACCCTTTATATTTAAAGTTCTCTTTAATCTATTAATCAGAGATTCTAACCTTGTTTCATGATCACCTATTCTTGACTTCATGTCAATGGCAATGTTTTTATCCTGTGTTCTAAACACTAGAAGCTGATCCCAGATACTATTATAAAAGATACCTTCATCAGGTTTTGAAGGCAATGGGTCGTCCATAATATTTTGTTGTGGCTGCTTCGGCATGCGAACAAATGATTGCCATCTCTTATCAACTGAACCCTCTATGAACTGTCCTCTTTTAGTCAGAGTAGGACTAACAGACATATGCACTTCAGACCTATAAAAACCTTCCTTTAGAGCTTCTTTAAATAATGTGGAATCATAACCAGTCTCCACTGTCTTTATATCAGCCTTCCCTTTTTCTTCAGCCATTATTAGATACGCATTATAACTCTCACCAATACTTTCTTCGCCTTGTTTAACCATAACATAATGGTACGTCACACCTTTATAGTTAACGGTTCTCACATCAGGAGATTTTACATTAATATCCCCATATCTCTCCATTCTTCTCAATTTATCAGAAACAGCTTTGCCGTCATCTGACTTTAACCACTTTACTCGAGCCTTTGCAGTCGTTGGAATTGTAGATGGGACTATATATCTTGCTTGTCCATGCAAAAGGTCGTTGAAAAACTCATCACGATACTTTTCGACTAAAGCAATATTCAGACCGTCTTCACTTACATTAACGTCACTTTTTTTCAGTCTAGTTCTCACTCTATCAGGATCATCCTCATAAATAACTGTATATGAATCTTTATTTTCACCAATAAGTATAACTTCTTTATGATCTCTATCCCTAAATCCATATATACCATCCATAGCAGCATTGTTAAGGTTTACAGTTCCACCCTTAACTAAGTTAACTATATTATTAGCCACTCGAGTCCTTATAGTTTCAATAGCTGATTGGAATGGTAGCGTTGACTGTTTTACATTATCACTAAGTCTTTGAGCTGATTCAATAAGTCTAGCAACAATCCCAAACCTATCTGTCTTAGCGGCTACTAATGAAGGTGGGGCTGCTGCTCTTTCGATATCAGGAATACCGACTCTCTTTTTAAACTTACCTATCCCTTTTGTTCTGTCTATAATATTTTTTAAATATAGGTATACAACTTTAGGTCTACGCATAACCATCATTGTTTGAGGTGTGATAGCTAATCCACCAAACTTTGAAGACATAAGATTATAAAGGTTCTCTATCTGCTTCTGTGGTTCAAGGTATATTCTATGTTTAAAACCTATTTCACCGTTCTCTATAAAAAAGTTTACTAACATATCATATAGCTTTTTATGATAGTCAAAGTTTATCTTAGCCTCTTTTTTCTGAAACTTAGTTTTAGCCTGCTTCATTTGAAGTTCACTAGGACGACCTATGAAAGCATCAACAGAAAGTATTACTTCATCTTCATAAGACTTGCGTTGCTGCTCAATTAGAGCATCTATGCTATTGTTCATATCTGTGCAAATTTTACCCACAGAATCTATCCGCTATTTTTTTCGATAATTCCACTGCTTCACCAAACTTAAGTCCTTTGTACATTTCACCTCTTGTATCTTTAGGTTGTTTAAACTTTGAATTTATACTTTTAGTCATCATATTCCACCATACTTTTGCAAAGCTCTTTACCATTGGCTTATGCATAAGACTAATCGGTAGTAACTTCATCACATTAACTCTTTTAACTGGCTTACCTGATTTATCTCTTGTTGGAGTCCCTGCAAGAAAGTAAAGAGTCGCATACATCTGAGAGTTATCACTCAGTTTATTCCAATCATCTATATAGTCATCAATAAGATTTCTTAAAGGCTCGTTATACTCAGGTTTTAGCCTCACTACTTTACCAGGTGTACTCTTTTTTACATCACTATATATTTTAAAGAAGTCCTCAGATATTTTTTTCATTAAAGCGACTCCTTTAGCCATCTCTTGTTCAGTCACATTGTTGATAGATGCAATATCAGACCACCTACTCTCCATTTCTTTCATAGCATTAACATGAGCAGTTTTATACACATCATATGAATAAACACCAGGAGCTCCTCCCCACTCTGAGTTAAACTGTGAGTCTGTTGATTCATCAACCCTTGTCATTATTTCTTTAGCAAGTAAAGAAAGCAACTCTTCAACAGGAGCAATTCTATCATTCATGGTCACTGAGGTTACTTCAAATCCTTCGTACCACCATAAAAACTTTGGATGGCCTTTTTTACTTCTTGCATTAAGCTCTCCCTTAATCATCGTAGTCTTTACAATATTTTTAGCATTAATAAAATTGTTAATATTTCTACTCATGCCTATGTTTTGTTGTATTGTTGCTTGAACTCCACCAACTAATCCACGACGAACAGGACTATAATTAAATACTTGTCTCAGCTGAGCAAGCGCATGATTAATACCCTTAGGAGCAAATTGACCAATAGGACCTCCATCACCAACACGTTTGAACATTCTTTCTAACATAAATCTGGAGCTATATCCTATTTTAGAAAGTAATGGAATTTTTACATCGTCTACAGCCATTTGAAGTAAGTTAGTCATTTCATGTTCATGCGTAGTTCTTAGATATAGACTAGATTTTGCATCAACATCACCAATATTATCTGATGTAATTTTTTCTCGATATAAACCTCCTGCAAAAGCCACTACTTCATCACCTTGAGCTTCAAGTAATTTTAGTAACTCAAAATCATTTTCCATAAGAGACTCTTTATCAAGAGGGGCGTAATCCATTGTAACTAGTTCAGATGGTGTTTTAGCCTCAAAATATACATCTTCACTAAGTTTCCCTTTAGGGTCTTTCAATCTAATCTTGACTTCTTTATATGCAAGTATGTTTCCAATGACCTTTGAATTAGTTACAAGTCCTTGTGAATTAGCAGCTACAGATAAATCTTCCATAGATTTTAAGAAATCACTATAGTCTGTCATTATAGTTTTCTTTTTAACAAGTTTGAATATGCTTATATATGCAGTCTTTGCTCTATTCTTATAAGCATCTGTCTTTTGCCATGCAACAAAAGCATTCTCTATTTGCTTATTATCAAACATTTCCACGCCAATCTTGTCACCATCAAAATCACCTTGTATTATGGCTACATCTTCTGGTCTTAAAAAGGCTACATCAGCATGATATCCATCTACAATCTTACTTATCCTACGCATTATTGTAACCGCAGGACCTGTTACTGGCTGTCTTGATAGTTTTGCATACATAGGTTTAGCTTTTAAAAAGTTATTCATCATGCCTATTCTTTCGTCTCTCGGTAAATTATACCAAGCGGCAACCGCTGCTTCGACACTTTCAACATCATCACCAGCTACAAGACCCATAATTCTTGTCTCAGCATCTTCAAGTATCAATTTCTGCAACCTATTGAATACAGTTTGATTATTGGCGCTAACTCCAAACCCATTCTTACCAACTGTTAAATCAGCTATTGGTTTTAAAACAAGCATTGTACTAAGACCTCCATCACCATCTTCACCCCTCTGCCTCACTTTATAGAGTCCATTGTTTATAAATCTGTTGTTCAGTATCGGTAGTATAATACTTATTAAGTATGGTAAGTGAATACCTTCACCACTTTCTCCAAAATTATCAAGATGTTCCTGTATTTCAGTAGGCATTTCACCTGACATTA
>Ga0098059_1001946_pt1 | contig 10028 bp, 10 predicted proteins | sample 20_taG_FD_92580 | JGI IMG/M metagenome (GOLD analysis project Ga0098059, IMG submission 92580) | Marine viral communities from the Subarctic Pacific Ocean - 20_ETSP_OMZ_AT15318 metaG | ecosystem: Environmental > Aquatic > Marine > Oceanic | place: Subarctic Pacific Ocean | collected 2015-01-19
AGGTTCATCCTGATTTAGTTGATGACTTAATAAGATTTTTTTATAATGATGTTAGAAAAAACTTAGAGAGTCTAGAGTATACTAGGATAAGGTTAGATAATTTAGGAACCTTCATAACAAGGAAGGGGAGATTAGATAGAGCAATAAGGAGACACAAAGATATGTTAGGTAATCTTGAGAAGATGACATATACAGGATATGAGAAATCAGTACCATTAAAAGAGAAGTTGAATAAGATGGTTAAAGCTTCTGATAGAATATCAGAGGAAATAGAAAATAAAAATCAATGGAAAAATGAAAATAAATAAATTATTAAAAGGTCTAGGTAATATAGGTCAAATAGCTGAGGGTATAAAAAATAATGTTTTTAAACAAGAACATATAGAACAGATTGCAGATTATAGATGGCAACAATGTAAGACTTGCCCATTCTTAGATACTAAAGGTGATCAATGTGCCGTAAAAGGAACTCAACCTTGTTGTGGAGAATGTGGATGTGCTTTAGATTTCAAATTAAGATCATTATCTTCTGACTGTCCACTTAATGGTTCAGCAAAAAGATGGGATAAAGTTGTTAAGAACTTTGAAACTGAGAAAATGATTTCAGATAGATTAGAAAAACATGGTTATTATAAAGGTGATAAGTAGTGGGGAATTTTATAAAAATATATAAGAATTCCTTATCAGATGATGTATGTGATTATATCATTAAAATGATAAATGAACATGAAGAATTAACATGGGAGGGTACAACTTCTAAAGGTGTTGATAATAGATTTAAAATATCAACTGATCTTAATCTTTTAGACTTAGAGACTATTGATCCTAAAGTAAGTAAAGAAATAATACCAGCAATACGTAATAGTGTTACACAAGGATTACTAAAATATAATAGAGAACATCCTGTTGTAGCAGGAGGTATGACCTTAGCTGGATATCCTGAGGAAGCATTAATGGAAGAGTTGCATAAAAGAACAGTTATAGATCCAGAAAGTATAATATGTAAAAAATACTTTAAAGAAGAAGGTTTTTTTGATTGGCATATAGATAATGGTTCAAATGGTTGGAAAACTAATGCTAGGACATTAGTTCTCATGTTTTATCTCAATGACGTAAAAGAAGGAGGTGAAACAGGTTTCTATTATCAAGACGTAGAAACTAAACCTACAAAAGGTAGTTTAGTAATGTTTCCATCAAATTGGATGTATTTACATAGAGGTAAAATGCCTATCAGTAATGATAAATATATATGTAATTTATGGTTATTAAGAAGAAATCCAATGGTAGATAATGTAATAGCAAACCAAAATAAATAAAAAATGGCTGTAATTTTTAAAGAAAATGGACACACTTATGAAAGTATTGATGAAAATCTAGAAAAAGATAATATAACTTGGACTAGTGTAACATCATTTATTAGTAAATTTAAACCTAAATTTGATAGAGATGCTGTTGCAAAAAAAACTTGTAAGAATAAACGTTCAAAGTGGTATGGTCTTAAACCAAAAGAAGTTATTGAAATATGGGATAAAGAAACAGCTAGAGCTATTAAATTAGGTAACTGGTATCATGATCAAAGAGAAGAAGGGATGCTTGATTTTAAGACTATAGAACGTGAAGGAGTAGTTGTACCTATAATAAGACCTATAGTTGATTCTAAGGGTGTTAAAATAGCTCCTAAGCAAAAATTAGATCCTGGTGTATATCCAGAACATTTTGCATACTTAAAATCTGCTGCTATATGTGGTCAAGCTGATTTAGTTACAATTGTTAATGGAAGAGTAAACATTACAGATTATAAAACAAATAAAGAAATAAAGGAGAAAGGTTTTACAAATTGGGAGGGTATAACTACAAAAATGTATAAACCTGTATCACATCTTGATGACTGTAATCTTATGCATTATAACTTACAATTGAGTATTTATATGTATATTATATTGAAGCATAACCCTAAACTAAAGCCTGGTAAGTTAATTATTCAGCATGTTGAGTTTGAAAAAGAGAGTGAGGATGCTTATGGTTATCCTATAACTAAATATGATAATCAAGGAGAACCAGTAATAAAAAATATAAAAATATATGATCTAGAATATATGAAAGATGAAGTTAGATCATTGATAATGTGGTTAAAAGATAATTCTAAAAAATAAAAATTATGGCAAAAGATAGTAGATTTGTAGAATTTATAAAAGTAAATAATAAGTGTGTAAGAAACACTACTGGTACATATGAGTGTCAAGATATGGATGGTAGTACTGGAACTCCATTTAATACATACTTAAATGAAAGTGATTGTTATAATGGTGGTGGACAATGGACATATTCCGGTGTTGGTGATACGCATATAGATTATACAGGTTATCCATTTAATACAGAAATTACAATAGATATAAATGATATAGCTGGATATGATTTAGCATATCATTGTAATAAAAATGTTAATACATCAAATTGTATGGTTATTCTGAATAAAGGAAGTAATTTTGAAACTACTTTATCACCTACTGATTTTCAAACTAAGTTAGCTAAATGGTTTTCATAATATGGTAGTAAAATTATTTGACATACAAAACGGAAAAGTAGTACCAACAGAACATTGTTATACTCTAAAATTTTTAAAAGCTATAATGGATGAATATCCTGATACACATTTATTAGTTTATCAATATCTATTTTATATGACATGCCCAGATCCTGATGTTAATCCCTTCTTTAATGTACGTGAAGTAGATAAAGAGGAAATAATATTAGATGAAATTGATATGGAAGAATCATTAGAATGTCCAAAAATAAGATATGCATTAGATAAATGTGCAGAGTTATATGAAACTCCTACATTTAGGGCGTATAGAGGAATTAAATCTATGATAGATAAACTAGCTAAATACATGGAAAGCACGTCAATTGAACATGGTAGAGATGGTAATATAAATTCACTAGTTAGTGCAGCTAAAAATTTTGATGCAATAAGACAGTCATTCAAAGGAGCATATAATGATATGAAAGATGAACAGAAGAGTTCTGTCCGTGGTGGGCAAGGACTTGCATATGATCAACTATAATAACCAATTTAAAATCAAAACAAATGATAGAGAAAGTAATTCCATTAGGACATAAAGTCCTAGTAAAACAAGTAGAGGCAGCCGAAACATATGGTGATACAGGTATTTATATTCCTGATAATCAGAAAACTCAAAAGCATAAAGGAACAGTTGTTTCAGTTGGAGAAGTTGTACAAGGTATCCAAGAAGGTGATGTTGTACAATATAATGAACATGCTAAACCAGTAATTATGAAACATGATGGTGAGGATCATTTGCTTATAGATCAACATGATATATTAGCAATTATTGTAAGTGTATAAGATTGTACCCACATATAATAATGGTGAATGGTCCGAAACAGAATTTGAAACTATAGAAGATTTTAGAGAATTTATAGAGTCAGTTTTTATTGAACCTGGTAAATATGACTTTGATAAAACATCTTTTATATTTAATGAAGAAGCTACAAGGTTTAATGATCAAGGTTTTTACTGTGATAAACCGGTAAGAACAAAAGATTTTATGACCTACTGGGAGGATCAAAAAAATAAATGTAGAAATGGTGTAATATATCATAGTGGTAAAAAAACTTGGTATTTAACTAGAGACTACTATATGTGGTTAAATTTTCTTCCTATTTATGATAAAGAAGAAAAGAAGTTTGGTTTTGCAAAAGTAAGAGATGCTCAATATCATATGGCATTATATGAGATAATGGCAGAGATAAATTATAAACATGTAGCAATACTTAAGAAAAGACAGATTGCGTCCTCATATTTTCATATGGGAAAACTAATTAATACTTACTGGTTTGAAGAAGGAGCTGCTTGTAAAATTGGAGCATCACTTAAAGATTATATAAATGATAAAGGATCATGGAAGTTTTTAGATGAGTATCAGACTTTTTTAAATGAACATACTGCTTGGTATAGACCTTCTAATCCTGGTAAAGTATTATTATGGGAACAAAAGATTGAAGTTAGAATAAATAATAGAAAAACACAAAAAGGTCTTAGATCTAAAATACAGGGTGCATCTTTTGAAAAGAATGCAACATCAGGAGTAGGGGGACCTTGTACTTACTTTTTTCATGAAGAGGCTGGTATTGCTCCTAAGATGGATAAGACATATGAATATTTACGTCCTGCAATGTCCTCAGGTATGATGACAACAGGTATGTTTATTGCTGCAGGATCTGTGGGGGATCTTGATCATTGTAATCCTTTAAAGATGATGATATTAAATCCTGAAGCTAATGGAATATTAGGAGTTCAAACAGACTTAATGGATGATAAAGGTACTATTGGTATAGCTGGTTTATTTATACCAGAACAATGGTCAATGCCTCCTTATCTTGATGACTATGGTAATTCACTAATAGATGAAGCTCTTAAGCATATTCATCAGGAAAGATATGATTGGAAGAAAGATCTTGATGCTGAACAATACCAACTCAGAATATCACAGAAACCTATAGATATTGCAGAAGCATTTGCATATAGAAAAGAATCTATATTTCCTCAAGGTTTCTTATCAAAACAAATGAAGAGAATTGAGGATAAGGAATACTCATATGAATTTATAAAGTTAGAGGATGATCATGGTAAGATCAAAGCAGAAAAGTCAACTAAACTTCCAATAAATGAATTTCCTGTTAATAAAAAAAGAGAAGATAAGACAGGTTCATTAGTTGTATGGGAGAGACCTATTAAAAATCCAGATTTTGGAACATACTATGCATCTATTGACCCTGTGTCAGAAGGTAAGACAACTACATCAGATTCATTGTGTAGTATCTTTGTATATAAAAATCCAGTTGAGGTTACAAAAGAAACTCCAGAAGGATTAGAAACTTTTGTTGAAGGTGATAGAATTGTAGCATCATGGTGTGGAAGATATGATGATATTAATAAAACCCATGAACAATTAAGATTAATAATAGAATGGTATAATGCTTGGACTCTTGTAGAGAATAACATTTCATTATTTATTCAATATATGATTTCTAAGAGAAAGCAGAAGTACTTAGTACCAAGATCACAAATTGTATTCTTAAAAGATTTAGGTTCAAATAGGAATGTGTTCCAAGAATATGGTTGGAAAAATACAGGGACTTTATTTAAGAATCATCTTATATCTTATGCTATTGAGTTTATTAGAGAATCAATAAAAGAAGAGACAGATGAAAAGGGTGAAGTATATAAAACAACTTATGGTGTAGAAAGAATACCTGACAAGATGTTGATAACTGAAATGTTACAATATTTTCCAGGATTAAACGTGGATAGATTAGTTTCTTTCTCAGCACTCGTAGCTTTTGCTAAAATGCAACAAGCAAATAGAGGTTATATTAAACGTAAAGAGAGAGATAAGTCACTAGAAATGTTGGATAACACACAAAAATTCCGTAAATTAAATATGAATCCCTTTAGGAACATGGGAAGAAGAAAAATTAAACATAAGAGCAAAGTAAAGAAAAATCCTTATAAAAATTTAAAATAATGTTTGAATATACAACAACTTGCACATATCCATTAACATTCTTTGTATATTTATACACTGAAGAATGTAAGGAAATAATTGAATCAGAATATTATGAGAGTATATAACGCACTACAACTTAAGAAAGGAGCAAAGGTAGATAAAGATCCTGTTAATGCTTCATTAACACAACCATTACAATTCATACCAGCAAAAGATAAAGATGATGATTGGACTGCATGGAATCTAGATTGGTTAGAGTTAAAAGGTATGGATCAACTTAAGATGAATGCAAGAAAATTATTAAAGAATTATAAGCTAGCAAAAGGTATAATTGATAAGACTGACTATATTGTTGAAGAGGATAATGATTATGGAGACTTAATGGATGTTCTTACTAAAGAAGATGAGACTGCTTTAGAACTTAAATTCTATCCTATAATTCCTAATGTTGTAAATGTATTAGCAGGAGAATTTAGTAAAAGATATACAAGAGTTCAATTTAGAGCAGTAGATGATTTTTCTTACAATGAAATGCTTGAGCAAAAAAGAAAGATGGTAGAAGAAACTTTACTAACAGATGCTCATAATCAAATGATGATAAGATTAGTAGAACAGGGTGCTGATCCAAATGATGAAGAGGTTCAAAAACAATTATCACCTGAAAACTTAAAAACACTTCCTGAAATTGAAGATTTCTTTTCTAAGAGTTATAGAAGTTTAGTAGAAGAGTGGGCTACTCATCAACTTAATGTAGATGATGAAAGGTTTAAAATGCAAGAGCTTGAAGAAAGAGCATTCAGAGACATGCTTATTTGTGATAGAGAATTCTGGCACTTTAAAATGATGGAAGATGATTATGATGTTGAGTTATGGAATCCTGTATTAACTTTCTATCAAAAATCTCCTGACTCAAGATATATATCTGATTCTAACTTTGCAGGTAAATGTGATATGATGACTGTTGCTGATGTTATTGATAAGTATGGAACTTTAATGGATGAAGAACAATTAAGATCAATGCAAAACATACATCCAGCTACAAACTCTAAATACTTAATAAATGGTATGCAGAATGATGGATCATACTATGATGCAAGTAGATCTCATAAATGGAATACTGAAGCTCCAGGTTTAGAATATAGAAAATTAATGAGTAATTATGGTAATAATCCGGCTATAGAAGGTGATGTTGTAAACTGGATATTAAATGAAGGAGATGATATATCTGCTTGGGGTGATTCTGATATGATGAGAGTTACTACAGTATATTGGAAAACACAAAGAAAGGTCGGACATCTTACAAGAATTGATGAGGAAGGAGAACTTTCACAAGAGATAATAGACGAGGTATATGAAGTAACACATAAACCTATATATAATACAAGATTATTCAAACAGAAAACAAAAGATAATCTTATTGAAGGAGAACATGTAGATTGGTTTTGGATTAATGAAGTATGGGGTGGTGTTAAAATAGGACCTAACGCACCTCAACATTGGAGATCAGAAGATCATGATGTTGATCCTATCTATTTAGGAATTAACAAAAAGAAACCAGGGAGAGTAGAATATCAATTTAAAGGTGAAAATACTTTGTATGGATGTAAACTACCTGTAGAAGGAAGAGTATTCTCTGATAGAAATACAAGATCTACTTCACTTGTAGATTTAATGAAACCATATCAAATAGGATATAATATGGTAAATAATCAAATAGCAGATATTTTAGTAGATGAGCTAGGAACTGTTATTATGTTTGATCAAAATGCATTACCACGTCATTCAATGGGTGAAGACTGGGGTAAGAATAACTTAGAAAAAGCATATGTAGCAATGAAGGATTTTGGTATGATGCCTTTAGATACATCTATCACTAATACGGAAAATGCTGTAAACTTTAATCATTATCAAACATTAAATTTAGAACAAACTAATAGATTAATGTCAAGAATTCAATTAGCTAATCATTTTAAAACACAAGCTTTTGAATCTATTGGTATTAATCCTCAGAGAATGGGTTCACCTATTGCTCAACAAACAGCCACAGGGGTTACTCAAGCAATGAACCAATCATTCTCACAAACTGAGATGTACTTTACACAACACTCAGATCACCTAATGCCTAGGATACATCAAATGAGAACTGATTTAGCTCAGTATTATCATAGTACTAATCCTTCTGTTAGGTTATCATATATGACTTCCCAAGCTGAAAAAGTTAATTTTCAGATGAACGGTAAAGATTTATTGTTAAGAGATTTCAATGTATTTGCAACAACTAAAACAAATCATAGAGAAACTCTAGAACAATTAAAACAAATGGCAATTCAGAATAATACAACTGGAGCGTCAATCTATGATCTTGGTAATGTTATCAAGTCTAATTCTATTGCTGAAGTTTCTGATATACTTAAAGATGCTGAAACTAAGACACAACAACAGAAACAACAAGAGATGCAACAACAACAGCAAATGCAAGAACAACAGTTGCAAGCTCAACAGCAAGAATCTGAAGCGCAGAGACAGCATGAGGCTGAGAGAGATGAAAAAGATAGACAGAAAGATATTACAGTTGCAGAAATTAGATCAGCTAGTTATGGTTCTCAAGTAGATATTAATGAGAATAAGGTTAGTGATTTTCAAGATGCAATGAAAGATATACGTCAAAGAGATGAATATAGAGAGCAAATGAACTTTAAAAGAGAGCAAGTATCAGTCAAAGATTCAAATGATAAAGCAAAATTGAATATTGAGAGAGAAAAACTATCTACACAAAGAGAAATTGCTAATAAGAATCTTGAGATTGCAAGGGAGAATAAAAACAAATATGATGTAAAATCCTCTAAAAAGGATAAGAAAAAATAAGCATAGCTATATACTACTGAAAATTTAACTTTAAAGATCAAATTTCTGAGGTTTATTAAATAATCTTTAGTATATTGTATATGTAATTAACCATAATATAAACCAAATAACAACCAAATAATATGTCAGAAGAAAAAAATATGGAAACAACAAGTGTAGAAAAAGTAGATATTAACCTAGATGAGATCTTCAATGGAGCTCCAGGGGCAGATTCTATAACACTTCCGGAAGAAAACAAAAAACCAAATGTATTTAGTAATACAGATGTAGACGTATCTTTTTTAGATGAAGCTCCTGTAAATGAAAAGGAGAAAGAAACTGAAGAAACTGTTACAGAAGAAAAAACTGAAGTTGAAGCAAGTGAAGAAACTAAAGCAGAACCAAAAGTATCTGCTGATGAAGTTGATGAGATTCTTAATGAAGGATTAGAATTAGCAGAAGATGAAGAAACAAAATCAACTGCTAAAGGAAGAAAAAGAATTGAAGGAATGGCTGATGTCTTTAAGAAGATGATTGAGAATGATGAAATTGTTCCTTTTGATGATGATAAAGATTTAGATGATTACTCAGCTAAAGACTGGAAAGAACTTATCCAGGCTAATATGGATGAGAGAGGAAATAAAGTAAGAAGAGAAACTCCTAAACAGTTCTTTGATAGTTTACCACAAGAATTACAAGTAGCAGCTAAATATGTTGCAGATGGCGGTCAAGATCTTAAAGGTCTATTCTCAACTTTAGCGCAACATGAAGAAACAAGATCTTTAGATATGTCTACAGAGAGAGGGCAAGAGCATATTATAAGAGAATACTTAACTGCAACTGGATATGGTACTGCAGAAGAAGTACAAGAAGAAATAGAAATTTGGAAGGATTTAGGAAAGCTTGAAAAACAAGCATCTAAATTTAAACCAAAATTAGATAAAATGTCTGAGGCTGTTGTAGCTAGAAAGTTACAAGAACAAGAAATGAAACAGAAACAACAACAAAAAGCTTCAGAAAATTACATGGCAAATGTATATCATACATTGAAGGATGGAAAGATTGGAGAGATGAAGGTTAATAAAAAAACTCAATCTATGTTATATAATGGTTTAGTTAATCCATCATATCCATCAATATCTGGACAGAATACAAATTTGCTTGGACATTTGTTAGAGAAGTATCAGTTTGTTGAGCCAAATTATAATTTAGTATCTGAAGCATTATGGTTACTAGCTGATCCAAACGGATATAAAGAACAGTTAATGACTAAAGGTACAAATAAGGCTGTTGAACAAACAGTTAGGAAGTTAAAAACAGCTCAGTCAACCAGACAAGCGTCTAGTTCTGCAGCTACTCAAAAAGAAACTAAGAGACCTGCAAAGAGAACACTTCCTAGATCTAACAATATATTTAAAAGATTTTAAAGAAAAAATAAACCTGAATAATAAATATTAATTAAATAACTTAAAAAGTAAAATTATGGCAACACCAGTTTTAAACAACGGCTTGTTCTTAAGAGATACAAGCTACAAAGCTAGTTCCCATATTGATTCTTATCACTTAACGAACATGTTAGGTAATGCTGAGCCAACTGACATGGGTCCTGTGGACTTATGGGCTATGACGCAGAAGGTAGAAATGCCTTTATAC
>Ga0098059_1001947_pt1 | contig 10022 bp, 8 predicted proteins | sample 20_taG_FD_92580 | JGI IMG/M metagenome (GOLD analysis project Ga0098059, IMG submission 92580) | Marine viral communities from the Subarctic Pacific Ocean - 20_ETSP_OMZ_AT15318 metaG | ecosystem: Environmental > Aquatic > Marine > Oceanic | place: Subarctic Pacific Ocean | collected 2015-01-19
ACTGTAGTAGTAGAACCATTAATGGTTAAACTTCCTGTAACAGTTAAATCTCCTCCTATTTCAGAATTACCACTAATATTAGCAGTACCATTTACATCTAAGTTATGTGTAGGTATACTTAAAGCAGTAGCAGGATTAATAACCATTGCTCCACTCATAGAATTATTTGCACCAATAGATTGAATATTTACAGCAGTACCGTACGCACCCGAACCATTACCTTTATTAATAGCAAAACTTAAATTACTTTCTTGATCACTAGCATCAACTACTCTTGCATAAATACCAGCATAAGTAATATCTGCTGTATTAGCACCACTTCCTCCAATTGTATTTCTACTTCTAAATTCAACGACCCCAAGAGTATCATTATCTACGGGAGTACCTGCATATCGATATAAAACTAAATCAGGAGCAGAACCAGATCCCGTTTCTCTACTTTCTAATACTATATTTTCAGCAGCAGAATTTGATATAGATTTAATAACAGGCGCGTCTGTACCAGTAGGAGTTCCTACAGTTAATTGACTTGCAATAGAAACATCATCAGGTAATCCAAGTGTTACTTTTACATCAGTACCAACTTTAGTTACCGCAGTTGTAATTTCATTTGTTGTACCTAATATTTGTAAATCATCTGTAGATAAAGCAACATTTTGTGCTCCTGAATCTCCGTCTACAGTTAATGTTGTTGATATAGCAGCTGTTCCTGCAGCAGTTAATCTACCTTGTTGATCAACTGTAAATGTTGGAATTGCAGTTGCACTACCATAAGAAGCTGGCGTAACTGCTGTATCATCAAGATCAATTGTAATAGCTTGACTTGAAGCAGCGGTTGTTATACCAGAAAGACCAGTAAGTGTTAAACTTTGAGAATCTAAATCGATTGCTCCGGTTCCAGAATCACCTGCTGTGTCTAAATCTTGAGCTGTTACAGTAGCATCAACATATGCTTTTATAGATTGTTGTGTAGCAAGTTTTGTAGCGCTATTAGAAACCATATTATCTTCATCTAATACAGCAGTTCCTGATACTCCTGTATTTAAAATAGCACTTGTTAATGTTTTATTTGTTAAAGTTAAATTACCAGTAGTTACAAAGGTATGTATTTGATCAGCTGTTGCTAAACCCGTACCGCTATCTGCAATTGCTGCAGTTACAATACTAAATGATGGAACTGGACCGTTTTCATTGGATACTGTTAATTGAGGAGTTGTTGAAGATGTTACAGCTGTTATATCTCCTGTTATAGAAACGAAATTACTTCCGTCATAAATTTTAAAGATGTTAGATGATCCGGATGTATCATAATAAACCCTACCCGTTTGTAGGTTATTACTTGGTGCACTTGCTAATGCTTCTATTGCGGCACCTTGTAGCTGGTTACCGTTTAGATTTAAATGAGTTAAATATTTTAAAGATGCCATAGTATTACAATTTTATTAATTTATAAAAGCCTTGCCTGTAAACGTTCCTTGAAATACTATTTGTAATCTTTGCGTACTAGAAGCATTGGTACTCCAATCCTTATATAGTACTGTACCAATTACATGGTTATCTGCTGAATCTACTACCGTAACTGATGGATACTTTCCTAAATTATGTGACACTTGCCAAGTTGAGGCAGCTGTGTCTTGAGTGTGTACAACATTTAAATCTCCTGCACCAGCAGGACCTTGTGTTCCTACACTTGTTACAGCTACTGTGCTACCCGTAACAACTACTTTATTAGTAGTTTGTTCAGATACAAGTACCTGATTTCCTGCAGGTGTTGTTATAGTTACATAAGTATTTGCCATTTTTTATCAACTTACTGATTTTATAATTTGTATTTGTCCTGTTAATAATCTAGTTACTACTCCTGAAATTGTAATATCTAAATCATAATCAGCACGATTAAACGTATAATCAGCTGTAGTAGCAGCAGGAAGTGAAATTTTAAATTCCCCTCCGCTTGGATTACTTAATGTTATACCATTGCCTACTGACAAATTTATAACAAAATTTGTATCACTCCTATTATCTTTAGCTTTTAATGTAATGGTAGCACCAGAAATATTTATTGCATTCCCTGATGCATCTTTGTAAGTAACAGTATTATTAAAAGTAGCTCCTTGTTCTATTTTAAAGTTGTGCGCTCCTGCAGCCATTATAATGAATAATCAAAAACGTTAGGTTTACCTATTCCATTGTTTTCTATAAGGGTGAAACCAGCACTACTGGTCCATCCATTAGATTCGCTATAAAAATTGCCGGTAAACAAAGGAGCAACATCTATAGCCCTATAATTCGCTTGATCAATATATGTTTCTTCAAGTGTATGAAATACTTTCTTACTTTTCCTTGAATGCCAATGCCCTCCTAAAAGTACATTATACATTCCTTGCTTACCATATTCCCATATGATTTTACCTAAATCTCGTTTTGATAGTCCATGATGATTATGAGTCATAATGTAATATATCCCATCTATATCATATCCTAAAACTAAAGGAGAAAATTCTACTTTAACTTTGTCGTTTACAAACGCATTGCGTAACATATATGCTAGCAATCCGGCTACATCTCCCTCGTTGTCATGTTTAGCATCTGAGGTTGATCTATCATGGTTTCCTGAAACTATGTAGAGTGAATGAAGATTATTTATATTTTGTATAAATTCTTTCATTATCTCAAATGCTAAAATCACAACGTGATGTCCATACATTCCTTTACCCATAGATTTCCAAGAATTTATGTGGTTAAGTCCTGTAAAAGATTCTATAAAGTCACCTAAAAATATAAGTTCGGTTTTTTCATATCCTCTTTTGTTCACCTGGTTTGCTACTTCCCGTAAATAATCAATTACGGTTTTGTAATTAAAATCAGGTGTCCGTTGTAAATTCCTAATATCAGCACCAATATGTAAATCTGCCAGACATACAACTCCTGTATTTATTCCAGAAGTCTTTTTTATATTGATTGTAGATATCGCCTTATTAAGATCATCCTTAATAGCTTGATAGTCTATTTCGTCTCCTCTCGGTCTTAACGAAAGTTTGACTTGATAATTAGTCTTTTTACCTGTTTTGGTACTTACGTCCCAGGCATTACATGAATAACCTGTTACTTCGTACACGTTGACATCAATATCAAAGAACTCTATTGCCTCTTCTAAAGAGGTTATCGGCTGTTCGCCTTTATAATTAAATGTTGTCGGCACTCCATGTAAAGCATCTTCTTGCTTTAATTGATTTGCGACTTTTGCTACTTTTCTTCTTAATGTACGATGTGAAAATAAATCACTCTCTTCTAATATTCTGTTGGCGGTTTTACTGTACGATTCGTTTGGAAAATTTCTTATTGTTTCTTTTATTAAGTCTTCTAACGTTTGTCTCACTTATTTTCTTTTTTATAAAAATACTAATTTTTATTGACTTATACTAAAAAAGGCGGTGATTAGACCGCCTCTTCTATTCAATAAATCAAAAAAAACAAAAAATGTTATATGATTACTATTTCAGCAATGTAAGCTGAGTATTTACATTTGCAGGCAGTAATGTGCTATAACCGTCTGGTATACAAATATAAATCTTATAATCATCATAATTTTGTGCATTTCCTACTGCTTTAGAATTAGAGACTACAGTTCCTTCTACTAAAACAACATCATAGTTCCCAGAAACCTGAGTAGTAGGTTGTTTAATATTAGATCCACCAAGACCCCATACTCCACTATCAACCCATCCTTTTTTCTCTAAGGCTGTAATTTGCGCTTCAGTTCCAACTGATGGTACTGCTACTGCAGTATCAGCGAAAGCGGAAGCATCATTTCCAGATAGTTTAAAGTGTGAATTTACTGGAGCAGTAATTGTTATAACTGCACTAGAAACTGCTGCACTGAATCCATAAAATTCAGAACTGCTTTTTGCAAACTCAGTATCCATTAAAGCTTTAATAGCTGCAGCACCTGCATTAGCAGAAGCTGTTGTAGCTGGAGATTCAAAGGTTTTTACTGGGAGATTCATTGTTCCTGCAGTAGTATTGATAATTTTAACATGAGCTGCATCCGAATCTAAAGCTATAGTTGCTGTAGATACTTGAGCAGTTCCTGCTGAGTAACTGATTGTTGTTACTTTTTTAACTTCGCCCTCACTCATAGGACCGACGTTATCTGTGCCGTGAAATGCATAAACATCTTCTTCGCCTCCAGTTAAATCTAGAGCGCCGCTATTTAAAGCAGAAAATGTAGCTCCGTTTTCAACGAATCCAAATTTACTGGTTTGAAATGAAGAGGTTGCGTTTATTGCATCTGTTCCGACAATAAGTACTTTTGTTTTTGCCATGATAATAAAAATTTAAAAATTAAAAAATATAGTTATTCGGTTTGTGATATCTCATTAACATTCGTTTGATATCTCTGCGACTCTGTTGCTTCTAATAAGTGTTTGACTGTTAAGTCTACTATTTCTTGATGTGTATGATCTGCTAATTCACAATCCTGCGCCGAAGATAGAGAAATTTCTGTAGGTATCCTAATGTAATCTGCGTTCAACCCTTTTAATAGATAACTTTTATTATTAAAAACCTTAACATACGTACCATTTATTACTCCAATTGCACTACTAGGCGTTGAAGTAGCAAAAGGATTATTTAAAAGATTATAAGTTTCATCAGGCTCTACAATACGTAAAGGAATTTCTTTAATTCGTTTTACAGATATATTATCTATCCTACCATCGTAATCTGTGCTAGGATTAATTTGTAATGAAACATTATCTGCTAACGCATGTAATTCAAACTGTTTTGCTACTGTACCATGTGTAGTTTGATATATAGTTAAATTTGATCCTGTAGCATAATCAAATGTATATGATGTATTGCTTACTCCTGGTGTTCCTGGAGCTCCTAAAGAAATAGTAAAACTTCCATTGGAAGCACCCGCTTGAGCAGATGTTCCAAATACATTAACAGATATAAGATATTTATTACCTTTTTTAACTCTTACTGCATGTGTAGCAGGATCTGTAGATCCGCTTTGGTGTGCAATAGTCTGATTTGCAACTACCCATTTATAAGCACTAGGATCTCCAGTACCTAATGTCCAACCAGTTGCATTAGCTGAACCATTTGGATTTTGAAATGTACCATTAGTTACTAGTTCAGGATCAACTTGACAGTCATCATATAATATTTTGACTCTACCGTTTATTAAAAACATGTAATCAGTAGGAAGATCAAAGTCTTCATGATCCGCATAAAGATTAGGAGTAACCACATCATCATTGTAATCTAATACAGTGATAATTCGTAAATCATCTACTCTTTTTTGTGAACCATGAAGTCCTGTTCCTTTAGGATCTGATATATTCCAAAACCTTTGTTTAATAAACCGTTCTTGCATTTTGTTTAAAGCAAAATCTATTTCTTCTGGCAAAAAAGTGTCATAAGAATTAGAAGCTACTTTATGTAGCCCTTGCTCTACCGCATGATGCATTTCGGTTACAGTCATTAACTAAAAGTTTTAAGACGAGCTTTTAAAGTTGTATAAGTTTCAGAGTTCTTTTTATCTTTTAGATAAAGAACTGCTTCTTCTAAACTATCTCCAATACTCTCATCTCCATTTAAATATGTATTTCCAACTCTTCGTATTACTTCATTACTTATACAGTCTTGAATAAATGCTTGATGTTGGATATTTTTGTCTTGAGCATAATCTAAAAATTGAGTAGGGTTACCCTCTAACTCATTTTCAAGAGTTATTTCTTTTTGAGCTTCATCCATTGTTTTAGGACTATATCCATAGACCATCAATAATTGATTTACTTTAGATTTATCACCTGTTAATTTAATAAACTCCTTATATGCTTCTTTACGTCTTTTTACATTAGAAAGCTTTTTCACCTTCTCTATTTCTGTATCGTAGATATAATATTTATAACTACGGTTAGTTTTCATAGATGCTTCATCCTTTGCAACATATGGATGTGCACACGCAAATTTAAAACGAATATAATCCATCAAATTAAGAGGATCTCCGTCTTCATCTAGACCTATTTCTAGATCAGTACCTTGTTGTTCTATTGTTACAGTCATATTTTGATAATATTTTTTAACTTCTCTTTGAAAGTTAACATCTTTATGATCTGTACCTATAATACCAGGAAGATACTTTTTTTGTTCTTTAAATGTTAATCCTGTTAAGGTATCACCATTTTTTGAAAAAGTTGACCCAATCTTACGTTTTGCCTCAGCATAAACGTGATCAGGAAGGTTAGTTGCATTTGCCTTTCTTTTTAATACTACTGTTCTTGCCATTTTTATATATTTACTTTGTTAAATAGCAGAAAGAAAAGGGGCAATAAGCCCCCTTTTCTGCTAAAAAAATTAATTAAGATTTAACACATTCTAAGTGTAAACAATTTGTAGCTCTTCTAATTGCAATACCAGTCTCTTTCATAAAGTGAACTGATGCACCGTCTACATCATTTGCTCTTAGTGCGTTACCACCTGCAAATCCTGGAGGAACAGAAGCGCCTGCTACTGCCCATCTTACTAACTCTCTACCTTTTCTAGATACCATAGAAACGTTTGTTTCACCGTCATATGTTGACATATCTAAGAAAATCATTCTGTAAGATTCCATTGGTAATCCAGAAACAGGATGTTTTGGACTATTCAATGCTCTTGCACCATGATCAAATAAAGGAAGATGTCTTACTGTTACCGTATGACCATCTATGTGTCTGTAAGAAGTGAAGAATCCACCTAATTCTAGGCTTGTTCTACCTCCTGAAATAAAGTTAGCTGGATCAGTATTTTTAATATAAGATCCTGCTGATACTTCACTTTTCATTGCGGTATCAAATTCTTCCATACCACCTAGACCTGTAAACAGAACTATGTTCATGTCTTGAGCATCAGAAGCTCCATAAAGAGCATCTCTTACTACTGACTTGATCTTAGTTGCTGTTAAACTAGAATAAGTATCTACGTTAGGAATTTGCTCAATAACTCCAGCTCCAATAGGAATTGGTTTGTTATTGTCGTCTTTCAATGCAATAGTTCCATCAGTGGATCTATTGTATTTAGAATACCATAAAGCGTATTCCGTTTCTTCTTTCCATCTAAGCATATGTTGATATTCTTCGAAGTCATACCAAAGGTCTGTCTTCTTACCATCAACATTAAACTCGAAATTAACTACTCTATCAGGCATATTTCCTTCATATCTGTAGGATTTTCTGATAAGAGAAATTTGATTTCTCATTTTAGATGGAGCTACCCAGTTACTTTCGTTACCAGTTGAGCCTGAAATAGCTGTAGGTGCAAATAATTGAACCCAGTTTTTTCCTGCTACATCTCCAGATGCTACTGCATCCGTAGAATCAGCTGTAACTAATTGTAATGTGTATACCCAGCCTGCACCGTCTTCATATGGATCTTCCATAACCCTTGCTTGAATACCCGCTTCACTTTCAATAATGTATTGTTTGATGAACCATTTATCATCGAACCTTACTTTAAATCGTGTAGAATTAACACCGGTACCACTAACAAGAGCAGACGATTTTACGGCTTTGTTTAATCTACCCATTACTGGATAGTCATACTCAACATCATTAATATACTTCACTTTTCCCTGACCTTCAGTAAGGAAAGAAAGAGGAAATCTCTTATCTTCTCTTCCTGCGAGGTGAGTGATTACTGGTGAAAGTACATCTGGCTGAGTAAGGAGGGCGTTCGCTAACGAGTTTTCGTCAGTCATACCCTCAGCGTTAAAATAGTCTTCGTATAAACGAAGTCTTTTTGCGTTGTCTGCTGCCATAATAATAAAAATTTAAAAGTTAAAAAAATTAAGTTATCCGAATAGCTTATCTAAAGTAGGTACAACAGCCCTCTTCTGAGTTTTATTGTATGTTCCTTTATTACCCTTCATTCTTCTAGATGCCGATTGTGTATTTGATTTTAATTTAGCTTTCAAATTCACAGCTTGCCTTGTAGTTGCTTTGGTATTAATGAGTTTAGATAAATCAAGCCCCTTGTAAACAAGGAATTCCATTGCTAAAATAGATTCTTGATCCATCTTTTCTCTATCTAATAATCGTTGACTTTTTCCATTCTTATCGATAGGAGTAGCCATCCAATTATAGAACTTTTTCTTTTCAGCTTCTGGAATTGCAAAATCTCGTAATTTACCTTTATTGATAATTTCGCCAATTTCTTTCCAAGTTTGCTGAGTTTGAGCTGCCGCTGTTTTAGCTTCGTCTGCTTGTCTTTGTAACAAGTTTTCTTTATTCTTAGCTTGTGCGGCTGCTATTTTTTTAACAGCTCGAGATGCGTTTTTATATAATAAATCTGCATCTTCATAATCCTGTATAGAGTCTGTAATTTCTTCGGGTTCATATCCTTGCATATTTAAAAAAGTTTCTACTACTTTTCTTTGCATACCTTTGTCTTTTTCATTGAGTTGTAGTTTAGAAAAATCCATTTCTTTAGCTGCAACTTCAAAATACTCTGAAGGATTTCCGCCTGCTACCCTATAGTTCATATATTCTTGAACATCAGGGAAAGCTGCGAATACTTGACCGAATTGCTCTTCTGCCATTTTATTAGCTGTTGCTTTGGTAAGTCCTATGATTCCATCATAGTCCTCAGCAAATTCTCCATCAATTTCATATCCCATTCTTTCTCTTAAAGTCTGGATTATTGATGGCTCTGAATCTTCCTCAGACTCAGATTTTTCAGCTACTTCTTCCGTTTCTTTCGAAACAGGTTCTTCAACGCTTTTATCTTCTGAAGATTCCTCTTCAGCAATAGGTGCTTCTTCTTTTTGCACCTCTTCGGTAGTATCTACTGCTTCAGTAGATTCTTCTACTTTTTCCTCTGGTTTTTCGTCCGTTGGTTCTGTAGAATCCGGAATTTTTTTATCATTTAATAAGTCACTAACTGTAACTTTTGATAAATCTAGGTTTTCTGTTTTACTCATTTTTTACAAAATTAATTAAATTATACTAGTTTTCTATATTTATATATTCAAGTTTTTACACCTTTATATATAGTCTTTTTATGTGGTTTTTTTATTGAGTGCTTTTTCTTGCACCTTTATTTTTTTCTCTTCAATTTCTTTTTTATCTTTTTGTTCTGATCTCTTCTGATTTAGCTTCTCTCTTTCTAATCTTACTTTCTCTAAATCAACAGCATCATTGATTCCATTATCATTCATATCTTGATCAATAACTTTACTTGCTATTTTCATTTCTTCTATATCCATTTTACTATCTCTATCTTTTTGATTTTCAGATGCTTCAAAGTCTCTTTCCGCTTGTTTTTCAGCAGCTTGTGCTTGAATTTGTTGAGATTGCATTTGTTGCGCCTGTTGTTGCTGTTGTGCTTGAATCTCTTTTTCTATTTTATCGACTTCTTCTAATTTAGTTTTTATTTGTGCAAAATTACTACCATCCAATACTTCTGCGATAGTTGATGGTGTACTACCATTTTGAGCAAATGATAATGTAAGTTGTTTTAAAGCTTGTAATTTATCTTGTTCGATAGAATTATTTTTAACAAATACTCCAAATTCTGCTTCTTGATATAAACCAGGATCTATATCTAATATAGCTTCTCTAAAATCACTAGAAATATATTGTGTCTTTTTACCATCTTTCCAAGCTGATTTTGAAGTGTCTAATAAACCATTAAATTCTCTTTCTACAAATTTATCGAATCTTCTAAATAATTCTTCAGTCATAACTGATGATTGAAATACTGCTCTTTCAGTATTTCCTATTCCATCAGAAGCATGAACTTGTCCTTTTCTTTGTCTTGAGATTCCTACTAATTCTTCCCATTCTTGTTTTACTGATTGTAATAATTGAAATTGAGCAGCAATATATTGCCCTAAACTCATATCAAGAACTTGGAATTGATTGAAGGAAACTCTTTCCCCCCTCTTACCCTCTGCAGTCGAATCTATGAACGCGTATCCCATAGCATCTGCATAATACATGAATTTTTCTTCATCCCAACCATGTCTTTTAGGA
>Ga0098059_1001948_pt1 | contig 10021 bp, 6 predicted proteins | sample 20_taG_FD_92580 | JGI IMG/M metagenome (GOLD analysis project Ga0098059, IMG submission 92580) | Marine viral communities from the Subarctic Pacific Ocean - 20_ETSP_OMZ_AT15318 metaG | ecosystem: Environmental > Aquatic > Marine > Oceanic | place: Subarctic Pacific Ocean | collected 2015-01-19
GCCAAAGTACCGGAGGCCGGCCTCCCAGTTCTTGCTGGTTTCCGGCTCTTCGTTTGCCCTGGCACCACCCCCGAGAGGGGAGAAACCCCGGTGCACGCCACCCAGAACCTGCCAGCTTCGGGACAGGTCATAGGTAAAGGAAGCGCCAGGCAGGAGTTCGGCGCTGTCATTGGCGCGGGTGCTGTCGACGGTTGTGCGGCCGGGATCCGCGTATTGGGTGCGGCTGGTCTGTACATCCTCGTAGCGCAGGGCGAGGTTAACGCTGAGCTTGTCCGTCGCCTGCCAGGTGTCGAGGGCCCAGAAGCTCAGGGCTTCGCCGGTCTCAAAGCGATTATTGCTGCCCGTGGGGGCGACCGTGTTCTGGAACACCAGAGAGCCGTTGACCTGGTCATAAACATCGGCCGGCTGGAAGCGATCCATTTCATCTTCGTGGGCGCGGGCGCCGAAATCAAACTGGTGGCTGCCCATGTCGACATCAAAGTTTACCTGCACGCCCTGGGACAGGTAGTCCCTGGCGTTGTTTTTGTAATCCAGGCCGCTGGCGTCAACTGTGCCGTCCAGAATACCCTGGGCATTGGCGTCGCCGCGGTTGGCCTTGTCGATGATGCTTCCGCCATCGCTGAGCTTGAACCAGTTCCGCTTGAAGTCGTTGCGGTAGAGGGTAGCGGTGCTGCTTACGGTGTTACTCCAGTCGAACTGATGGGTCAGGCTGATACCGGAGTGGGTGTTGTTCATCTGGTCGATACTGGATAGCCCGTAGCGCCGGTTCGGGTCCTGGCTGAAGTCCGCATCGGTCAGGCCGAGGTAACTGGAGTTGGAGGTTTCCTCGGAGTATTGCAGCTTGGCGGTCACGCTCTGGCGCTCTCCCTGCCAGCGCAGCTTGCCGACGTAGTCCTCGATATCAAAGCCGGTATCGCGGCCGCTGCGGTCAATCTCCTTGAAGCCTTTCGCGGAGCGCTGGACGGTCTCAAGCAGGTAGCCCCAGTCGCCGGCCGTGTCACCATAGGTTGCGTGAACGTCGGTGGAGCCGCGGTCGTTGGTGACTGTCTCAACATAGCCCTGCCGCTGATCGGGAATGGGTGTGGAAATCAGGTTGATGACACCACCGGTGGTTTGCGGGCCATAGCGCAGCAGCGGGGCACCCTTGAGTACTTCCAGCGAGGACATGCGCTTCAGTGTCGGAAAATAATAGGCGGCCGGATTGGAGTAGGGCGCCGGTGCGATCAGAATGCCATCTTCCATCAGGGTAATATTACTGCTGCGCTCGGCCGTGGCGCCGCGGATGCCGATATTGGGGCGCAGGCCCAGGCCTTCTTCTTCCCGCACATAGACGCCCGGGACGGTTTTCAGCACCTGGTTGATGTCGGTCTCAACCTCGGTTTTCAACTGCGCCTCACCAACGACGTAGCCTGACCCTGGCAAGGTCTGGGCTGCGGACGCATCGCCAATGATTTCCAGGGCTTCAAGGGTCTGGGGCTGGTCATCGCCAGCGGCAGAGCCCAAGGCTGGGGCGAGGCTGATCGCCACAGCCAGTGATAGTTGGGAAGGTCTAAACATACGGTTGTTCTCCGTTATCATTTAAGTTTCTGGGTACAAGTGATAATCATTAGCATTACGTTGCGAAACTTTATGGCTTTGTAACTATTAAGTCAATTGCTAATCACGACGTCTCAGACCGCGAGCGTCTCATCATGGAAACCTGGACAGGGGCCTTCCCCCAGCTCCTGGCAGCCTATGAGCACAAGGAGCGGCTCTACCACATCTGGGGCTGTGCCACCCTGCGGGATGCTGAGAAGGCGTTGGCTGCCTGGGTTGACGGCATCCCGCAGGGGCAGAAGGAGGTCTGGAAGGATCTCGTTAGCGCCGTCAGTGGCTGGCGTGAGGAGGTGCTGACCTACTTCGAGACCGACATCCCAATCACCAACGCCTTCACGGAGTCGATCAACCGGCTGGCCAAGGACAAGAACCGCGATGGCCGGGGCTATTCATTCGAGGTGATGCGGGCCCGGATGCTCTACACCACCAAGCACAAGAAGAAGACGCCACAGACCAAGGAATCTCCGTTCCTGGGCAAGGCCACCATGACCTACAGCATGGGTCTCCCCGAGGCCGAGAAGAACTACGGCGTCGATCTATCAACCTTCTGGGAGGATTAAGGTTTTGGTGGATCAGAGGGGATCATCAACCACTTAATCCGGATACCCGCTTTTGTGAATAGTTGAACTCGGCGCCAAACAGGTCAGCGCTGTCGCCGTTGAGGGTGGTGATGGCCTCGTCAAAGTCGGCGTATGGCCCGGGCTGGCCCGCCACATCCGACACCACGAAGAAATCTTTGATGCGCTTGTAGAACAGCCCGGCCGAGACAATCGCGACGCCGCCAGGATAAAACTCGAACGACAGGTCAACGTTGTCGGACGTCAGCGGATCGAGGTCGGGGTTGCCAAACTCGGCAACCCTTTCGAAGGCGCCGCCATCCTCTTCGATTTCGATGGCCGTGCGCGGTGACGACTGCTCGAAGCCGGGGCGAGCGATGTTGCGCGACACCGAGGCGCGCAGCAGCGTACGCTCGGTGAAGGCATAGCGCAGGTTCAGGCTCGGCAGCACGTCGGTGTATTGCTTGTCGGCGCTGAGCGGTTGAAACACCGGGTCGCCGCTGCCACTCTCGGGGTCGATGGTCAGTTGGGTGCCGCGGGCGCTGTAGTCGGTACGTTCGACGCGCACGCCGCCGACCCACCGCGCGGCGCCGATGTCGACCCGCGCCATGACGTAACCGGCGTAGATGTCTTCGTCGAGTCGATAGTCCTCGATCAGCGAGTCGATGGCGCTGTCTTCGGCGTTCAACTCAAAGTTGGCGCGGTTGGCGTCGAAGAAGCCGCGCAGTGCATCGCGCGACAAGATGGGGCCAAAAAACCCCAGCGGATAGTCGACATTCTGGTTGGGAAAGTCGGCCAGGCTGACATCGGCGCCGAAGCCGTCAAAGATCTCGGCATCGGCGTCACCGGTCTTGTTGCGCACGCGCGCCTTGGTGCCCACCTTCCAGAAACCCGGCAGGCCGGCGAAGGTGGTGTCGCGCTTCAGGTTGAGTGCCAGTGAGGTTTCGCGTTCGAGGGTGAAGCTGCTTTCAAGGGCAATCTCATCCAGCGCGTAGGCCGCGCCGTCGGCAAACGCGGGGTCGTTACTGAACAGCCGCGGTTGCTTGCGGTTGGCGAGGTCGTAGCCCACATCAAGGCCTTCGCCGACAAAGGTCGCGCCGAGTCCGTTGGGGTTGTCCTCCTCAGCCTCGGCATAACCGAGTACGTAGTCGAGGGTGTAGGCGCCGAGCCGGTTCTCGGCACCGAGGGCGGTGCTGACAATGGTCTGGGTTTCTTTGCGGGCCTCGTTGAGTTTTTCGATCTCGCTGTCGGCAAACGTGCCGCTGTCGTCGGTCAGGCTGTTGATCGCGTCGCCGTTGAAACTGTAAACATTGCTCAACTGCACCTCGTCGTCACTGAAGTCGCTGTACAGCGTGCGCCAGTAAAGGTCGGTGTGGTCGTTGAGCAGGTAGTCGAAGTTGAGGGTGGCGCTGAGCCGCTCGCGGGTGATGGTGTAGTCGCGCTGCTCGGCTTCTTCAAGGCCGCGAAATTCGCCGCCGGGGCCGTCAAGGTCTTCAAAGCCGGGGGTCTCGACACCGTCTGAGCCAAAGTCGCGGTCAAACCAGCTCAGTGCGGCGGCGATGCCAAAGTTCTCGAAGCCGTCGCCCACGTCAAACAGCCGGGTGCCAGCGACGGCGAGCTTGGGGCTCCACTTTTCGGCGAGGTCGTTGTAACTGCCCTCGCTACGCAGACTCAGGCTGTTGCCGCGGTCAAAAGCGGTGGCGCTGCGCAGCTCGACATTGCCGCCCACCGAGTCGCCGTCCATGTCGGGCGTGGTGGCCTTGACGATTTCAAGACTCTCCAGCAGGTCGGACGAAATGACATCGAGGTTGACCTGGCGTGAATCGCCCTCCGGGCCGGGCACGCGCAAACCATTGATGGTGGTGCTCGACAGCGCGGGATCGATGCCGCGAATGATCACGAAGCGGCCTTCACCCTGATCGCGGGCAATCGACAGGCCCGGCACCCGCTGCAGGGCCTCGGCGACGTTCTGGTCGGGAAACTGGCCGATCGCGTCGGCCGAGACGATGTTGCGCAGACTGTCGGCGTTGCGCTGCTGATTGAGTGCGCCCGCCTGCCCGGCCACCTGGCCGATGACCAGAATGTTGTCGATGGGCGGCACGTCGTCGCCGATGACGATGTCGAGACGCGGGGGCACGTCGGCCTGCACCGTGATGTCGGCCTGCTCGACGGGCGCACCCAGGTATTCCACGATGATCTGGTACTGGCCGGGGGCCACACCGATGAATCGGTAGCGGCCGTCGCGCCCGGTGACGGCCTCGGCGCCCGAGGGCTCCAGACGCACCAGCGCCCCTTCAAAACCGATGGTGCCGGAGTGATCCAGCACGCGGCCGCGCAGTTCCTGAGCGCCGGTGTCGGTTTGAGCGCCCACCGGCAAGGCCAGTGGCATCAACAGCAGAACGGCGCCAAGACGGCGCAAGCGCGGATTCATCGAGTTCCCCGGTTGGGGCCGCAGGACGTCCTACGGCCGATTTTCGGGGCACGCTAGCCGGCGCCCGTGAACGTCCCGTGACAGGGAACCCCGCACGGCACGGGCGCGACCGGGGCCGCCGCTGCGTTACCGGGTGAAGGCGAAACCGAAGCCGATGCGGGTGATCGAGCGGTTGTAGTCGATCAGGCTTTCGCCGTAGCCGTGAAACAGGCGCAGCATGTAGAACATGTAGCCGTCGTTCGAGGGCCATGTGTAGTTCAGGCTGATAGCGCCCTTGCCGGTGGAGGGGTTGCCGCGCACCATCAGGTCGCCAAGGCTGCCGCCGCCAAGCTGCCGCTTCACGTGGGCTTCCGCATAACCCATGAAGCGATAGATGTCGGGGTTGTCATCGCCCTTCGGGTCCATGGCATCGTCTTTGCGGTCTTCGGGCAGCCGGTACCAGAACTTGATGTAGCGCAGGTTGCGACCCTTGGCCTGGAACGGGGTGATGTAGAGGCGGTTCCAGCTTCTGGAGTCCGGCAGGCTCTGGCCATTGGATTCATGCTCCAGCCCCACATCCACGCCCCAGTGGTGCCAGATTTCGGGGTCGGGCGTCCACCGGTAGAAGAACTCCGGGTTGTAGTTGGTTTCGCGAAAGGGCCGCGAGCGCTCCTGGTCGTAGATCTGCCAGAACGATTTTTGCGTGTAGCCAAAGAAAAAATTGCTGGCGAACAGACGCTGTTTGGCGCTGATCTGGAACTCCATCTCGGTGTCGAGGCCCTCGACCCCGCGTCCGTAGGCCGCCGGCAGCACGTACATGGGCCGGTGGGTCGACAGCCCGCGTGAAACCGAGACGATGGCGTAGGCATTGGGATCACGTTCGCCAATCTGGAAGCCGTCGCTGGCCAGTTTGTCCGGATCCTGGGGCGGGGGCACGCCGCCCTTCTTGGCGGCATCCCTGTCCGTAGTCGGCGGCGTGGCGGTCAATGGCTGTGGTCCCGGCGGGGGCAGGTTGCCGCTGTCATCGACTTCGGCCCGTGCGGTCGCCGACAGGGCAAGGCAGAGCAGGGCGATGAGCGGGGCATAGCGGCCCGCTGACGTGGAGGTGCGCATGTCAGATCAGAACTCGGCAGTTTCAGGAAAGGGGCGTGACCAGGGCATCAAGGTAGGGCTGCATGATGCGCTCGACGCGGCAGATGCGGGCGTAGTACCGCAGGGTATCGAGATGGACCTGATTGCGCTGCAGGGCTGCACGCAGCGCGTCCACCGCAAGGTGCGGACCAATCTTGTTGCGGAACTTGAACACGTCGGCCAGGGTTTTTTCCAGGCTGTAGACCTGCACTGCAACGCCGTGCAGCACCCGCACTTCCACGCCTTCGGTGAAGGCGGCATCGCCCATCCGGGCAATCCACAGGCTGGGCTCGGCCAGTCGCGGCCTTGCGGCGCGGCGTTCGATCGCCAGGTCCACGGGTTCCAGCGGCATGGGCATGACCTTGTGCAGGGTCAGCGCACTGCGCAGGCAGAGCACGCCGTTGGGCACCGCCCGGGCCACGCCGGCCCAGACCAGCGGCGGGTCGAGGCGCATCCCGGCCGGCACGTAGCGACCGCGGCCAATTTTCTTGATCAGGCCGCGTGCCAGCAGGCGCCGCAGCACTTCGGCCTGTATGCCCAGCGGCGCCAGGTCCACAGGCCGCAAAACGCCCTGGCGATTGGCCAGGGCCATGACCCGTTCAGCGTGACTGCAAGGCAACGGCAATGACATGCGCCGGTCGTGTTGGTTTGGGAATATTCAAATCAAAATACAATAAGTCGTCACCGATGTCGTGCATTAAATAAATGTGACAAATGGCTGTAGTTAAGCGATTTACTGACGATCAGGTTCTGATAACCAGTGCAAAAGGTCGATGACGCCTGAAGCGCGGCAAGCTAGCCGCATTCTGGTGACCGCGGGCGTCTTGGCGCGACGTCTGCGCCTGCGCAAGGCCCTGGGCTATCCTTGGCTGCATTCAGGGAGGGCCTGCGGGCGTGGTGCATCACTATCTTCCAGCGGTGTTCGCGGTGGGCATGGCGCTGGCCTTCTGGTCGGCCGACCGGCGCTCGCCGACCAGCATCGCCCTGGCGGTGTCGCTGGGCTCGCTGGGGGTCTCCATTGCCTTTCAGGTGTTGCTGTTCGATCCGCGGCTGACCGAAATGCTGCTGCCCTGGTCGGCGCCAATGGCCACCTTCGAGGGCTTGACCCTCGCCGCGGTGCTGGAATGGCTGCTGCGCCTGCGGCGCACCCTGCCGGTCCGCCCGGGCGCGAACATCCGGTTCGGCGATCGCGTTCTGCGGTGCGGGCAGGTGTCGGCGCTCATTTACGTGCTGGCCTCGTTTGCCGCGCCGGAGCTGCGTTTCGCGACCTTTCTGCAGGCCTACGATCAACACGGCTGGGGGTTCGCCGCGCTGCCGGGGTTCTGGGTGTTCGCCATTCCCATCCTGGCCACCACGCTCTTCGGTCTGGTCGGCGTGGTCGAGCTGATGCGTGGCCGGCCCGACCCCGCCGAAGGGGTGCGCCTGATCGCCATGACCATCGCCACACCGTTCCTGATTGCCGGCTTCGTGATGCCCATCGATTACGCCGCCTTCAGCCTGGTGCTGGGCGAGGTGAGCTTTCTGGTGGGTGCCGTGCACTATCACGTGCTGCAGGGGCAGCGCGGGCAGTTCATGAGTCGCTTCCTGTCGCCGCAGGTGGCGCGCCTGGTGGCCGAGCGCGGGCTGGACCGCGCCATGCAGGAAAACCAGTTGGAGATCAGCGTCATCGCCTGCGATCTGCGCGGCTTCACCGCGTACGCCAGTGCCGTTGAATCCCGGCAGGTGCTGCGGGTGTTGCGCGAGTACTACGACGCCGTGGGCCGCGTGGTGGGCACGTTTGGCGGCACCATCAAGGACTACGCCGGTGACGGCATTCTGATTTTGGTGGGCGCGCCCCTGCCCATTGACCACCATGCCCGCTGCGCGGTCGAAATGGCGCGGCAGATCCGGCAGGAAACCCGGCGCCTCATCGCGCAATGGAACGTGCCCGGCCACACGCTGGGCATCGGCATCGGCGTGGGCACCGGGGTGGTGACCGTCGGCGTGATTGGCGCCGCCAGCCGGCTGGAGTACACCGCCGTGGGCCCCACGGTGAACCTGGCCTCACGCCTGTGCTCGGGCGCCGCCGATGGCGAGATTTTGATGGACCAGCGCACGGTGGCCTATGTCGGAGAGATCGGGCTTTCGGCGCGGCCGCCGGTGCGCGTCAAAGGCATCGCCGAGCCGGTGCCGCATTTCGCGCTGTTCGCCGAGCAACGCGCCCTCGATGCAGCCCAGCGCACCCCGGCCGTCATACAGATCGACTGACGAGACGCTAGTCTTTCGGGCTGCATGAAAAACTCCTTCGACTCACGCCAGTGGCCGCTGCTGCTGGCGAGCACCCTCACGGTCATGGCCGGTGCCGCGCTGGCCCCGGCACTGCCCACCCTGCAGGCCGTGTTTCACGACACCCCGCATGTCGCGCTGCTGACCCGGCAGCTGCTCACCGTGCCCGCTCTGTTCATCGTGCTGGCCGCACCCATCGCCGGCTGGCTGGTGGACCGCGTCGGCCGGGTGCGGCTGCTGGTGGCGTCGATTCTGCTGTACGTGCTGTCGGGCAGCGTCGGCGGCCTGCTGGACCGGCTCGACCTGATCCTCGTCAGCCGCGCCCTGCTGGGTGTGGCAGTGGCCGGGATCATGACCAGCGTCACGACCCTGATCGCCGATTACTTCGACGGCCTGACGCGCGAGCAGGTGTTCGGCCGGCAGGGCGCGTTCATGAGCTTCGGCGGGGTGGTGTTCCTGATTGGCGGCGGCCTGGCCGCAGACCTGCACTGGCGCGCCACCTTTCTGGTGTACACCGCGCCCGCCGTGCTGCTGTGGTGGGCCGCGCGCCTGCCCGAGCCGGTGGTGACGCGGCCGCTGGCGACGGCGACGCACCCACGGCTGCCCCGCGCCAAGATCGGCCTCATCTATGGTGCGGGCCTGACCGGCATGATGATGTTCTACGTCATCCCGGTGCAGTTGCCCTACCGGCTGGTGGACATTTCCGGCGCCAGCGGCACCGTCACCGGCTTCACCATTGCCCTCAGCAATGTGGCGGGCACCGTCGCCGGCGTGTCGTTCGCGCGGCTGCGGCGACACCTGCAACCGCTGCAGATCGTCACCCTGGTCTATGGGCTGATGGCCATCGGCTACCTGCTGATCGGGCTGGCGCAGCACACGCCCATGGTGCTGGCCGGGCTGGCACTGGCCGGATTCGGGCTGGGCCTCACGGTGCCCAACCTGTCGACCTGGCTGTCGAGCTTCACCCCGCCGGCGATGCGTGGCCGGGTGATGGGCGGGCTCACCGCCGCAGTGTTCATCGGGCAGTTCGTGTCGCCGCTGGTCGCGCAGCCCTTCGTTAACGCCTACGGCACGGCCGGGCCGTTTCTGGCCGCCTCGGTGCTGTTGGCGGTGCTGGGTGGGGTGGCGTGGGGGTTGCGGAACAAGGCCTAGACGATCGCCGCAGAATGCCGGCAGGCGCCGCGCTCAGAAGAACCGCTGCAGGCTCAGCCGCACCATGCTCTCGTCCCTCAGAAAATCGAGAAAGGGCTCGGTGGGCACGCGCTCGAAATGCCGGGCAGTGAGGGCGCCGCGCCAGTGCGGGCCGAAGCGGCGGCTCGCCTCGATCTGCATCAGCTGATCCGTGCCGCTGCGGTCCATGAAGAAGCCTGCCTCGACAACCGTGCCGGGAATGTCGTTGAGGTTGATGCGGGTGCCCAGAAACAGGTCGTTGTCGCTGCGGCTGTTGATCAGGGTGCGGCGCTCGTCGAAGAGATATTCGGCCAGCGCGGTGACTTCCCAGCCGCTGTTGAAGAACCCGGCCAGCGCGTATTCGATGCCCCCCACGGCAGCCTGGGTCGAGCGCCCGCCGCGCTCGCGCGCCACCGCTTCGAGCTTGAGCGCCAGCGCTCCGCGGATGTACTGAGCCTCAAGGCCCATCTGCCTCAATCGGGCGTATTCCGGCACCAGCACGATGTTGGCCAGCACGCGGTCGAACAGGGCGAAATCGTCGTCGACCAGGCCCAGGCGCTGGAACAGGTCGAGCAGCCGGTTGGCCAGCGGCGCCTCGGGCAGCGTGGTGCCCATGATCAGGTCGCAGTTGGGGCCGTCTGCCGTGCCCGGAAATCCGCTGCCACGGCGCAGGCAGGGAAGAATGTCGGGATCGCGGGCGGTGCCGTCAAAGACGCTGAGGTTCAGGTCCAGCGGGCCGAACCGCATGCGCAGCCGGCCGGCGACATCGACGTGCCGCTGCCCGGCGGAGGACGCGTAGCGGGCCTCTTCGGGGGCGAAGTCGAAGCCGATGCGCGGCTGGCCGTTGGCGTCGGGAAAGGTGCGGGCGCGCTGATAGGGCATCACGAACACA
>Ga0098059_1001949_pt1 | contig 10020 bp, 11 predicted proteins | sample 20_taG_FD_92580 | JGI IMG/M metagenome (GOLD analysis project Ga0098059, IMG submission 92580) | Marine viral communities from the Subarctic Pacific Ocean - 20_ETSP_OMZ_AT15318 metaG | ecosystem: Environmental > Aquatic > Marine > Oceanic | place: Subarctic Pacific Ocean | collected 2015-01-19
CAATGATCTCGTCGCTTCCCTTGGTACCTGAAAATGATCGTCTTATGGACTCCAGATACCGTCTCAGCTTGTTATACGCGTCGTCGTCTATGTGGAAGAGCGTATTTGCTAAATTTATATTTACTGTCTTGTTCATTTTTTGATTCTATTTTGTGTTGGTTACCAGATTGACTGCATTTCTTAGTTCATCCCAGGTACCATTGAGTTCGTTAAGGAACAACTGGCCTGTTTCTGTAAGGGCGTAATATTTTCGAGGTGGTCCCGATGTGGATTCTTCCCAACGATAGTTGAGCAATCCAGCATTCTTTAGCCTTGTGAGCAAAGGATATATGGTACCTTCCACTACTAACATCTTTGCGTCCTTTAAGGCTCCCAGAATTTCTGAGGCATACTTGTCGTCATCCCTTAGGATGGACAGGATGCAATACTCTAGAACCCCCTTGCGCATCTGTGCTTTTGTGTTTTCTATGTTCATAATTTCATGGTTCTATTAAATTAACTGTTCGTTTTTGTTCTGCCAAACTTTGTTTGGTAACGTTTCCACTCCATTCCCCTGAATTGGGCAGCGGAGTGGAAACGGTTCTTTGATTGATGATTTGATGTTTTTTCGTTTTTTGATTGATGGTTAAACTCCGTTTTTCTTTGATTGATGATGATTGCTGTGGAGGTGATTAAGCTCCTTTATATATATATATATTACTTGATGAATTTAATGGTAAAGGGATATTTAAAATATTCCCCTTCGTTGGTTCTGATTGTGGCCAAAATGGTAAACACAATGTTTACGATACCAAGGGACACCTGTAAAAATCCAGATATGCCCACAGGCCAAATCAGTCGTCCTAACCTAAAATCGTCACTATCTATATGAATGTTTAGGTTGTTCAAATCGCTGAGGTCGTGAAACCCGAAAAAATTCCAATCGAACAGGTCTGGCCAAAATCCAATAAAAAAAGGAATGGTGATCAAACCTGCTACGATGGAATAAAGCAACATACTAATTTGAAAGTTTAATGCCTGTTTACCATTATAATCCACAAACTCATGCTGCTTCTTATTGGCCGTCCATAGTATCAACGGGAGTATAAAATTCCCGAAAGGAATAAAGTACTTCGAGAACATGGACGCATGGATGATTGCGGATAAATTTCGTTCGTGTTTGGTGATTGTAGTTGCCATTTTTGATTAATGTTTTTTGATTGTAAAGGGGTTAACCTATTAGCTTACCATGCAAATATATATCCAAAAGACAGTACTATGCAAAACAAAGTACTATAATTTAACATAAAATTAACAATTATAAGTATCATCTTTTTGCCTATTTTTAAGCCAAACAAACCTAAGTTATGGCATTGACACCCAGTAAAATCAATACATTCACGTTTTTAAAGCTCCCTTCGGCCTGGTGGTGCGGGGTACGGCTCAAGTATATTGATGAAAAAAAAGCAATTACCACGGTAAAGCATAAATGGATGAATCAAAATCCGTTTAAATCCATGTTTTGGGCCGTTCAGGGGATGGCCGCCGAGCTCAGTACTGGAGCTTTAGTGATGAATGAAATCCAGAAGAGCGGTAAAAAAGTATCCATGCTCGTGGCGAACAACAAAGCCAGCTTTACCAAAAAGGCTACAGGGAGAATCAACTTTACTTGTGAGGATGGTGAATTGATTGCTGATGCCATTAAAAAAACCGTAGAAACAGGCGAAGGACAAACTTGCTGGATGAAATCGGTAGGGGTAAACCAAGATGGGGTAGAAGTATCCACTTTTCATTTTGAGTGGACGGTGAAGGTGAAGGGATAGTTATTGCTAAAGGCTAATGGTAAAAGGTTGAGTACACCGGTTTTCCTTCAACTGTAACAAAACAACTATTTTCCCAACATATAAAAGAAATCAAAAAACATCAATAACAAATGAACGCACACGAAATAGATTATATATTTTGATGTGTTTGTTCAGAAAGTATTTATTAAACTCTCACAATCTAACACTCCTTCGTTATGGTGTTGTAAATTTGATATTTTGTAATCTGGGTAATTTTTCCTTACAAATTCCAAGGTGCTTATGCTGTAATGATCAGTTCTCTTCAAGAACTTAATCCTATATTCCTTTTGGTGGTCATCAACGAAGTTAATTGTCCCAAAGAATAATTGGGTGGGGTTTATCTGCTTTTTCTTATTCCCATTCAACCGAACAATTACATCAACTTGTTTACCACATAAGTCTAATGAAGAACTTATACCATTTCTAAACTTTATATTATTACGTGTCAAACGGTTATCATTTTCTGAACCTATATATTCGATTTGGAGATACTCTTTATCTCCATCTAAATGGTCAACAAAATATGATAGATGGTGCTGTTTGTGTTCAAAAGATATTTTTGAACTGATATTCCATATTAAATCATATTTGTGTATTTCTTCATTTTGTTCAAATAAATTATCCCCAACTACGATAGTTAAGTCCAAATCTTTCCCCTCAAGAAAATCTATAAAATTATCTTTAAACCCAGATGGGTTTAATGGTAACTTGCTAAATACCAGTGTATCCCGTTTTACACTTGAATATACTTTCATTACATTCAGACGATTTGCGTACAATCTTCTAAAAGCTGGCAAATAACGTCCAAAGACCGAAGTGTCCATCCTTACGCTGAAATCTTTAATTGTTAATTCCTTCGGGAGGGGATGCGAAAGCCTTTTCAAATTCTTTTGGGTTACGGTATCTCTTGCCTTTAAATTAGCGTCAACTTCTTTATTTGAAATATCAGTAATTCTGCCAAGCCAAAAGCCAAATAAAGTGGTAGCAATAGGGAACATAATCTTAAAATACCATGAGTCATACCATTTAGTTTTCTTGGTTTCCAAGAGAGATTCCACTGAAACTAATAGTTCATCTTTGTCCTTATCTGACACATTAAGACCAGCTTTGACCGCAATATCTTTTAAGGTTGATTTTCTTAAAGTTCTGATTATTTTGCTGAAATTTTTCATCCCAAAGTTGAAAAAAGAATGATTTGCAGCCATTCAATGTCAGAGTAAAACTACACAAAGTCAATTATTTACTTAGTAACTTTAGACTATTTTTAGCCATATGTTATCAACATTGTTGTAACAAAACAACTATTCCCCCAACATATAAAAAGAAATCAAAAAACAATCAAATAATGAACGCACACGAAATCGACTACCACATTTACGGCGAAGAAATGCAATATGTGGAAATAGAATTGGACCCACAAGAAGCTGTTGTTGCCGAAGCAGGCACTTTTATGATGATGGACCAGGACATTAAAATGGATACCATCTTTGGCGACGGTTCCAACCAGGATAACAGCGTGTTGGGCAAGATGTTTTCTGCCGGTAAACGTCTCCTCACGGGCGAGAGCCTTTTTATGACGGCCTTCTTGAATATTGGACAAGGTAAAAAGCAAGTAAGCTTTGCTTCGCCTTATCCAGGTAAAATTGTTCCCATAGATCTTTCCGAAAAAGGAGGGAAGTTTATTTGTCAGAAAGATGCATTCCTATGCGCCGCTAAAGGCGTTTCCGTTGGGATTGAGTTCTCCAAACGCTTGGGACGTGGTTTTTTTGGTGGTGAGGGTTTTATTATGCAAAAATTGGAGGGTGATGGTATGGCCTTTGTTCATGCAGGTGGAACCATGGCCAAAAAAACATTGGCACCTGGAGAGACCTTAAAAGTAGATACGGGCTGTATTGTTGGTTTTTCCCAAACTGTGGATTACGATATTGAATTCATTGGAGGTATCCGAAACTCCGTATTCGGTGGAGAAGGACTTTTCTTTGCTACGCTTCGTGGTCCGGGAACCGTTTATGTCCAATCCTTGCCATTTAGTAGATTGGCCAGTCGTGTTTGGGCTGCTGCACCCCGTGGCGGCGGAAAAGATAAAGGTGAAGGAAGTATCTTGGGCGGTCTTGGCGATTTGTTGGATGGGGATAATAGATTCTAGATTTTTAGAAGTCAGAAGTCAGAAGTCAGAAGTCAGAATCTGATATCTGAAGGCTGATGTCTTATATCTGAAAAAAATTAGTTCTTTTGTGGATATGAATTTCAACGACCTGTTCCACTTTCTGGAAGAACTTCAACAAAACAACAATAAAGAATGGATGGATGCCAATCGCAAATGGTACAAATCTCTTCGGAACGACTTTATCGCTTGGTTGGATGATTTGGATATGACCATGGCCCAGCTCCATGACGATTATTACCCAACTCCGGGTAAAAAAGGCATCAATAGAATCAATAATAATTTGATGTTCCACCCGAACAAACCCATTTACAAAGATCATTTTGGGGCGGGTTTGGACAAGGCTCCCAATTCGGCCGATTTTTATATCGAAATTGGACTAAAACATTGCTTGCTGGCAGGTGGTCGATGGCGACCCGATTCCAAAACACTACGAAGTATCCGCGATGCAATAGATTATAATGGCGAGGAGCTGCAACAGATATTGGATAAGCCATCTTTCAAAAAAATGTTTAGAGGTCTGTACGAGGACGAGAAACTTGTTTCATCACCCAAAGGATTTTCCAAAAATCATCCGCATATAGAACTCCTGCGCAACAAAACCTTTGCTGTAGAACTCGAGTTGTCCAAAGAAGAAGTCCTTGGTAATGATTTCAAAGAAAAAATAGTCCAAGTCTATAAGGAAATGCTTCCTTTTCGCCAATATTTAAACCAAGCAGTAACCGTTTAAACCTGACCATGAAATACGGAAATGTAAGAAATATCAAAAAAGAGATTTTATCCGACAATTGGTATACTTTGAACAAAGTAACTTTCGAGTATCAAAAAGAAAATGGAGAATGGGAAAAACAAATACGTGAAGCTTACGACCGTGGCAACGGGGCCGCCATACTTCTTTACAATGTTGAAAAAGGAAAGTTGGTATTGACCAAGCAGTTTAGAATGCCCACTTATTTAAATGGCAACAAAGATGGAATGATGGTAGAAGCTTGTGCTGGACTGTTGGAGAAAGGCAATGCAGAGGAGACCATTAAAATGGAAGTGGAGGAGGAGACCGGGTATGAAATCGATAAGGTGGAAAAGGTTTTTGAAGCTTACATGTCACCTGGTTCGGTGACAGAGATACTATACTTTTTTATTGGTGAATACAATGATGCCATGAAAGTAAGCGAAGGGGGTGGCGCTGAGGATGAAACAGAGAACATTGAAGTGTTGGAGCTCGATTTTAAAAAAGCACTGGAAATGATGGAAACGGGTGAGATTAAAGATGCCAAGACCATTATGCTTCTGCAATATGCTCAGATTCAAGGGATTTTCGATCAGTAGTTTTCGTAGAGACCTTTTAGGGTATTGTACATCGTTTTTCTTATTTCTGAAGATGGGATCCTAAAATGATTATTCATAAAACTAAAGATGAGCAGTTTGCCCGATTTTGTCTTCACATACCCACTTAAATTATAATTGTTGCCTACAGATCCCGATTTGGCAAAAAGGAACGGTTCTGTAGTCGGGTCTTCCCATGTTTCAACCGTGCTATCTGGTCCCCACATTGGAAATATTCCAAAAAGGCGTTCCTCGGGCACTTCATTATAAAGTTTCTGAAGGATTTGTATAAAGGAACGCGGGGTAAACAAATTATATCGGGACAGTCCTGAACCATCTACCCACCGAGGTTGATGTTCTAAATCTTTCAAATGATGCTCCAACATAAAATTAATAGCGCTTTTTGTACTCAATGTATCGGAAACATTGGCCGAAGCTGCCAATAGTAATTGTTCGGCCAAGAAGTTATCACTCTTAAAAAGCATTCTCTTGAAAATAGAATCAGTCTTTATCCCATAGACCGTATGTTTAACACCCTCCGGGAAATGATGTGATAAAATAATTTTTTTGCCGAGGGCAGATTCCAATAATTGTTGGGTTAAACTGTCACTGGTCACAAAAGGTACTTCCAAAGTGTCTTTCTGAGTCGGAGAAACATAAAACCGATTGTAAAACTCCTCTCGTTTCAAGGTAGTATCCTTCACTGATGTTTTATTAAAGAAAGTATTGGGAGAAACCTCCAATCCTTCAATATTGGAAATGGTTACCACATTGCCGTATAAGGGCATGGCTGATTTCTCCGGTGAAAAATAGGTATCATAATCTTCCCAGGCCCAACCCGGTCCGTAACGATTCTCATTATGGTTTTTGGTATAAAGTGCAATGGTTTCCTGATTTCTTAACCAATGTATCGCTGTACTGTCCTTAAAATAGGGGTGAAGCCAAGATGGGTCGCCTGTACCTTCAATAAACAAGGTATCGTTGGTCACGGCGTATTTTAGTGTAGGAATGTTTTTGGGAAGAAGTTTCAATCCCGTATAAAGGGTTACAATCTTTGTATTACTGGCAGGGGTGAAGTATTTGTCACCATTACGGTTATAAATTTCTTTTCGGGTATTGGCATCGATTATTACCACGCCATGAAATGAATTTCCCAAATGATTATTTTTCAATTGGGAGTTGACCATCTTTTTGGTAGAATTACATCCAATCGAAAGGAGTAAAATAGATAATAAATTAAAAATCAATAAGTTATGTAAACTCTTGTTTAATGCGTACATATGTGCAGTTCATCGATTTTAACAACAAGTTGTTCAATTTTTAACTGGAAATTGAGCTTTATAAACAGCTTTTTTAGTAATTTTAAGGACAACCTAATACGCAATTTAATCAATTTAATATGCCTAGAGCTATGTTTGATTACACCAAAACTGTCCTTCAGAAGGTGAGTTTTGATGTTAAACTTTTCATGAGGGAGCTTCGGAAAGCTATTTCGAGACTATTGCCAAGTGAAGTAGAAGAACTTAGAATCTGGTTGCAATTTTATATTGTGGACAAACCAGAGTTACATTCAACATTAATCTTATTAAAAACATAAAAGAAGAGCCGCTAAAAAGCGGCTCTTTTAATTTTTACCCAAAGGGCTGATTATTTTTACGTCCTGAAAAGCAATGGCTCCACGTACAATGCTGGAAATTACCTCTCGTAACGCATCGGTAATCTGTATTTTTAGCTCACTTTTATGATAAATTAGACTTATTTCCCTTGCCGGGGTAGGCTTTTGGAAGGACTTAAGATTAATCTTTTTATTTTCTTCCAAATGCAAAGTGTTCAAGTAGGGCAATAAGGTCATGCCCATTCCCTCATCGGCTAAGCTTACCAAAGTTTCAAAACTTCCGCTTTCTATTTTAAAATGTTCCCCACGAAGGTTTTGTGATGCTTTACAAAGGTTGATGACGCCTTCGCGGAAACAATGTCCGTCCTGTAATAAAAGAATATCACTGACATCTAGATGATCTGTGCTCAAAAGTTCCTCCGAAGCCAATCGATGGTTCTTGGGAACGTAACCAACAAAAGGTTCATAATACAATGGACGTTCTTTTATAAATTCTATCTCCAAGGGGGTTGCTGCAATTCCCGCATCTAAATGACCATCCATAACGTTCTTGATCATTGTTTTGGTAGATTGTTCTTTTATAATCAGATTTACCTTGGGATATTTCTTTATAAAAGCATTTAGGAACATCGGAAGCAGTGTCGGCATTACTGTAGGTATAATTCCTAAGGTGTAGTCTCCTCCGATATATCCTTTGTCTTGATCTACAATATCTTTGATTCGTTCTGCTTCGGCAACAATGTTCTTTGCCTGATCAACTATTTTTTTGCCAACCTCTGTTATGGTAATAGGTTTTTTGCTCCTGTCAAAAATGAGCACATCAAGTTCATCTTCTAATTTCTGAACCTGCATGCTCAAGGTAGGTTGTGTAACAAAACTCTTTTCTGCGGCTAGGGTAAAGTTTTTGTGCTCTGCTACGGCCAATACATATTGTAGCTGGGTAATAGTCATTCAAGTATAAGTTTAGAGCATAAATGTATAAAAAACTATCAGTTTAATTTATAATTTTAATCGTAGTCATACACTTTTCTTTTGTTAGACATTGTAAAAAGAAATTATCATTCAAACGGTTTGATGTCAAATCTTTATATTTAATTGATAAAGCACCTTCAATCACAGACCATGTCTAATGCAAAACTTCTTGATTTGGTGAATTTCTTACAAGAAATTCCTTTTTTTTCCGAAGTGGATAAGGTTTCCCTGCTACAATTGTGCAAGGAATCCGATGAGCAACTTTTTGTAAAAGATAATCGTATCATAGAAAAAGGAGAAGTAGGGGATGGTATGTACGCCATTTTAAAAGGCAAGGTGAAAGTACATGACAGAAACCATCTGTTTGGTACGCTGGGCCAAGGTGAATGCTTCGGAGAATATGCATTGCTCGATTCCAATCCAAGGTCAGTTTCAGTCACGGCCCTGGAGGATACAAAGGTGTTGAAAATAACATCTTCACATTTTCGGCAGCTCATAGAAACCGAGAAAGGCTTTGTTTCGGGCATACTATCCGTATTGATTAAGCGAAACCGAGAGTTGGATATTACCCAAGAAAAATTGGCGGTTTCTAAAAAGGAAATCGAGCTCTCCCATGCTAAAATGAGCGGTCTAATCGATGGTGCAATGGATGCCATTCTAATGTTTGATACTAATTACCGGGTTATATTGGCCAATGGGTCAGCAAAAAAGATGTTGGAGAATGAAGATGTGATGCAACGCAATGTATTGTACTTTTTTGATGAGGCAGGAAGCGAACTGATCGAATCTTTGATTCAAGAAAAAAGCAACAAAAGTAGAATGAGCCTGTATTTGCCCAAGCCCATAAAAGTTATCGGTTCCAAAGGCAAGCAAACTTTGAACGAAGGAGCATTAGGAAGCTATGGTTCTGGCGATGACTCCTTTTACACGATTATATTAAGAAGTATTGATGATAGAATAAAGGCCGAACACAAAATTTCTACACTACAACATAAAACGGAGTATTTGCAAGAAGAGCTCAATGATCTTACAAATGATCACAGTATTATTGCGCAACACAAATCCATGCAAAAATTACTTGGATTAATCGAACAGGTAGCACATACTGCAGCAACAGTTTTAATTTATGGAGAAACCGGTACTGGAAAGGAGCTTGTGGCCCGTGCGATTCATAATGCAAGCAATCGTTCCGATGCCCCTTTAATCAAGGTCAATTGCGGGGCCATACCAGCCAATTTAATCGAAAGCGAGTTGTTTGGTCATGAAAAAGGTGCCTTTACGGGAGCCACCAGTAGTAGAAAAGGAAGATTTTTAATGGCAGATAAAGGAACCATTTTTTTAGACGAAATCGGTGAACTCCCTTTAGATCTTCAGCCCAAGCTGTTACGTGTTATTCAAGAAGGGGAGTTTGACCCTGTTGGAAGCTCCAAAACCCAAAAAGTGGATGTTCGTATTGTAGCCGCCACCCATAGAAACTTGTTGGAGCTTTCTAAAGAAGGAAAGTTCAGAGAGGATTTGTATTACCGCCTCAATGTATTTCCAATTTCAGTGCCTGCACTGAGGGATAGGGGCAACGATGTTTGCCTTATAGCCGAAACCATGGTGGAACATTTTAGCAAAAAAATGAATAAGTCCATCAATAAATTGACATCGACCCAAAAAAAACAATTATTGCAATACCAATGGCCTGGAAATGTACGGGAACTTCAAAATTTGGTAGAGCGAGCCGTCATTGTTTCCCAAGACGGTAAGATTGACTGGGAGAATATTATTCCAAATACACAGATTAGGAGTCAAGGATCGGTTGAGGTTGAAACAGAGCATATTCTCACTTTAGAAGAATTGAATCAATTGGAGCGGAACAATATTTTAAAGGCTCTGAAAAAAACCAAATGGAAAATTTCTGGTGAAAACGGAGCAGCTAAACTCCTAGGGCTGCCTGCAACCACACTTGCTTCAACAATAAAAGCATTTGGTATAGAAAGACCAATGTAATTCACGATATTTCGTTATAATATTCATGATATTTCGTTATTTAATGAAATTACGTTACTTTAAAATTGTATAGTAATAATTGTAAAATATTGATAATCAATTAATTAAAATAATTGGCACGCCAAATG
>Ga0098059_1001952_pt1 | contig 10017 bp, 10 predicted proteins | sample 20_taG_FD_92580 | JGI IMG/M metagenome (GOLD analysis project Ga0098059, IMG submission 92580) | Marine viral communities from the Subarctic Pacific Ocean - 20_ETSP_OMZ_AT15318 metaG | ecosystem: Environmental > Aquatic > Marine > Oceanic | place: Subarctic Pacific Ocean | collected 2015-01-19
AAAGAAGAGAGTTTAGATACGGTATTTCATTATGCCGCTATCAATGGAACGAAATACTTTTACGACATTCCTCTTAAGGTTCTCGATGACAACACCAAGATGACTCAAAATGTGCTAGACTCTATTGAGAGAACCAATGTCAAAAAGATCATTTATGCATCAAGCTCAGAAGTATATGGTCACGATCCCAAGATTCCAACTGACGAAAAAGAATTTATAATTTTAAACGCAAATACGGACAGAGACAGTTATGCATCATCAAAAGCTTTAGGTGAATTTTACACTAAAATGTTTGCAAAGAAGAACAACATAGACTTTCTGATTTTCAGACCTTTTAATACATACGGCCCCAGAATGGATAATACGGAATATGGACAAGTTGTGCCAGAGTTTATCAGAAAAATTAAGAATGACAAAGAGTTTACTATTATTGGCGGAGGAGAACAGACAAGAAGTTTTTGTTATGTGGACGACCATACAAAGCTTGTCGTGGCGCTGGCAGAAAAAGCAAGTAACGAAATAGTAAATGTCGGAGCCAACGAAGAAATAACTATAAAACAATTGGCTGAGATGCTGCACCATGTAATGGGTAGGGATTTCGATCCATCATTTACGCCACCTAGAGATTATGACACAAAAAGAAGACAACCGGATGTCACTAAAATCTTAAAATACAATCCGGATTATAAATTTATAGAAACACTTGAAGGCTTAAAGAAGACCGTAGAGTGGTATGAGAGGGAACAATGAAAACTTATGTTTTTGACATAGATGGTACAATTTGTACACAAACCAAGGGTGGCAACTATCACGAGGCGCTACCAATAGCTGATAGGGTAAGAAAAGTAAATGAGCTTTACGAAGCTGGCAATACTATTATCCTTTTAATAGCCAGAGGAATGGGCATGAGCGGAAACAACCAAGTACAAGCCTATGGCCTACTTTACAGCTTCACTTTGTCCCAGCTGGAAGGATGGGGGGTTAAGTTTCACTCGCTATTCCTAGGAAAGCCAGAGGGAGACATTTACATTGATGACAAAGGAATTAAAGATTCTGACTTTTTTCAATCTCTAGATCGGCTTAACGGAGACTTAAATTAGGATCTTTGTAGATAAAAAGCCAGTCACTGGCCCATGGGGAGGCGGCAATAAATTTGTTACCCGATTAATCGAGTCTTTAATTAAAGAAGGTCACGAGGTTTGTCATAAACTAGTGAAAGGTATCGATGTAATTTTTTGTTTTGATCCAAGGAGAAATGATAGTGGCTACTGGTATCAAGATTATCTAAATTATAAAAATCAAAACGACTGCAAGATAATACAAAGAGTCGGAGACATAGGTACTCATGGAAAGCCTGAATTAACAGAACTCGTCAAGAGTAGCACAAGACTTTCAGATTTTATTATTTTTCCTAGTGCATGGGCAAGAGATACCATAAATTTTCATGGAGACAATCATAGGGTATTGTTTAATGCTCCGAATAAAGGTTTTTATGATTTTAGAGTCAAAAAAGAAATCTCAAAAGAAGATAGGCTTAAAATAGTTACCCACCATTGGTCAACCAATCCAAAAAAAGGTTTTGATTATTATTCCTCCCTTGATAGGTTAGTGGGAAACACGGACAATGTAGAGTTTACTTTCATAGGAAGACTGCCTGAAGGTTTTAGGTTTGCAAACTCAAATTACCATGAAGCTACTGGCGACGAAGAGCTTTTGGCCAAGATAATTTCAGAGAATGACATTTACTTAACGGCATCGAGAGAAGAAGCGGGAGCAAATCATGTTCTTGAGGCCATGGCTTGTGGTTTGCCAATTGTTTTTCATGAAAACGGAGGAAGTATTAGTGAATACTGTGCAGACTATGGTTTGCAGTACAATGACTTGCCATCGATGATACAAAAAATAAGCGAAATAAAAGAAAATTACTTGACATTTAAGAATAGTGTGTTAAATTATAACGATACAATTGACGGGGTAATAAAACAGTATGTGGGCATCATATGCAACATAAAATAAACATAAGCATAGATGATGTATCGCCGCACAGCGAATCTTCGGTTAAGGTATTAGAACAATGCCATGATTTGATAAAAGAGTTTCCTGAGATTAAGTTTACTCTATTTGTTCCAATCGCATATTGGCGCACGATGGGGCCAACGGCCACAAAAACTCCTTTGCGAATAGATGAACACCCAGAGTTCTGCGAAGTGCTTAAAGCTTTGCCTCCCAAGAACTTTGAACTAGCTTATCATGGTTTACTCCACGGAATTCCTGGTAAAAGTAACAATGATGAGTTCCAATACATAAATCATACTAACGCTATGCAGACATTTGGAATGATGGTCGGCATAGTTAAGGCTGCTGGTTTGCAAGATAAATTTAAGAAAATCTTTAGACCACCGGCTTGGAGAATGTCTCCAAGCGCAATAACTGCTGCAAAAGATTTTGGATTTGAAATTTTAGCGTTATCTCCGAAGCAATACGCAAAAGACATTTATGAAGGCTATGATGAGAAATTTGACAAGGTTGTTTATTATAATGTAAATCCTCCTTTTGAGCCTCTAGAGCTTTTCGAAAAAACAGAAATGGTTTACCATGCATGTGAGTGGGACAAAAACTATCTTAGCAAATCATTAAAGGATGAGCTTAGTGAGTTTATAAAAGAAAATAAAAGCTCCATCGAGTTTAAGTTTATTGGAGATTTATAATGGGAATGAGCGACACATTCATGGTTCCATTCTATAAAAACAACATTACTGCAAAAGGCAGAACAGCTTTGTTGGGCTTCAAGAACAACGAAATGTTCGATGGAGAGATCTACGATCTACAACTAGAGGGAGAACAACATTGGGACATAAACTCAGATTGGAATTTGTCAGGCAAGTTTGATACAATTATTTGTTTGCGATGCGCTTATTTCTCAAAGAATCCAGAAGAGTTTGTAAAGAAATGTCACGAACACCTAAACGAAGGTGGCCGCCTCTATGTTGATTGGGGAATTGGAGATCACTGGAGATTTGAAGATTACAAGGTTGGATGGATTAAAGGAACTGAACAAGAGTATGCCTATGGAGATGAGAACTATCTGTGGTCTTTTGTTTGGGATGACGTATTTTTAGATGACGAAGAGTTTAAGCTTTTCAGCCAAGGTGCGTTGAAATATGGTTACGATGATGTGCCAAAATCAATCTTCGAAGAAGTGCCAGAAGTTCTACAGGTACAGAAAGTTTCAGAGCTTTTTGATGTATCTATGGCAACCTTGTGTCTGTGGGATGGCGCTAGGCAACGAACACAAAAAATTAAACCACAGTTTTATGTTTTATTAGGCTGTATAAAGAAATAATTATTGGAGTACAAAATGAAAAGAGTATTAGTTACAGGCGGAGCCGGCTTTGTAGGCCATCATGTTATAGAGGCTATTCTAAGAGAAACCGACGCAGAAGTAGTGTCTCTGGATAGGCTAGACACATCGGGCACATTGTTCCGACTACAGCATGTGCTACAAGAAAACCCAGAATGGTCATCTAGGCTAACAGTCGTATGGCACGACCTTAAGGCTCCATTGAATGATTTTGCCGTGAAAGCACTTGGTGATGTAACTCATGTTTTGCATCTTGCTGCTGGCTCTCATGTTGACAGGAGTATTGATTGTCCGATGGAGTTTGTAATGGACAATGTTGTAGGTACCTGTAACATTTTAGAGTATGCAAGGATTCATCTAAAAGACAGCCTAGAGTTGTTCTTATACTTCAGCACAGATGAAGTTTTTGGTCCGGCCCCAGAAGGTGTATTTTACGATGAAGATGCTAGATATAGATCTGGCAACCCGTATGCTGCGACCAAAGCCGGCGCTGAAGAATTATGTATGTCTTATGAAAACACCTACAAAATGCCAATTATTATTACCCACACCATGAACATTTTCGGGAACAGGCAACACGCAGAGAAATTTATTCCCCTAGTAATAAGCAATGTCAGAGATGGAAAAGAAATCTTTATTCATTCTAACAAAGAATGCACACAAGCTGGCTCTAGGCACTACATTGATGCAAAAGATGTAGCAGATGCAGTTGTGTTCCTTTTTGATAACCATAAGGTTGGTGAGAAATACAACATTGTAGGAAGAGAGGAAACTGATAACTTAGAGCTGGCTATGATAATTGCAGATCTTATGGGTAAGCCACTTAATTATAAAATGATTGACTTTCACTCATCAAGACCAGGTCACGATTTGAGGTATGCCCTGTGTGGAGAGAAAATGAAGAACTTAGGATGGGTTCCACGAAAAGACCTCCGCGAAAGACTTAAGGGCGTAATTGAGTGGAGTTTGAAAAACGACATCTGGCTAGGAAAAAAAGATGAGGATTGATATTGTTATGCCATCTTACAGGTCAGAATACCTGACTTGTTTGGCTATTAAATCGTTTGAGCAAAATAAATCAACTTTTGACTTTAGGTACATAGTGGTTGAGAATTCTGATGATACATCTTATAGGGATAAAGTAAAATCAATTTCTGAGAATGTCGTCTGGGTACAAAACCCGACCAACCTAATTAACTCCGAGGCAAATGCTATAGCAGTTGAAAAAGGCTTGGAACTTGTAGAGACTGAATTGGTATTTATTTGTCATAACGACGTTGCAGCGGTCGATCCCAGTTGGATGCATTTTTTGCTTTCAAAGATAAATGAAGGCAACAAGTTAGTAGGTACAGTTTTAGATAACATAAGAATTAAAGCAGTCCACATCTCAGGTTTTTTGACGTACACAAAGTTTGCTAAAGAAAATAACATGTACCCAACTTATGAGGGTTCCACGCAAATTCTCGATGTAGGAGACATCTTAACGCAAAAGTGCATAGAAGATGGTTCTTCTTTTTTCTGTTGTGAGAATACCGAAAATAATGATCTTTTGGTTGAAAGCCTCGATGAAGAGTTTAAATCATTCGGCGTTGATCGCTGCTTAGATGATTCTGGAAAAGTAATTTTTCTTCACTTGGGCAGGGGTACTCCGAAGAGCAATGGTACTTATAGCAAGCCAAACAGAATTTACCTAAAAGATTGGGTGAAATTTATAGTTCAAAAACTAGGATAAAAATGAATAAATACGATGTTGTTTTCTATGCTTATTGGGTTCACTCCTCTCATGTGCACAAATACCTTGCACTGCACAACAGACTTAAAGAGCACTGTAACGTGCTTACAATTATTGCCAAAGAACATTTTGGAATAACAGAAGAAGAGTTTAAACAATTTAATGCAGAGGATTTGGAGGGCGTTTTACATCTTGAAATGGACGATGCCTTAGATAAGCTAAGAGAAGTTGATTTTAAGGTTGGAATTTTTAGCTCCAACGGCAGAAAAGGTTGGGTAGGAGAAGACGGAGATCCAGAGCCTTTAGGTCGAAAAGACATTGACATTGCAAAAGAAAAGGGCGCTGTCAGCATACAAATTAGCGAAATGATTACTGATTTTTATTATGCTGGAGCAGACGTAGCCAGTTTGGTTAGTCAAGAAGGGGTTGATTGGCATCTTAAGTATGGGCGCCACAGATACCAGTGGAGGCCGTTTGACGCAAAGCCTCAACCAAAATACATGTTCTCTAATTGCTTATTGTGGGACAATACGGAAGAATGCTTACCCTATAAGTTAACAAGAGAACAATTTTGTCACAAGTATAATTTAGATCCTGATAAGGATTTTTTTGTATGGCTTCCAGATACAATTATTAACCTGTTCCGAGGAACAAGCCAGTCAGATTCGTACAGGGAAACTTATGAAAAAGTTTGTTCTTTAGATAACATCGTCGTAAAGCTGCACCCGCATGATTACAAGGGTTTACATTATTTTAAGTTTGACAACAAGCATTCTTCTGAACATTTCGCTGGAAAAGACATTCCTGTTGTTGAACCAATCGATACGCATTGGTGCTATAAGTACGCAGCATGCGGAATTTCTCTTCAGTCTTCAGTGTCGATAGAGTTTCCAATGTACCGAACTCCTTTTTTGTATGTTGACAATGGCGGCTCTACTATGCCATGGAAAGGCTTATTTGCCAGTTTAGCGCACCACTGTACCTCGGAAGAGCTAGATGAGTTTATGAAAGATGAAAAGTATAAAGAAGAAATAAAAGGCATGAACTCTTATTATGACGAAAAAATTATCTTTGATTCTAATAAAAAAGCATTGGATATATTGACAGAACAAGTCTCTCAGATTTTAAAATCAACTTAGTAAAAATTAAGTGCTTGACACTTGTGAGTTGTCGTGTTATATTATAGACTAGAAATAGAAAAGATGGGGTCTTGCCTAGTACATGTCTATAGTCAAACGAATTAAACCTTCTGGACTTACAGATGGATTTTCATACAATCGCTTCGAAGGTATGAAAATTACATTTATCAACATGCCACTTAGAGAGACAGCGTGTCCCAACACTCCGCCAGAGGGACCCGGCATCCTAGCGGCCATAGCAAGACAATACGGCGCAGAGTCACACATAATCGATCTTAATGGCTATAGAATAAAAGACGATGCAGCAAAAGCTAGAAATCTTCCCAACGGTCGACACTTGAGTTACGCCGAAACAGAAGCAATGATAGTAAAACATCTAAAAAACGTAGGTGATCAGGATGTTATTGCATTTTCCGGAAAGATTACGACCCTAAGATGGCAAGAAGAAGTTGCAAAGATGGTCAAGAAACACCAACCAAATTGCTTTCTTGTTACAGGTAACGGACTAGCAACAGAGATAAAGGCTGGTCTTTTTAAATGGATTCCAGAGTTAGATGGAATTGGCAGGTCCGAGGGAGATGAAATAATTCTTCTTATGTTGGACGACGCCAAAACAATTAAAGAGTTGGGAATTAGCAAGGCTATAAAGTCAAGCAAGTTAAGCCCATACTACATCGGAGAAATCGCAGGAAAGCACAGGTTCCAGTATGAGGGCGATAGACCTAAGAATTTGGACTCAATACCTTATGCTGCTTGGGACTTGCTAGAATCAGATCCATACGGCTATAACTTATTGGAAGATTACATTAAAGTCCCAGTATGGGGAATTGCTGCCAACAACAGTTCTGCTGCTCCGTTTGAAATGAAAAGAAGTCTAACAACTGTGAGCAGCCGTGGATGCCCTTATGCATGTGCTTTTTGCTACAGAGGAGCACAGGGCGAAAGAAACTATGGAATGCGTTCGTGCGAGCACATAGCAAAACAAGTAAGAGGTTATGTTGATAATTATAATTTGGACTTTATAGGGTTTCCAGATGATAACTTCGCTGTCGATAAAGGAAGAATCAAAAAGATGATCCCTGTCTTTAAAGACTATGGCCTTGATAAAGTACGATGGGGTACACACACTAGAATGGACGAAGCAGATGAACGCATATTTGACATGGCAAAGTCTGGCTGCGTCTACATTGGTTTCGGCGCAGAATCAGCATCAGAGCACACGCTGGAATTAATGCAAAAAAGAGGATTTATTTTAAGAAATGGCTTAACCCAGAAAAAGATCAATGGTAGAGTATACGATTTTCCTACCACTATGATTAACGCAGTTAAGAATTGCAAAGAAACAAACATTCACGGAAACTGTACTTGGATTATGGCTTTTCCGGGCGAAGAATTACAACATCTTAAAACTAGTGTTGCGTTTATTAAGTGGCAACAAGAGTTCTTATCTGGTCATTACGAAAAAGGAACACCTGAGTATTTCAATGCTATCCAGTCAGTCAACGCAAAGATGTTTACAGCTACGGCCTATCCTGGCACAAAGATGTGGAACATGGTTAAGCCAAGACTAACAGAGCATTTTGACATAACTTATGACAAGATGGGTGAGCCTGTGTGTGACGATGCTTTCCATAATTACGTTTTAGAATTAGATGATGCCACCAAGGTTCTTAATGACAAAAACGGCAACCCTGTAAACTTTGGTGCAATGCCTATGGACGATTTCCTACAGGCCAGAGAGCACGTTGATAACAATGAAATTGAAAAAATACTTGACATGTAAGGAGTTAAAGTGAAAACATTTATTATTGCAGAAATCGGAATTAACCACAACGGAGACATCAACATCGCGAAGCGCCTTATCAAGGCAGCTAAGGATGCAGGGTGTGACGCAGTAAAATTCCAAAAAAGAACAATTGATACCGTATACTCGAAAGAGGATCTAGATAGACCTCGTGAGAGTCCATGGGGAACAACAAATCGAGAACAAAAGAATGGTCTTGAGTTTGATAAGGACCAGTACGATGTTATCGACAACTACTGTAAGGAGTTAGGAATTGAATGGCTCGCGTCGGCTTGGGATGTTGAAAGTCAAATCTTTTTAAGACAATTTAATTCAACATATAACAAGGTTGCATCTGCGATGCTCACACACAGTAAGTTGCTTGAAACAATTGCGGAAGAAGGAAAACACACCTTTATTTCTACCGGAATGAGCACCATGGAACAAATCGCAGCCGCTATTAAGATTTTTGACAAAGCAGACTGCTCATACGAATTGATGCACTGTAATAGTACATATCCAATGCCACCAGAGTACGCAAACCTCAACACCATGGAAACTCTCAGAAATACATTTAATTGCGACGTTGGATACAGTGGTCACGAAACAGGATTGATGATTTCTTGTGCAGCGGTAGCAATGGGAGCAAACTCAGTAGAAAGACACATAACTTTGGATCGTTCAATGTATGGCTCAGATCAGTCAGCATCTTTAGAAATCAATGGTCTCAAAAAGTTGGTTGAGTACATTCGTGAAATTGAAATTGCAAAAGGTACTAGCGAAAAAACAATTACTGAGACAGAAATTAATGCTGCTAAGAAGCTTCGTACTGTCGACGACTTGTTGAGTTAGGAAAATAAATGTCTAAGATAACAGCATTAATTCCAGCGCGTGGAGGCAGCAAGGGAGTACCAGGCAAGAACATTAAGAAATTGCATGGTTTTCCATTGATCGCTTATTCTATCGAGGCATGCTTAGAAAGCAGCGGAATAGACAGAGTTGTTGTCTCAACTGACAGCGATGAGATAGCTGAAATAGCAAGGCATTACGGCGCCGATGTTCCGTTTATGCGCCCTGCACAGTTCGCACAAGATAATTCTACAGATTATGCGGTTATCAATCATTATTTTGATCAAACAGGAGATGAAGAGGTCGCCTACATTCGACCAACAACTCCTTTGCGTGATCCTAAAAAACTAACAAAATACGTTGATTTTTTCTTCGACAATAAAGATTCAATGTCGGGTCTTCGGTCGATGCACGAATTACCAGAGCCCCCTTATAAGATGTTTAGGGTTGAGGATGGCTATTGTAAGGGATTCTTTAAAGACTTTAAAGGCATAAAAGATTATACTAACTTGCCTAGGCAGACTTTTCCAAAAGCCTATCAGCCAAATGGATACATGGACATCTCCAAGACACAAACATTGGGAAGAGAAGGTACATCATTTGGCATGCAAATCATGCCAGTTATAACTGAGCAGGTTACGGAAGTTGACATGCAGCATGAGTTTAATCTTTTAAACTTCCAACTATCAACAGAAGAAAATGTTTTATTAAAAAACCTTAAGGAGAAGTTCGGTGACAGTTAAGACCAAGAATAGAGAGATAAGGGATGATTTTAGCTTTGATGAGGAATCTACAAAGGTAAGAACTTTTAGTCCAAGTGAGTACGAATCAAAAGAGATAGCTTCTCAGCTGCCAATGACTTGGCATAAAGCAAAAGGATTTAATGTTTTTGATGAAGACGGAAATAAATGGATCGACTTAACATCTGGTATTTTTGCCACGAACGTAGGCCATTCGAATCCAGTAGTCAATAATGCGATCAAAGAGCAGCTTGATTCAGATCTGGGTTTTTCATTCTTGTATCCTACTGAAATAAGAAAAGAGTTTGCTAAAAAACTCCTCGACATCTCTCCAAAGCACTTTGAAAAAATGGTCATCTTGAATACTGGAAGTGAAGCTACAGACATAGCCTATAAAATTATTAAGGGGTGGG
>Ga0098059_1001954_pt1 | contig 10006 bp, 8 predicted proteins | sample 20_taG_FD_92580 | JGI IMG/M metagenome (GOLD analysis project Ga0098059, IMG submission 92580) | Marine viral communities from the Subarctic Pacific Ocean - 20_ETSP_OMZ_AT15318 metaG | ecosystem: Environmental > Aquatic > Marine > Oceanic | place: Subarctic Pacific Ocean | collected 2015-01-19
CACCAGCCGGTGGAGCAGCTGCACAACAAGGGCCGCGAGTGGGAGGTACGACGAATGTACGGACGCGTCCGACACAGACGGGTGGTGGAACGCCTTCTCCCGGTGGAGGTGTGAGTCCGACTCCATCGACTGGAAAGCCATACGATCCGACAAAAGATGAGCTTTTGAGAGGTACTGGAGGCGGACCACCGGCAAGAACGCCAGACGGTAAGTTCAGTGACCGGAGAACCGGTGGTCAGGGTAAAACACCACCGCCGCGCACCACGCCTGGAGTGACCGTTCCGGGAGGAGCGAATTCTTTGGTACCGAAGAATTCTCCATATGGGCCCGTGCGTAGACCTCCCGCTCAACGCGGACCCGGGTCCTTTAACAAGGACAGGGAACAATGGAGGAAATCACTCCCGCCCATGAATCTGGATCCAAAAAAAGGGCCGGTAGGTTAATAAATTCAAAGGCCTCAAATGAAGCTATCTCGCACAATCGGTCATCCAGGCTCACCTCCATCTAAAGGCGGTATAAGTGGTGCTGGTGGTTATTATCTAAATAGACCTTCTTTTAAAGAGTATTACTCAAAGAAGAAAAGACCGATTAAGGAGCATGAAGATGAGCATGAAGATGAAGAGGAGAAAGAAATGTCTCCACTTAAAAAGACAGCACTAGCGCTAGGCATCTCAATACCCGCCGTGCTGGCATTATCACCAACAGCGCGCGCTGGTGCACTTAAGCTCATCGGAGTCAGTGACACAACTACCGACACAGGAACATCAACGCCTGAATCATAAGTTTTATTTTCATGCCTAAGCCATAAATATTTTAAATGGCTACAACCTTAACACCAATCTTAACCACGCTCCCGACTACAACGCCGGGAGATGGTTTTAGTGTCTTCTTATGGGATAGCCAATACAAATTTGTTCCTGGAGGTCCGAGTAATAGTTTAGGATATACTAACTATGTCGGTGACATTGGTGTTCATACATTCGGACTCAGCGGAGCTTATAACGGCGTGAGAGGTGCTTATCTTGGAGTTGGTTTTGATATAGGCGGCCAATTCGGAACAACAAATAATTATAAAACAGGTGCTTTGAGTGCCTGGGATGGAACGGCGCTATCAGCTAGAGAAGGTCTAAGTACTCCGGAGCCTAATTCTATTACATTACGCAGCGGAGCTGATTTAAATTGGTCAGTCATTACACGTACACCTAATTTGTCAACAATGTCGTCTCCCGTAACATTGCACCAGACAGTAGCTAGTCTAGATGATATCGAATATAAAAGATGTAGAATTAGATTACAAGATGGTGGTAAGCTTGTTAGAGTAGAAATAAAAGATAGTAATGGTGAGTATCAAACTTATCTAGAACAGACATTAGTACCAACAGCTACATTAGCTAACGCTGTTTATAATTCTGTACCTTCTATCCCGAATACATTTAACGTAGGTTTAGCCTTTTCAAATGGTAAAACAGCAAGCAACTGCTGGATTAAAAACTTTAGTGTTTACGGTGATACCGTTGATGATGCTAATGCAACGACAATATTAGATACACTTACCGCTCTTACCGTTGTAAGTCCGACAACCGCAGGATAAATAATACATAATGGCTGACAGCAAAAATATTGGTATTAAAAACCTGCCTCAGGTTGAAGAGGTGAAGGCGGGTGACTTTCTGCTTGTTGAGGCTGATGATGGTACAAGCATTATCGATTTCCAGGACTTTGTCTTAGGCGGTGATAATACAACACACGGATTTCAAATCTCCAGCCTGCAGACTGATGTTAATGACTTGAGTGCATCCGTCGATAATTATCATGGTGGGTCGGGTAATCTTCATTGTGTCTCACTAAGCGCCGCAGATGGTACAGTACAGTCCCTATCCGCTGCTAATTTATCCGCTGCTAAAATACATGTGCCTAATACCGTTGTTCAAATAGTATATGAAAAGAATAACGTCCAACAATCCTTTACGGCAACTACGGCTGTTGAGACGTCTATATCTGCTGCTATAACACCAAATTATAAATCTAGCAAAATACTAGGTCAAATTGTCATTAATGGTGTCCACATTTCTGGCGCTGCCGGTGGTGGATTTGATGTTGGGAGACATGATGTAACCAACAATACCTTTACTTATATCGTATCTGGCTACGACGATGGTACCGGTTCATTGGATTTGTACACAGGTGCCAATCATTACTTTCCGCCCTATGTTATAACATTTGAAGATACTATCCCAGCCGGTTCGACACAATTAAGATACATATTGTCTGCAGATGAAAGAGATAGCTCTACAATGACTATTAATGAGTACACCGGGACCGGTACCGGGATAAAATACTCATTTGCAATACTAAACGAAATCGCACAATAGAATGGCTAATAATACATCCATATCAAATTTGAGTGAAGTTGAAGAAGTCAATGCAGGAGACTTCTTTATCATAGACACTCCCAACGGCACACAAAAAATTGACTTTGGTAATGTTCTTATCCCTCTAGACAATGCTACTTTTAATACAACTATTTCAGCACATGCGACTGATATTACCACCAATAGGACAGAGATACAAACTCTAACTGCTGCTTTATATGACGGAGGCGATACCACATTAGCTGTCGGGTCCTTAAGCACACAGAGTCTTACCGCCGGAGATAGTCTTGTTCTCAGTGACAGTAATGCCACATTACCAGCAACAACGTGCACATCTTTAAGCTCACCATCGGTTAGTGCAGTTAATGCAGCTAAAGCATGGGTTAATTTTGATGGTACGAGTAGTGGAGGTACCAAAACCATTAATAACAGCTTTAACGTAAGCAGCGTGACAGATATCGCCGCTGGTAGTTTTGTTGTTACATTTACTGTTCCTATGTCTAATGATAACTACGCGTTCAGTGGTGGTACATCTGATGAGAACTCAAGTGCTGTTCGTGGACCTAACGGTCTCCACACTGTTAATATGAGTGCTAGTGGGATACATATATTCACTGGATATGGATCCACTGCTGGTTCCGATGGAGCGGCGCATGATAATGCCATAACTGCAGTTATTGTACATGGTAATTAATAAATAATTTTATGAGCATACAAGTAAACATGGCAAAGGCGGTTACTATCTGGAAAGATAAATGGCGTGCAGCTCGTGTGGATAAGCTTAGTGAGCTAGATGTTGAATTCCTTCGAGCTGTTGAAGCGGATGATACATCAAAACAAGCGGAAGTTGCCACTAAGAAAAATACATTGAGAGATGTAACAGACATGGATTTATCAAAAGTTAAAACAACTGCTGACTTAAAAAAGACGTGGCCAGCGTGCTTAGGTACCAAACCGGAGGAACTTAAATGAGTGATCTAATAAACAAACGTGTAATATATCCAAACGGTGATGGTGGAGTTTCAGTTCTCGTACCAGTACCGGATTGCGGTCTTACCTTAGAGCAAATTATTGCTAAAGATGTTCCAAGTAATACATACCAGATTATTGATAAAGCTGATTTACCAGCCGATCGTACATTCCGTGATGCATGGGAATATAAAAGTGAGTAGATAATATTGATGCTCTGACGATATCGCACAGTAATTCAACTGTCATAACGGATACCATCCTATAAATATTCTTAGATGGATGTATATCCCTTCAATACCGATAATACAAAAGCATTAAGTGCTTCATATGCATATGATGAGTTTGTATCTGTAGATAAAACTACAAATGTTTCCGAAGGCCAATTAACACTTATATCTAACAATATTCTTTCAGCTGCCGAAGACACTACGACAAATTATTATAATAAGTTCTTTCTCACAGATTATACGACAAATGATCTCGGCTTAACGGTAGATACTAATAAGTCCGTATATCCTAAATATATTGTCTCTACTTTAAAATTACGCGATCAAAACAAATATCTACACGGTGCTGGTACGAATAGAGACATACTTCAATTATCTGGAACGAGTACTACATTAGATGCTAATTCATTATTTGAGATAATATTAATCAACGAAGAGCAATGTGCAGTGCGCCAATACGATTACAAGTCAAATAATTCTACGTTAAAATATTTTACAGTTGCAGATGTTAATGTTAGTACAAGCTGGACGATGCTTACTGCAGCTGCTGATGCAACAGTAGTGCCAGTTAGTGCATCAGACGGTAATGTAGGAACAACGCAAGACAGAGACACTCAAGTCTTTAATTATCTCTACGATGAGGGGAGCGGTTATATTTCTCTCTTTAAGACGCTTTCTGCATATCAGCGAAATGCAGTAACAACGTGGGTATTGTCCGCGGCCAAGAATAGCGGTGGTTTGCATACATTAAAGTGCGTACAATTATCTGGTGCAATTGATACTGGTACAATAACAAATGAGACTGTTCTCAATGACAATACGGTTTTTGAATTGCGTAAAACTGCATATGCACCGTCAACGCTCTCGCTAAATGATACCTGGGTCAGCTATGTATCATCTGTCAACGATCTCTCATTAGATGTTGAGCTTGGTAACACTGTTGACAGTCTTAAAAACAATAAGATTGTAACAACTACATTTAATAACGTAACGGCAAATAATTATAACATTGATATTTTACCTCTCAAGAATCAGCTCAATGCTGAAGGTAAGGGAACTAAAAATAATATATTTAACGAAGATGCTGTCACACATAGAAAATACACCAAGCTTTACACGGGTACAAATCAAGAGCTAGGTTCGCATAATGTATTTGCAGGATACAATACAGGTACTAAAGAAGTATGTTTTCATCCAGATAAGTTAACATACTTCCACATACCTTATACATTTACTCCGTACACACGTCTTAGTATTCATGATTCTAAGTTTGTTGGTGCTGGTGCAATAGCAGGTGATAGACCAGCATCTAGCGATAAAGTATTTCTCAAACGAACAGAAGACTATAAGAATAATCTCATGCCACAGACAGACGACACGTGGGTATGTTCTTGGCTATCAGGAGATGGTAATATTAACGGTTCTGCCGTATGGGTTGATCGGTATTATAATCCTAGCTTCCTAACTAAAACAACGGCACTAACATCCGATCTAGTACAAATAGTAGATGATTGGAGCTCATTTGTCGTTTATTTGAGCGCAAAAGATTTTACTGTATTCGATGTTAAGAGCAATTTGGTCTTCGAAGCCGGTACGGCTTATGCTTATCATCATATTGGACATAAGGACTCACAGACCATTATTGATAAATGTAAGTATAATATTATTTCTGATAATATTGATGAGTACAGAGATGGTAGTGGTAGTCTGCTAACTAAGCCAACTGATAACAAATATGTATTTAACAGTAATGAATACGGTATAGTAAAAGATGTTGATAATAAAGGTTCGTTTGATCTTAACTTCTGGATGAAGTGTGATGACTGGACTACACCGTTTGGTAATCAAATAATTGGTAATTATATTGATAATGGTTTTGGAATATTTAACGAACAAGTCATTACGCCTAGCTTTGTAATACCGAGAGACACAGCTGTTGATGTTTATAATACAGCTTTTGTCAAGCTTGACACTCACACTCTTGGCAAGAATATAAGACTGTTTAAGAAAAGCCAGTCAACGAGTGGGTATTATATATTAGATGATCAATGGGTCGTCTATGAATATAACCACGACGGTGTTATAAAGAATAAGATTGATTTAAGTTCAAGAATCGCTTCTGGTTGCTTGCCATCTGATATGGATATTGATGATCACAACATTTATATCTGTACATTGAGTACAGCCAATGCAGCAGTTAATACTGATTATAATTCTCGCGCAGAAGCTAATGTAGTTAAATACGATTTAAAGAATCAAGATTCAACTTATAAAGGAGAGGTAATTAAGGTTAAGCTCTATGAGAGCAATAATAATACCACGCGTGGCGGAGCCTTGACAGGTCTGAGAATAGCGGCTCCTAATACAACTGCACATCCTCTCTTTGGTACCAATCCTATCGTTGTTGCAGCAGATTATAAAACAACAATTGCAGGAGTGAGTGCTATTAATAAAAACTTTGTTATTGATAATGACGGTGACCCGTGGTTTATTGCTAACAATAATGTTTGGACGTATGATAGAGCAATGAGCGCAGCAAGCTTAACGGTCGTAAGGGCTCTATCAAGCCAGGACCCGATTGTTAGTATTGATGTTGATAAGAGTAATAATGTTTGGGTTTTATACGGAGAGCAAAAAATAGCTAAGCTAGACAAAGATAGAAATGTCTTATTTACAAATTCCTTAACAGCAACACCATCAGGATTTAATAGTAGAAATATCGACTTTGTATATGAGTTTGGCGATGAGGGCTATGATGGATACGCTGTTGTATTTAATGAAGTCTCAGGCGCTGGTAACTTTATCAAGGTAGATCTTAATACAGGCGATGTAATTGATGTCGTAGAGGATGTATACAGCCTGGGTCAAACTGACGGTAGAGACTCGCTATCTGGTGTTAAATCGTTTAATGGTTTCGAAACTGTTCGTCGCTTCCAACGTAATGATGCAAACCAACTCAAATTTAAGATAGGGGTTGTTAATCAGTTCAATACTTCTACAGCCACAGCTGCCTACTCAGCACATACCTTAACGTTCTCAACATCCGGATTGAGTAACGACAGCCACAACTTCCATGTCTCGTTTAATGCTGAGAAAGGATTGTACAAGCTGTACGTTGATTCATTAGAGCAACAATCTATAACCCTGGCAGCAAATAAATTCTCGTTTTTACCGGTATTAGATAGTAATATTATCATCGGCGCAACGCCTTATATACATAATATTCTGTTACATAAATACACCAAGCAACCAAAATATCATAGAGCGGTAGGTGTTGAAATAACAAACTTTAAGCTGTACAGCAAGAACCTACAATACTATGAATTAAAATCACATTATAGGATGCTAACAAATATTGAACCAGTTAAATTTGACATGGCAGCCGGTAATAGAAACTACCTGGATGAGATAGAGCGCACATTTAAGTTTAAGATTCCAGGTAGGAAGAGTGAATTCTATAATGTTGATATCCGAGGCACAGGAATAACAGATAATACTCTTAAGAATAAATTAGTGGATAAGGTCATCGAGCATCTCGGTAATACAACTCCTGCATATACTAAATTAAATAAAGTCGACTGGGACGGTGTGACGGTAGATACTTTAACGTTAACAGGCAGAGAGACGATCATTGAAACAACAAATCTAACAACACAGAGTGATACTGACAATACAACCACATCGACGGGAGGCGGATATTAATGAACACTGATCTAACAAAAAGAACAGTCGCAGATGCAGCACCGGATGTGGCAGTTCTCTCTGGTACTAATATCGACAATGAGATTACAGAACTATTTTATTTAGATAGATATATAACAGACAAAATCGAATTACCTCACAGTTATAATGACGTTAGTTTTGAATACGATACTTTTATAACACAAGATAATTTTAACGCAAAAATAGACTTACTCCATCGTAATTTTTTATATCTCAATGCTCAGACAAAATTAGCTATTAATGATATGCCACTTGACGGTGTCTGGGAAGGTGCAATCGGTACTGAAACAACTGTTAATGGATTTAAGTTCTTATCTCCACAGACGAATACTGAAGCTGTCACTAACGTAGCTGCATCGAACGGTACTGTTCTTTCTGGGTTTACCGATTCATCATTTGTGCAAGATAAAGACGGTTCACGTTTTGTCGGATTTGTACCTGTTAAGAATGGCACTACATTGTTAGCGCTCGAGGTAGAACATACTAGTACTGCACCGTATATAACAGCGGGTAGAGATCCATTAGATAGATTTGGAGGTTCTGGTATAACGACACTCGAGGCAGCGACGGACCTATCTTTTACAAACATTCTAGATGTAGAAGCAACTAAGGACGGTAAGCTATTTGTCTTAGATAATAACCTTATTCACAAGCTTAATGTTGAGAGTGTTCTGACTCACGGTACAGCATTAACGGGTGTGGGTAGATTTTTAGAAAATTCTATCGGCGGAGAAACTTCATCTAAGGCTATTAATTCTAAATTTAAAGCTGCAAAGAAGATTGCACTTGATAAAAACGATAACGTTTACGTTCTCGATCCATCATTGAGCGGTTATAAGATCTTTGATAAAAATTTAAATTGGAAAGAGAATAAGATTGTTGCAAGCCAATTTAAAGCTTTGTCTGGTGATACATTTATTGATATCAATGTACATCGTAGCACAGGCGATGTCTATCTGCTCTCACGAGACGGTGTAATAACTACATACAGCACCTCCGGAAATTTCTTAAACACGTTAACGTTTTCTGACAGAGTGTCAGGAGAAACATTTAAGAATATTATCTTCTCTGAAATAAACAATAATATTTTCTATGTATTGACAGAGACTAATTTATATAAAAAGTTTGTATCTAGACCGAGTGAGTCAATAGGTACTTACAAGACGAGTAATATTTTAAATATGGCTGCTGTTTCTGGTACTGAGGCATTTTCATTCTTTGATGTTGCGTCAGGGATTGGAGATAGAGAGACTCTATTCCTCGGTTCTGAGTCAACAGCGACTTATGAGCCGCCTGTAACAAACGCACCAGTTGGAAAGATATTCATCGAACCATACGAAAAGACAAATTATAAGACATTGGCTTATGACCATTATAAGACTCAAACATACGACCTTTCAAGTGTTTATGTGGAGAAGGATGAATATGTCTCATCCTTTATGGTTAACAAAGCTCTCTATAAGATACTGTTTAATCATATGATTTTTAACGATCATATACATTCTAAGGTAACTGGTACATATCAAGCAAATGGACAGTTAGAGCTAACAGATATAGAATATTTGCAAGAATTTGAGACACACATCTTAAATTTATCTGCAAATAGTAACTATTTTGTCGGTGTAAATGAGCCGTGTATTGCAGATGTTGTTAATAGATGTGTTAAGAAAATACATAATTTACAGCTCGAGATAGCAGGCACACTACAAACAACCACAACAAATAAATACCCATTGCCCGAACAAACAGTAGAATTGAGCTAGAAAGGATAAATATTTTATATGTCAGATAATGTAAGATTTCATAGTAAGTGGCACGGTAAGAATCATCATACACTTGCCACTCCGGGATACTATGACTCTGCACGCGATCCCATTGCTGGTCCTGGTAAGGAGTTCATGGGTGACTTTTATTTGAGTGGTGGTTTTGTTGCAATTACAACTCCATCACTATCTGCAAATTTAGGAGCACGAGACATCCTTGATCTTCAATCCTTAAGAACTACAACTATTGCTAATAGTGCGAATTGGATAACTGGTAGTAAGTGGGGCGCGTTCGGTACATCTATTGCTCTATCCGGCGTTTATGCAAAAGTAGGAATTGGTATCAACAACCCGGCTCATCAATTATCCGTATTAGGGTCTGTATCGGCTAGCTCAGTGGTCTACGCAGGACCTTATCACGGTATCGAGGCTGACAGAGCTAGCAGCAACACGTGGAATTATGTTGCGGCAAATAGTGGAGGCTTGTTAAACAACTTGTCTGAAGTTGCGACGAACAGCGCATTTTGGAACTCAACATATTACAACATGTTGAATGATGTCATTCCTAACAGCGCGAATTGGAATTCAACATACTTGCAAGTACAAGACAGTACAACAGATCTGAATGTTGATAGCAACACACTCTTTGTAGACAAATCTCTTAATGTGGTGGCTATTGGTTCTAATACACCATCAGCCACATCTAAGTTTACTGTAGACACAGGTGGTACTTCAAATGTAGCAATCAGCGCAAACGGTACAATTCAAGCATCAGGTGACATCACTGCCTTTTCGACATCTGATAAAGCCTTAAAGGATAACATTGCTATTATTTCTGACCCGATTGCAAAAATACAGTCAATTAATGGTGTAGTGTTTGAATGGAGCAAGGAAGCACCCGACCACTTAAAGGGTAATGATTACGGTGTAATTGCTCAGGAGATTGAAG
>Ga0098059_1001959_pt1 | contig 9987 bp, 11 predicted proteins | sample 20_taG_FD_92580 | JGI IMG/M metagenome (GOLD analysis project Ga0098059, IMG submission 92580) | Marine viral communities from the Subarctic Pacific Ocean - 20_ETSP_OMZ_AT15318 metaG | ecosystem: Environmental > Aquatic > Marine > Oceanic | place: Subarctic Pacific Ocean | collected 2015-01-19
TTAGATAAAGCTAATTTATCGCATGATGTAAAATCTCTAAACCCAGATGAATATGAAAAAGCAATGGATCTAAGAAATCAAGCAAAAAGAGTTACAGCAAAAAGAATGCACTCTTATATAAATTCAAAGCTTGGTATGTTAATAGACGGCACAGGTAAAAATTATGAAAAAATATCAAACATGAAAAGACAATTACAGAAACAAGGGTATGATTGTTATATGGTGTTTGTAAATACCTCGTTAGAAGTAGCATTAGAAAGAAATAATAATAGAGCAAGAAAATTACCAAAAGATTTAGTTGTAAAATCACATGCAGCTGTAACAAATAACTTAGGTAAATTCCAAGGTTTATTTGGTGCAAGCAATATGTTGGTAGTAGATAATTCTGAATATAAAGACTTTGAAAGGCATGTAGTAAAAGCAGCAAATAGATTTGTAAACAAACCAGTAAAAAACACAATTGCTAAAAAATGGATTGCAAAAGAATTAGAATTGAAAAAATCATGAAACTTGGACAATGGCTAGCAAATAATATAATAGAAGACGATATAGCAGAATTCGTTTCAACTGGTAAGGTTAAAGACTTACTAGAAGCAAACGGTTTGGGTTCTGGAGAAGTAGACGATGGACCAACTACGTTTTTCAAGTCTTATGAAGACTATAAAAAGTCTACTAAAAAACAAGCAGAGAAAATGGGCTTAAAAGTTGTAAGTTTTATAATAGGTGAAAACCCGTTAGACGCTAGTTATTCTAATACTAATATACCAACATACTTTCCAGCAGGAGTTCCTGGTTCAATAACCTCCGCTGGTGGTAAAGATTATAAATTTACAAAAGCTTATTCTTTATGGAGAAAGAGAATAAAGGATATAGCCTTGGTAGTTGGTTATGAATTCTTGGATCATTTAGAGAAAAAGGAAATACCTTCGAAAACTCCAAGCAACGACAAGATAAAGGAACCACTCTCTCCTTCAAAGAAGCCTCTAACCGAGGCTGTAAGGAACGAGCACGCATTCAAAGCTATCTTTTTAGCTGGAGGACCAGGTTCAGGGAAATCTACTGTAATAAATAAGTTATTCGGTATCCCACCAAAAAATAAAGTGCAATCTGGTTTAACAACTGCAGGATTGAAAATAGTAAATTCAGATTCAGCATATGAATACTTAAAAGCAAAACATAAAATACCACCATCAGAAAATGATATGAGCGATGCTCAAAGATCTATGGGTGGTAAGCTAATGGCAAAATCTGTTAAAATTGCAAAAAAGCAATTATCTAATTATTTAGATGGTAAACTGGGAATTATCATAGATGGAACTGGTTCTTCTTCAAATGCTTTAGGTAAAAAGAAGGCAAGAATAGAAGAACTTGGATATGACTGTTATATGATATTCGTTTCAACAAGTTTGGAAACTGCTTTAGAAAGAAATAGAAATAGACCAGAAAGAACTTTACTAGATAAAGTAGTAGAAAGAAGCTGGCAATCGGTTATGGATAATCTAAAAACTTATAGATCTATGTTCGGAAGTAACTTTGTAGAAGTATCTACTGAAGGTAAAAGAACTGATTCACTACCTCCAGGAGTTAAACCTGGTATAAATAAGTTTTTAAGAAAACCTCCAAAAAATAAACTAGCTAAAAAATGGCTAAAACATGCAAGGGAGTTGTTATAATGAGAAAAGCAATAGATGATGCAAAAGTTCAGAGAATGAGGAATCTAGTATCTGGTGACTATAATTCAAAAACCAAAATCAGAAGTGGCTATACTAGAAAAAGGGTAGTTAGAAAAGAAGGCGATGTTTGGGAAGAGAATAAAAAAACTTGGACTGTTAAAAATGGTATAAAGCAAACTGTAAATAAGCTTGATAAGATAAGACTAGAAAATACAACCCCATTGTGTTGCCCCCAGTGCGATAAGAGAATGAAAAAGCAAGGTGATAAATTTGCATATTCTCACTTTAAGTTTTGTATGAGTTGCCTAGTAACCTTTGAAACTCAGATAAAAGTAAAAGGTAGAGATCATTGGTTCAAATATAAAAAAGAAGTTCAGGATGCAAATTTCGAATCATGGCTAAAAGAAGTATCTGCAGAATATGAAGATTTCATAAGCCAAAGAGATTCTAAAACTATGATATCAGAACATGGAGACATAGAAGATTGGGGAACTGGTCAAAGTGAAAAAGAATTACGTGAACGATTTAGTAAAGAAATTAAAGAAATAATGGGAAGAAGAAATGGCAATATCTAGAAAACAAATAAAGGCTATATTAAAAGAAGAATTGATTAGAATTAAAGAAGCTTCTATTACTAGAGGATTTCAAAAAGCTATTGAAGCTTACCAAGACATCCAATTAAAACAACAACAATTAAGAAAAGCCTTTGTTGCAGAAAAAAACCCTAAAACAAAGGAAAAACTAAAACAGCAATTGATCAAGATGCACAAGGTCGTTCAAAAAGCTGAATCTGAATTTCAAAGAGTTCTAAGAGATGAACCAATTGATTTAGATGAAAAACTAGTATTTTATTTCGATAAGAATAAAGATAAGATTATGAGATTTGATACTGATAAAAAGAAGAATAAAAAGTTTAATAAATAATAAGGAGAAAAAGTTATGAGTATATTAACGAATCTATTTTCTGGTGGAGCAGCTGACCTTGTAAAAGGAGTTGGAGGAGTCCTAGATGATTTAACAACTTCTAAAGAAGAGAAGTTAGCAGCAGAACAAAAAATACAAGAATTAATTTCGGATTACGAGACAAAAATGGAACAGAATATTACTGACAGATGGTCAGCCGATATGAATTCCGATTCATGGTTATCAAAAAACGTTAGACCATTAGTTTTAATATTTCTAGTAGTATGTACAGTTCTAATGATATTCATTGATGCTGGAGCAGTTTCATTTACTGTTGAAGAAAAATGGACTGATCTACTACAACTAGTATTGATAACAGTAATTGGTGCTTACTTTGGTGGTCGTACAATGGAAAAACGAGTAAAGCCCGAAGAAGGTAAAAGAGGTTTGTTCGGCAAACGTAAAAAATAAAGTATGGCTCAAAATCTAAAACAAATCATAGCAGCAGAGTATAAGAAGTGTGCTTCTGATCCTATGCACTTTATGAGAAAGTATGGGTATATTCAACATCCTACTAGAGGTAAGATCTTATTTGATCTTTACCCTTTTCAAGAAAAGTCATTAGAAGAAATATCCAAACACGACTATAGTATAATTCTTAAGTCTCGTCAATTAGGTATTTCTACTTTAACTGCTGGGTATGCTTTATGGTGCATGTTATTTAATGAAGATTTCAATACTCTTGTAATTGCAACCAAACAAGATGTAGCAAAAAACCTTGTAACCAAAGTAAGAGTTATGCATCAGTATTTACCTTCATGGTTAAAGGGTGGAGTAATAGAAGATAATAAGTTATCATTAAGATTAGGGAATGGTTCTCAAATAAAAGCTATATCAGCATCTGGTGATGCAGGTAGATCCGAAGCTCTATCATTATTAGTAATGGATGAAGCTGCTTTTATTGATAAAATCGATGATATCTGGGCATCATCTCAACAAACTCTAGCAACTGGTGGTAAGTGTATAGCATTATCAACTCCAAACGGTATGGGTAACTGGTTTCATAAGCAATGGGTAAAAGCTGAATCAGGTGAAAACCGATTTAATACTATTAGATTGCACTGGACGGTTCACCCTGAAAGAAATCAACAGTGGAGAGATGATCAGAACGAATTATTAGGTCAGCAAATGGCAGCACAAGAATGCGACTGTGATTTCTTATCTTCTGGTAACTCTGTAATATCTGGTGAATTATTACAATGGTATAAAGAGAGTATGTGCCAAGAACCAATGGAACAGAGAGGTCCTAATAATGAATTTTGGATATGGGAGTACCCTGATTATTCAAGAGACTATATGGTTGTTGCCGATGTTGCTCGTGGCGATGGCGGAGACTATTCCACATTCCATGTAATAGATGTAGAATCAGTAACACAAGTTGCAGAATACAAAGGTCAACCTGGTACTAAAGAATTTGGTAACATGTTAGTCAATGTAGCTACAGAATATAATGAAGCTTTACTAGTAATTGAGAATGCAAATGTAGGTTGGGCAGCATTACAACCTTCAATAGATAGGGGATATAGAAACTTGTATTATACATATAAGCACGAAGGAGTAGTTGATCCTACAACTCAATTGACTAAAGGTTATGATATGAAAGATCGATCACAAATGACTCCGGGATTCACAACATCTCAGAGAACAAGACCGCTTTTGGTATCAAAACTTGATATTTATTTTAGAGAGAAGTCCTGTACCGTGAAGTCGAAAAGACTGATAGATGAACTGTTAGTTTTTATATGGAATGGTAATAGGCCAGAAGCACAAAGAGGTTATAATGATGACCTTGTAATGGCTTTTGCAATTTCTTTATTTGTTAGAGATCATGCATTGAAATTAAGAAATGAAGGAATAGAGTTAAATAGATTGGCACTAAATAATTTTGAAAAATCTAGTGGCATATATAATAATACGAATACTCATCAAGCGCAATGGACAATGAAAACAGGACGTGAAGATGAGGATTTAACTTGGCTTTTATAAAGGGTTAGAAATAAAATGGAAAACAATACATTTTTTAATAGATTAAGAGGTTTATTTTCAACTAACACTATTGTCAGAAGGATTGGCAATAATAAGTTAAAGGTTATAGATGTAAATAAAGCCCAAGCAAAAGAAAAACTTAGTACAAACAGATTAATAGATAGGTTTAGCAAACTACATTCTACAATGGGAGCAGTTAATCCTGCTAATGATCCAAACTTCCACACGTTAAAATTGCAATTATATGGTGACTATGAAATAATGGATGAAGATTCAATAATTTCAGCAGCACTAGATATCTATGCAGATGAAACTACATTGAAAGATGAATTCGGCGATGTCTTAACTATTAATTGTAAAAACGATGAAGTGAAAAAGATCCTCCACAACTTATTCTATGATGTTGTAAACATAGAATTTAATTTGTGGCCATGGGTTCGTAACATGTGTAAATATGGCGATTTCTATTTGAAATTGGATATTGCTGAAAAGATAGGTATTATTGGTGTTATGCCAATTTCTAGCTATGAAATGTACAGGCATGAAAACTTTGATCCCAAGAATCCAGAATTAGTACAGTTTATACAAGACGCTTCTATGGGAGGCCACTCTGGATATAATTCAAAGGTAGCAAAAGTAGAATATGACAATTATGAAATAGCTCACTTCAGACTATTATCAGATACAAACTTTTTACCTTATGGTAAATCTATGATAGAACCTTCAAGAAAGGTTTGGAAGCAGTTAACTCTTATGGAAGATGCAATGATGATTCACAGAATCATGAGAGCACCAGAAAAAAGAATCTTCAAAGTTGATATAGGTAATATACCACCAGCTGAAGTAGATACTTATATGCAAAGAGTAATTAACAAGTCTAAGAAAACTCCTTATATGGATACGAAGACTGGTCAATATGACTTGAAGTATAATATGAATAATATGATGGAAGACTTTTATCTTCCAGTAAGAGGTGGACAATCTGGAACAGAAATAGATACACTTGGGGGAATGGAATGGACAGGTATCGATGATGTAAATTATCTAAAGGAAAGAATGTTTGCTGCATTAAAGATTCCAAAAGCTTTTATTGGTTATGAAGAAGGCGTTGAAGGTAAGGCAACACTAGCAGCACAAGATGTTAGGTTTGCAAGAACAATAGAAAGAATCCAAAGAATATTAGTATCGGAGCTTACGAAAATCGCAATTGTTCACTTATATTCTCAAGGGTATAAAGATGAAGATTTAGCAGACTTTTCTTTAGAACTAACAAACCCGTCTACTATCTATCAACAAGAACAGATAGAATTATGGAATAGTAAAATACAATTAGCTAGAGAAATCAAAGATACTCAAATTCTTTCAGAAGATTGGGTATATAAAAATGTATTCGAATTATCAGATGACGATATCGAAGCAGAAAAGATTAGAGTAAGAAAAGACGCTAAAGAAAGATTTAGAAAATCTCAATTAGAAATGGAAGGTAATGATCCTGAAATATCACAAGAAGCTCTTGGTACTCCTCACACATTAGCAGTACTAGATCCTGAAACTGATGAACCGGAAGCTCCTTCAGCATTTGAAAATAATGGAAAGGTTGGAAGACCTGATGAAGGACCTAAATCTGGAACTCAAGACTCTGCAAGAGGAAGAGACCCACTTGGGACAGAGATTAGAAATAGAGAAGGTAAGCTTAGTAATAACGTTAGAAGAAGATCTAATACTTTGAAGAGGGAATCCAATCTTACAATTGCAAAAAATCTATTTAATAAAAGCAAAAACGCTTCTATATTAAATGAAAACAGCTTATTAGATGATAACATTTAATACTATTATGATATTTATAAGAAACTAGGCAGAGAAGATGAAAAAGAAAAATATAAAACATTCGAAATTCAAAAATACAGGTGTATTATTTGAGTTATTGGTTAGACAAATAACCAGTGACACTTTGAACGGTGTTAAGAGTTCGCCTGCTATAAAGATACTCGAAACATATTTTAACTCTAAAACTGGAATTAGAAAAGAAATTCAAATGTATCACACACTTCAGAATCAAAAATTCAATTCTGAAGATAAGGCAAATAGATTTATCGATGCAGTGATCAGAGAATATGCAAAAATTAATAGAACTGGTCTAAGAAAAGAAAAGTATAATCTAATAAAAGAAATAAAGTCTAATTATAATCTAGAATCTTTTTTTAAGACTAAGATTTCTAATTACAAAATGAATGCTTCAATAGCAAAAACTTTAGATTCAACTTATACCAACCCAGCAGATAAGGTTAGATCAAGATATACTATAGTAGAATCTATAACTGGTAAATCAGTAGAGATAAAAAAGCAAAAGGCTGAAGTAATAAAAGAATTCTCAAAAGGCGACAAAGATTTAAGAATATTATCATACAACATATTATTAGAAAAGTTTAATAATAAGTATGGAAAACTTGGTATACCTCAAAAGAAACTATTAAAGGAATATATAAATAACGTTTCCAATACAGAAAAGTTAAAGAAGTATGCTGATACTGAAGTAATTAAAATTGCTAAAGTTTTGGGCAAATTACAAAAAGGCGTTCCTAACAAGATAGTAAAAATTAAATTGGGTGAAGTAAAATCTCAATTGCTAAATATACAAGGCGAAAAGAAACTAAAAGATTTACATCTTGTTTCCTTGCTAAGATCTTACGATTTAATTAAGGAGTTGAAAAATGTCTCTAAATAAAAAGTTAGATGAATTAGCTAAAGAGATAGAAGAAGCGAATACAACTGCAGATGCTGGAGGAGAATATAATACTCCTAATGCTTTTAGTAAAGATGGAAAGGAAGATGAGAATGATGTAGCTGAAACTTGCGGATATAAGAAAGTAAAAAATCTAAAGAAAGAGTCTAAGTTTATGAGACTTGCAAAAACTGCATTACTTTCTGAAGTTTCTTATAAAGACTACAAGAAAGATGAAACAGCAACTTCTAAGCAAAAAGTAAATAGAGCTATTAGAGAAATCAATAGTAAATTATATAAGATTGAAAGTATAGTCAATCAGAATATCAAGTTAAAATCTGAATCGGGAGTAGATTCAACTAAGTATTGGAAATCTACTAGAAGTAATCTTCAAAAGATTTCGGAAAAAATGCAACGGATATCAGAAAGATTAAGAAGGTTTTAATGAAAAAGAAAAAGACTATACTAAAAGAGAAGCTAGAAAAAGAAGATCTAGCAAGAATTCGAAAAATTATCCGTTCGGAAATTGCCGAGCTGTTTTTTGATTTATATAGAAAAAGAACCGTTTGGAGCAAACAATGAGAAATATCCTAATAGATACAATACCGTTTTCCATAAGTCCAGCACTGATCCGTGAATCAGAAGAAAGAAACAACGGAAGAGTTATAGTTACTGGTGTATTACAAAGAGCTGGTGCAAAGAATCAAAATGGAAGAGTATACCCAAAAGAAATCCTAATGAGAGAAGCTGCAAGATATGCTAAAACAGAAATAGCAGAACGAAGAGCATTAGGGGAATTAGACCACCCAGATTCATCAGTAGTTAATCTACAAAATGCATCTCACAATATAAATAAGATATGGTGGAAAGAAAACGATTTAATGGGACAAGTAGAAGTATTGGGAACACCATCGGGAAATATTCTAAAAGAATTATTAAAAGCTAATATAAAGTTAGGTATATCTTCAAGAGGTATGGGTTCTGTTAAGCAAATGAACGAAGATGGTACTGTAGAAGTTCAAAAAGATTTTGAATTAGTTTGTTGGGACTTTGTTTCAAACCCATCAACTCATGGAGCTTTTATGCATCCAGTAAATGAATCAGTTACAAAAACTATTAAAATAAATAAGTATGACAGAGTAAACGATATAATAAACGAAATGCTTTGCGATTTAACATGTAAATGTTCTTTACCAAGAAGGAGAAAATAATGAAATTAAGAAAACTATTAAAAGAAAGTGAAGAAGCTCAAAAACTGACAAGAGAACAGAAAAGAGCTATCATAGATTCAGTTTCTAAATTTAATGAATACGGAAAATCTGTTTACAGAGAATCTGATATTAAGGAATTAGTAAACACTCTTAAAGAGATGTCATCTAATGCATCGGCTTTAGCTGTAAATGAAGCTGGCGATTGGTTCGATGGTATATCTGTAAAAAGAGATATGAAAGAAGTAAATTCAGCAGTAGATACTTTTTCTAAAACTGCAAATGAGATAGCACAACTTCAACAACGCTTAGAATCTGTATTTGAAGACATAGGTCACAAACTTGGTAAATATTACGAAATCGCAGAGGCTGTAGATCATATTGATGATAAAGAAGCTGATACAAAATTCGATGACTTAAAAGATAAAGATCTTGATAATGATGGAGATGAAGGTGATGATGCTGATAAGTATTTACACAAAAAACTAGGAACAACTGCTAAAAAGACTGAAGGTATTAAATTAGAATCTTTAGTAAATGAAGGCTTTGGAACTTGGAAAATGCAATTTGTAAACATGACACTATCAGGTGTAAAATTAGATTCAAAGAAAGTTTATACTGTAAAAGCAAGATCAACTGTTGAAGCAATTAAAAAAGCTTCTAAAGCTGCTGGTTTATCTGGTGATGCTTGGATGGCAACTCAAACACACAAATTAACAAAAATAGGTTAAGGAGAGATATAATGAATTCTAAAACAATTAGAAAAATAATTAAAGAAGAATTAAATGCTCTTCTACTAACAGAAAAATTTGAATCTAAAAAACTATCAGATTTATATACTTTACTAAGCTCTTCACGTTGGAGTTCAGGGAAAAAAATCTTTCAAAGGATAGCAGCAACGAAAAAGTTTGACTGGGCAAATACACCAGACTCTGCAGTTAAGAAAGATACATCTGGCTATGGAGATTCAAGTGGCAACGTATTAAATGTATTCATAGTAACAAAAGCAAAAAAGAATACTAGAGATAAATCTTGGTATGGTGGAACAGTTAATCCTGGTTTACTTGGTATGACTCTTGGAAAATCTGTATTAGCTTTTAATGGTAATATCGTTTCTAAAAGAGGAGATAGAGCTGGAGCTGATTATAATACTAAAGGTATTCATAATTTCAAAGCTTTCGGTGAATATGCAGATATAGTTTATTCAATAGATACTTCTAAAGTTCCATCTTCTGCTGATCTAGCAGGTAAAAGAGCAGAAGCAAAAGCCGGAGCAACTGCTTTAATGGGTGCAAGAGATGTACTAAGATCAAATAGATCAAGATATGATCAAGCTCTAAAAATGAAAGCTGGAGAAGGTGGTTGGAAATCAGCAAGAGAATATGTAAAACGTGCACACGAACATTTCTTAAAAGCAATAGAAAACCATACTAAA
>Ga0098059_1001960_pt1 | contig 9985 bp, 12 predicted proteins | sample 20_taG_FD_92580 | JGI IMG/M metagenome (GOLD analysis project Ga0098059, IMG submission 92580) | Marine viral communities from the Subarctic Pacific Ocean - 20_ETSP_OMZ_AT15318 metaG | ecosystem: Environmental > Aquatic > Marine > Oceanic | place: Subarctic Pacific Ocean | collected 2015-01-19
CAAAAATGTTTTCCATAAAAAATGACATTAAAAAATACGGTACGTATCGCGATGTATTAACAGATTTAAATATTGATGCAGTATATATTTCTTCCCCGGTCACTCTTCATAAAAAATTAACTGTTAATTCCCTACAACAAAATAAACATGTACTGTGTGAAAAACCAGCTGCAATGTCAAAATCTGATGCTTTAGAAATTATAAGTGAATGTAACAAAAATGATTTAGCCTTTTTAGAGGGATTTATGTTTCAATTTCACACCCAACATATCACAGTTAGAGATATAATAAAAGCGGGAGAAATAGGACGCGTATTGTCTATTAAAGCACAATTTACCTACCCGCATCCTGCGCAACATAATATAAGATTGGATCCGACCTTAGGCGGAGGAGTTTTTTTTGACTCCATAGGATACCCTACTCTTGCAGTGTTAATGATAGAGGATAGTGATCCAGTGTCTATACAAGCGACACAACAGGTAGATAAAACACTATTAATAGATACAGAGGTGTCAGCAACTATTAAATTTGAGTCTGGTGTTACAGCTGAAATTTTAGCAGGATTTAGTGATAATTATATAAGCGAATATGTAATAAAAGGTTCAGAGGGATATATACGCGTATGTCGGGCATACTCTGTTACCCCAGATCATGACCCGGAAATTATAGTTAATGGTAAGATTCGAAAACTACCAACTGATGATCAATTTAAATCAATGATTACTCATTTTATAGATAGTATTAAATGCAAAAAGAAAAGACATATTAACAATACTAAATTTATAAAATTACATACAGTTTTAGATAATATGCTTAAATCAATTAACAATAACAAAAATTCATGAACATAAATACATTAATTACAGGCGGGGCTGGATATATTGGCACTGTATTAGCCGCCCGCTTACTCCAACTTGGGCATAAGGTAACCATTCTAGATAATTTAAAGTTTAATCAAACTTCATTACACGGTTTATGTTATCATCCTAATTTTAAATTTATATTAGGTGATGTTAGAGATAATAATACACTAACAAATGCAGTAAAAGATGCTGACTATATTATTCCGCTAGCCGCTTCTGTAGGTGCACCTGCCTGTGCTGCTGATCCACAATACGCAAAAGAAGTAAATTTAGAATCTATTAAAACGTTAGTCAAAATAGCTAGTACTAGTCAGCGAATAATTTACCCTAATACAAATAGCGGCTATGGAATCGGTAAACCGGTGGATTTTTGCACGGAAGAATCACCATTAACCCCGCTTTCCCTGTACGGTATAACAAAAGTTGAAGCTGAAGAGGTTGTTTTATCTTCCGAAAATAGTGTTGCTTTTAGATTAGCTACAGTATTTGGCCCTAGTGCTAGAATGAGAATAGATTTACTGGTAAATAACTTTACTTATAAAGCTGTAAATGATAGAGTATTAGTACTGTTTGAGGAAAATTTTAGACGAAATTATATCCATATACAAGATGTAGCTGGTGCCTTTATACATAGCATGGATAATTTTGATTTAATGAAAGGTGAGGTCTTTAATCTTGGTCTAAGCTCTGCTAACCTAACTAAAAAACAACTAGCATTAAAAATTAAAGAACATGTACCAGGTGTTGAAATTATTTCATCTGAATTTGGAAAGGATCCTGATAAACGTGATTATATAGTAAGTAATGAAAAGTTAGAGAATACGGGATGGGAACCCACACAGACTATTGACGACGGGATTAGTCAGCTTCTAACAATATATAAAATGGTACCCTCCCCTGAGGGGTATTTTTCTTCAAAATGAACAATGATCGAATATTAGTTATCGGAGATGGGTGTATAGATACATTTATATATGGTGACTCTTTGAGGCTTTGTCCGGATGCACCGGTACCTATTTTTACCCCAACAGATAATGTTCAAAACGGGGGGATGGCACTAAATGTACAAGCTAATATATCTGCCTTAGGTACACAGTGCGATATATTACATCAGGCAGAAAATGTTATAAAAACGCGATATGTAGATAAAAAAACAAACCACACTTTTTTAAGAGTTGATACCGGTGAAAATAAAATAAATCGTATATCTAAAATTGATAGTAATTATTTAAACAAATATTCTGCTATCGCCATTTCAGATTATAATAAAGGATTCCTTTTAGAGCAAGATATAGAATTTATATGTGAAAATCACCCATTGGTTTTTATTGATACAAAAAAACATATCGGTAATTATTGTGCAAATGCAAAATTTATAAAAATTAATGAAATTGAATATAACGTTTCCAGACACGCACTACAATCTTCTAAATATAACGATAATTTAATTGTGACTTTAGGATCTCGTGGCTGTAAATATAAAGATAAAATATTTAATGTAGAAAGTGTTGAAGTAAAAGATATGTGCGGTGCAGGTGATACATTTATGGCAGGTATAATAGTAAAATATCTCGCTACACATAATATTATTAAATCGATAAAATTTGCTAACGAATGTGCTACTAGTGTTGTACAAAAACGGGGGGTTGCCGTAGTTGATTTTTAGTAAAATATGTCATATATATATTAATGAGCGAAATTCTAATAACAGACAAAAATGATTTTCCGGAAAAAGTTCTCGGTAAAATTTATACTAAACTATTCGGGTATAAAACAAATGGGTTTCTTGTAGAAATCGGGGTAGGTAATTGTATGGCTAGCTTAGGCGCCGGCAGTAACACAGCAAATTTGGCTGATATGGGATGGTCGGGTGTATATATAGAGCCAAACCCAGATTTTATTGATCAAATTAAAGAGCGACATGTTAATAACAATGTTACAGTATTAAACTATGCAGCTGGTGACGTTGAACAAGAACTTGAATTAAGAGGTGATACCACTAGCACTGATACACTTAAAGCTTTCCGCAAGTTAGGTTGGTATGGAGCTGGTGAGGATGAAATATGTCATCATGTAAAACAACTTCCTGTAAATGATCTTTTCGAAAAATCGCAGGTCCCGTCGAGATTTGATCTGTTAACTGTTGATGTTGAAGGTGCCGAATATAAAATATTAAATAGTTTAGATTTTAACAGGTGGAGACCTGCTGTAGTTATGTTAGAAATTAGGGTCAATGACCCTCATTTTAATGATTTTCCTGAATTAGTGCAACTCAGCAAAGATTCAATTAATGTGTTACATAACAATGGATATAGAGTCGTATATGAAGACTATCAAAATGCGTTTTTTGTATCTGATGTGTTAGGTGGGGCTGTATTACGATGAAAACAGGCCTAATACGGCAACCAGCTGGTATTGGAGATATATTCTTTACCCAAAAAATAGCGAATCTATTAATTTCTAAAAAGAGATGCCATAATATTATATGGCCTGTATCATCTGAGTACGCTTATTTAAATGATTATATTGGTACAGATAATATAGTATATGTAGATGAAAATACCGATTTTGAGTATAAAGATATATACCTTTCATCAATTAATACTCTATATGAACAAAAAGATGTACTATATGTACCACTGCAACATGCTGATCAAACTGTAACATTACCTGATTGTAGAGCTCATGGACACATAAAATATAAATTTTGTAATAATTTATCACATAGTGACTGGAAGCATTATTTTAATTTCCGTCGTAATTTTAATAGAGAAAATAAACTAATTGACAAATTACAAATTAACATAAAAGAAAAATATAATTTGATTAATTCAAATTATGGTTCACCGCCTGCCTTTAAAAGCAAAAAAGACATACATCCAAATAATAATTACTTGAATATACATATGGATTTTATAAAAGACATTCATTTGTTTGACTGGCTAAAGATAGCAGAAAATGCTCAAGAAATTCACACTATGGAGACCTCTTTATGCTACTTACTAGAAAAAATTAACCTTACAAATGTTTTTATGTATTCAAAATATACTGCTGAAAGCGGTATTAAAGATAATTTTGGGTATATAAAAGAAAATTATTGTAAAGACTGGCGGTACGTAGATTGATATTTTTTTTTTGCAATATAATTATACATATATATGAACATTGGTTTTTGCGGATTAGGTAAATTAGGTCTTCCCTGTGCATTAGTTGCAGATAATAAGGGACATAATATTTTTGGATACGATATCGATCCAAAAGTAAAGGAAATATTAGAAACCAGATCTATTCCATATAAGGAAGAATTGGCCCCTGAACTGTTAGAAAATCATAGCATTAATTGGTCGAGTATATCTGAAGTAGTCCAAAATTCTGATATTATTTTTGTTCCTATACAAACACCACATGATAAGGAATTTGAAGGCATTACACGTCTGCCAGAAAAGAGAACTGACTTTGATTATACTTATTTAAAAGATGGTATTAAAAAATTAGCCGATGAAATTGCTAAACAAGGTGAGGATAAAATAGTAATAATTATATCGACAGTACTTCCAGGTACTATAACAAGAGAAATTAAGCCATTATTAAATGACAATGTAAAATTATGTTACAATCCGTTTTTTATTGCTATGGGTACAACTGCATATGATTTTTTAAATCCGGAATTTGTTTTGTTTGGAATGGATGACCAGAAGGCGTTTGAAGCTGCAAAACAATTTTACAGCACAATTCACGATCAACCGGTCTATAAGTGTACCATAGAAGAAGCTGAAATGATTAAAGTTACCTATAACACATTTATTACAATGAAAATTTGCTTAGCGAATGCTGTTATGGAAGTAGCTCACAAGCTAGATAATGTAAATTGTGATAATGTAATGAAATCATTATTTTTAGCTGGTGATAGATTATTAAGTCCAAAATATCTTTTAGGTGGGATGGGAGACGGTGGTGGCTGTCACCCACGAGATAATATTGCTTTGAGTTGGTTGGCTCAAAAATTAGATTTATCTTATGATTGGTATGAAAACCTAATGGTTTGTAGAGAAAAACAAACTGAATGGTTAGGAGATCTTATTATTGACAATCATAATTCTTCCGGGTTACCTATAATTATTTTAGGTAAGTGTTTTAAAAAGGAGACCAATTTAACAGTAGGTAGTCCTTCAATTTTATTAAAAAACATATTAGAGGAAAAAAAATATAATGTTTCTATTTATGATCCATGGGTTGATGAAGCCAAAGAAGGAACAAGCCCTAATGCACCTTTAAATGAGCCGGCAGTATTTTTTATTGGAACTAACCATGATGCTTTTTTAGATTATAATTTTCCAACCGGGTCAGTAGTAATTGATCCATGGAGAGTAATTAAAGACCAGGATGGTATTAAATTAATTTCTATTGGAAAATAGAAACAATGGATACAGTTAAACTTGTACACGTAAAAGACTTTTACTGGGCCAAGCGGCCCGGGCCTGGTCGTCGCTTTGACTCTGGGGTATTTGCTAACGTTATACCTTATAAAGATTATTATCTAGGCGTTACGCGATATGGTGCTGCTGATCAAGGGGACATTGTTGAAGCAATTAAACTAGATCATGATTTAAATATTATAAGTACAGCAAATGCTGTAAAGGGAGAAGACCCTCGAACATTTTTATATAAAGGCGAGCCACATGGTATTACCTGGGATCCACATAACTCAGTAACAACCGGCTCTTGGATATTTCACTATAAAATAATTAATTTAGTTACCGGTAAAGTTACAACATTAAGCATAGATAAAGTACCTGATCCAAAAGTTGAAATATTAGGTAAAAATTGGATTCCATTAGTAAAAGATAATGAGCTATATTTTATTATTGCAATTGACCCAGAACTTAGTATTCTCAAATGTAATTTAGAAAAAAGTACATGTAAATGGGTGACACCATTTACTGAAGATTTGGATATTACAATTAGCAGAGGAGGTACCTCATTAATTTATAATAAAGAAAAAGATATTTATTTTGGCCTAGGTCACCGGACTCATGACTGTCATAATCATTCTGCTTTTTTATATACTGTTACTCCTGATCTAAAGAAAGCATATGTTGGTCCAGATCTAGAAACATCTCGAGACTCTGGAGTTGCTGATCCACTATCCATATATCAAACAGGTAATCAATATTTTACATGCATCGCCCATTCACCAATACAACTTGGTGATACAACAGAGGTAACATCTGCTTTATACGAAATTATATTATGAAAAACACTACGACAGATATCATTGACTGGCTAAAGGAATATAAAAAAGAATCCGGGGTAGGGGGATTTGTAGTTGGAGTCTCTGGAGGCATTGACTCTGCTGTCGTATCCACTTTATGTTGTCTAACCGAGTTACCGACTTTAGTAGTAACTATGCCAATTAACCAGGACCCTACACTGCATAATAGATCTATACTACATGTAGACTGGTTGATAAAAAATTATAATAATACTATTAATAAAAATATTGATCTTACAGATGTTTATAATAAATTCGAATCATCAGTATCGTCATCTAATTTAGGATACGCGAATTCCAAGGCTAGAATAAGAATGACCACCTTATACGCACTAGCAGCTGAAAAAAATTATATTGTTGTTGGTACAGGAAATAAAGTGGAAGACTTTGGAGTCGGATTTTTTACAAAATATGGCGACGGAGGTGTCGACATATCACCAATAGCTGACTTACTTAAAAGTGAAGTATATAAAATTGCAAAGGACCTAAACATTCATCCAGAAATTATTAATGCACAGCCCACAGATGGTTTATGGGAAGATGGTAGAGGTGATGAGGATCAACTAGGAGCCACATATGATGAGCTTGAATGGGCTATGAAAACTTCAGACACAATTTCAAAACAAGAAACAAATAAATTAACCAACCGTGAACAGGAAATTTTAGATATTTACCGTTTTCACAGGAAAAAAAATATGCACAAAATGGTTAATATTCCAGTTTTTAAGACCAAATAGTAATTTATTGCCTTTATTAAAAAAGAGTTTATAATTATTTTATGAAAACAGCTTTAGTGCTCGGTGCCGGTGGATTTATAGGCAACCATCTTGTAAACAGACTTAAAAAAGAAAATTATTGGGTAAGAGGGGTTGATGTAAAGCAGCCAGAATATCAAGAATATTCCAATGCAGATGATTTTATAGTAGGTGATCTTAAGAAACCTTCCATTGTAGGGAGTGTATTTTTTGCTCCTGAACAACATTCATTAGAAGAGCCTGGATTTGATGAAGTATATCAGTTAGCAGCTGATATGGGCGGTGCTGGTTATATCTTTTCCGGTGAAAATGATGCAAACGTAATGCATAATTCTGCATTAGTTAATTTAAATGTAGCTCATGCAGCAGTTAAATATAAAGCTCAAAAAATATTTTACTCTTCTTCAGCCTGCATGTATCCAGAACATAACCAGTTAGATCCGGATAATCCAAACTGCGAAGAAAGCTCTGCTTACCCGGCAGATCCAGATAGTGAGTATGGCTGGGAAAAACTTTTTAGTGAACGTCTCTATTTAGCTTATAAGCGTAACTATGGTCTAAATGTTAGGATTGCTAGATTCCATAATATTTTTGGTCCACTTGGAACATGGGACGGTGGTAAAGAAAAGGCGCCGGCAGCAATGTGCCGTAAGGTAATAAATGCAGATAAAGAAATAGAAATTTGGGGGTCAGGTGAACAAACAAGAAGTTTTTTATATATTGATGAGTGCTTAGAGGGAATTCGTCGCTTAATGGGTTCAGACTTTACCGGTCCAGTTAATATAGGATCTGAAGAAATGGTAACAATTAACCAGTTAGTAGATTATGCTTGTAAAATTGAGAATAAAAAACTAATTAAAAATCATATTGACGGGCCCCTAGGGGTTGCAGGTAGAAATTCCGACAACAAACTTATTGAAAGCGAGCTCGGATGGGCCCCTAATTATCCCCTCGAAGCTGGTCTTGAAAAAACATACTACTGGATAAAAGACCAGATTGAAAATTCAAAATAGTTTATTATAATAATATTATGGTAGTAAAACAAGGTATATATGACGGAAGCTTAATTCATAAAAGATTTGCTTACGAATTTTTTAGAAAGGAAGTTTCACCGTATGGTAATATTGTAGCATTTCGCGCTCCAATGTATGTTAAAGAAGGTTTAATTGATTTAGAGGATACCTTAAGCAATGATTATATTCATAGCCAAGATGCAATCAATTTTTGTTGGGAAATTCCTGGCCTAGATCCGCTCGGAGCAGTATCATTTCAGCGACTTTTTAATACATCTGTAGCTAATATTATATCTTCAGTTATTAAAAAGGGTATTATGGTAGATGGTGACGATCTGATGGTACAAGATAAATTTGTAGGAACTGATAAAAAGGTTAGAGAATCAGGTAAGGTTAGTGTATCAATTACATATTCTCGAGATAATATTACACTAGGCCATACCGGTATTAATATTGTAGCAGGTGATAAAGCCCCTCCGTTTGCTTATTCACTTAATATAGATAATAGCTCTGTTGATTATATTGTTAACACAGTAATTGATTATTTTAATGCAGAAGTTAAAGATCAATTTATAGCTACTACAAAAATTATTGTATGAAAAAAATATTTACAAATGGTTGTTTTGATGTTATTCACCGCGGTCATTTAGAATTATTTGAATATGCTAACAGTCTTGGATACCTTTTTGTAGGTGTAGACTCAGATGAAAAGGTAAGGCTGGATAAGGGCAAAGACCGGCCCTATAATAAGCTAGATGATAGAATAAAAATGCTTAAATCATTGCGCTTTATAGATGAAGTTCGTAGTTTTAATGATACACAAGGGCTAGAAGATCTTATTAAAGACATTTCACCTGATATATTAGTAATTGGATCAGACTGGCGAGGTAAAAAAGTTATTGGTGAGCAGTATGCAACAAAGCTACAATTTTTTGAACGAATAGATGGATATTCTACAACCAATATATTAAAATATACTAAGTAATGAACTTTTTTCAGCTACAAAACAAACTTTTTTACTCTAAAAAAGGTAAAGCAGAAGATATAGATGCAGAAGGTGAGCAAGCTTTTGTTCCTTTTATGTTTAATAGATGGCTTTCATTTTATAACAACGATATGTGTGTTTTTACAAATGAAACATTTAATAAATTTAGTACCATTTTTGACGATAAGCAACAAGCATATAGACTTTACTATTATTTTATTCCTAGACTAAAGTGGAAAAAAATAGCATATATTAAAAAGAAAAAAAACGAAGTTGAAGAAGAGGAAAATTTGGAGCTTATAGCCAAAAACAAAAATATATCAAAACGAGAGTTACTACAGTACGTGGAATTAGCAAAGACGGTTGCTAAATAAATGTATGGCAATGGCAAGTATTGATAATTTAGCTCCAACAAAAAGTTTAATCGATTTATCTAGACCAGATAGAGGAGAATTTGGTTTTGAGGATTATGAACTAAGTTTTATTTTTGATGATATCTTATTAATAGAATATGTTGATGAGGATGAACACGGTGATGTACTTCGAAATGGTATTGTAGTACCTACAAATGCTATTAATAAAGCATGGCGGCAGGGTACAGTTATTCTTGCAGGTCCAGGTGCGCAATATGCCAAGGAAGGAGATGTTGTTGTTTTTCCAAATAATATGGGAGTGACCATTTCTGGTGTAACTGTGACCGGAAAAGGTAAAGTTCGTAAAGGTATTTTCTTAAACGAAGAAAGAATGTTTGGTATATGTAAGAAAAAAGATGTTAATTCAAAAAGCAGCGCTTGATCCACTTTTATTAGACAATGTATGTGAGATTAGATTTCCTCGTAGGATAGTTAAACCTGGTCAAGCTTCCACGAGACGCATGCTGTGCACTAAATCACTATCGTTGCTCGATTCAGTTAACGGTAGAATTTCTTTAAATTACTTTCCTCCTAAAGGACCACCAAAATGGTATTTAGGGCCCGATAACCTAGCAGTAGCCTGGGATATAATGATGCAGGATTTTCGAAACGTTAATATGAACGAATGTGAATTGATACAACAAATACCTGCAAATGATGATTTCTGGGAGTATTTTAACGAAA
>Ga0098059_1001965_pt1 | contig 9968 bp, 9 predicted proteins | sample 20_taG_FD_92580 | JGI IMG/M metagenome (GOLD analysis project Ga0098059, IMG submission 92580) | Marine viral communities from the Subarctic Pacific Ocean - 20_ETSP_OMZ_AT15318 metaG | ecosystem: Environmental > Aquatic > Marine > Oceanic | place: Subarctic Pacific Ocean | collected 2015-01-19
CGCCACCCGCAAACATTTCAACCTGTTGGACGACGACAGTGGCGAGTATTCGATAGAGATTCACCCCGGGGATATGGACGTCAGTACGATCAGCTGTCTGCGGGATCTGGGATTTAACCGCCTCAGTATGGGGGTTCAGGATTTCGATCCCACCGTGCAGCAGGCGGTCAACCGTTTTAATTCTGTGGAGGAGGTGCGTGCGCTAGTTGAGGCGGGCCGCGCAGAAGGTTTCCATTCCATCAGCATGGACCTGATCTACGGTTTGCCCTACCAGAGTTGGGATACTTTCAGGCGCACCCTGGACAGCATCATTGACCTCGGCCCGGACCGCCTATCGGTATTCAATTACGCCCATTTACCCCATCTGTTCAAGGTGCAGAGACAGATCGATGAAAGCGCGCTGCCCAGTGCGTCCGAAAAGTTGTTGATGATGGAGCGGATGACTCAGGTGTTGCTTAATGCCGGTTACGTTTACATTGGCATGGACCATTTTGCCCACCCGGACGACGAGTTGGCGGTGGCTCAGCGCAACGGTGTGTTGCAGCGCAATTTCCAGGGTTACTCCACCCACGGCGGCTCTGATCTGGTGGCCTTTGGCGTGTCCGCCATCAGTGCCATAGACAATGTGTTTGCCCAGAATCACAAGCAGATCGAGGATTACCAGATTGCCATCGACAGCGGTCATCTGCCGGTGGCACGGGGATTTGAGCTGAGCCCTGATGACCTGCTGCGCCAGATGGTGATCAAGCAGTTGATTTGCCATTTTGAGTTGAATTTTTCTGACATCGAGCAACAATTTGGCGTTGTGTTTGCCGACTACTTTGCGGCAGAGTTGATTCAGCTGCGGTCGATGATGGACGACGGCTTGGTGGTTCTCAACCCGGATAGCCTCCGGGTAACCCCGGTGGGACGACTGTTGATTCGCCGCATCTGCATGACTTTTGATGCCTATATCAACAAATCCGAGCCGGAAATTCGTTATTCCAAAATTATTTAAATACAGCCATTGAGTTGGTGATTGATTCGCGTAAACTCCCAATCTCACCTGCACACAGCAGGTGTTTATTCCTAAGGGGCGGCGCAAGCCTGAGACATCTTCGGATGAACCCTTTGAACCTGATCCGGATAGTACCGGCGTAGGGATAGGACGCAAAACCACCGTTCACTCCTTCCATATCCGGGTCTCTTTAACAGTGTTAATGGGGCTCATGATGATAGACCTTTTTCGAAAAATGCAATGGCTGGTATTTGCCTGCCTCCTTTCCGGCGGTGTGCTTGCCACAGAGCTCGAGAATTCCGAGGGCACAGCAGCCGAGACCCCCACACCAACGCTACCCGCTGAAACGATTCAGGAAGTCGTGGTGACTGCCGAGTTTCGTGACGTATCCTTGCTGGATACCGGCAACAGTGTCTCCGTTCTCGACAGTCAGCAGATTGAACGCCGTCAGGCCCGTCACCTGGACCAGCTCCTGAATCTGGTTCCGAATGTGAACTTTTCCAGCGGTGCATCGCGCGGCAAGTTTATCCAGATCCGTGGTATCGGGGAGCGCAGTCAGTTTATCGAGCCGCTGAACCCTTCGGTGGGTTTGTTGATTGACGGGATCGATTTCAGTGGTATCGGCGGTGCGGCAACAACCCTCGACTTGCGTCAGGTTGAAGTGTTGCGCGGTCCCCAGGGTACGCTCTACGGCGCCAACGCACTGGCGGGTTTGATCAATATGACATCCAATAACCCCACAGACATTTTTGAAGGTCACATTGAAACCTCCATTGCCGAGTATGAAACCCGCACCACCAGCGCGGTATTGAGTGGCCCGATTGTCGATAACCTGGGTTACCGTCTGGCCGTGCAGGGCCATCGCAGTGACGGCTATATCGATAACGAATTTCTCAATCGCAAGGATACCAGTAACATTGACGAGCTCACTGCCCGGGGCAAGTTGCAATGGCAAGTCAGCGATCGGTTACAGTTGAATTTCACCGGTTTCTACGTGGACGCCGACAATGGCTACGATGCCTTTTCGCTGGACAACACCCGCGATACGCTCTCCGATCAGCCGGGTCACGACCGCCAGGAGTCCACGGCCTTTGCGGTTGAAAGCATCTGGCAGGCCACTGAGCAATTTGATGTGGTCGGATTGGTCAGTTACGCCGATACCAACCTTGAGTACAGTTATGATGAGGACTGGAGCTTTGCGGCTATCTGTGATGACCAGCCTTGCGAGGGTTGGGCCTATTCCTCTTTTGATCGCTACCAGCGCAGTCGCTATAACGGCACTCTGGATCTGAAGTTGGTTTCCAATGAGGCCGGACGCCTTTTCAATGGTGCCAGCGACTGGGTGCTGGGTATTTATTACCGCAGGCAGAATGAGTCGCTACTTCGACAATACACCTATGCTGACGGTGACTTCACCAGTGATTTTGATACCCGCAACCGGGCCGTCTACGGTCAGCTGGACACCCGGCTCAGTGACCGTTTAAAGCTGGTCAGCGGCGCACGAATCGAGTTTCGCCGTGCCGATTATCTGGATAGCGAGGGGGTTCGTCACGATACCAGTGAAAGGCTCTGGGGAGGTCGTCTGGCTCTGGAGTTCAGTCTGAGCCCGGAAACCCTGCTCTATGGCCTGGTCTCCCGGGGGTACAAGGCCGGGGGGGTCAACAGTAACCCTGAGCTGGACTCCGATGCCCGGGATTTTGATACCGAATATATGTGGAATATCGAAACCGGCATCAAGGGTGACTGGTTGGATCGGACCCTGCAGGTTCAGCTGGCACTGTTTTACCAAATGCGACGGGATATGCAGGTCAAGCAATCACTGGTCAAGCCGATTACCGGTGATCTGTGCCCCTGCAGTTTTATTGACACCTTTGATAATGCGTCCAAAGGTCGCAATTACGGTCTTGAGCTGATGTTTGACTGGTTGGCGATGGATGATGTTCAGGTCTACGGTAGTCTTGGCCTGCTCCGTGCGACCTATCAGGATTTTGAAAGCCTGAGCCATGTGGATGCCGATCCGGAAAACAATGTGGCGGTCGATCTCGATGGTCGGGAGCAGGCCCATGCACCTTCCTACCAGTTTTCTTTGGGGGTCGAAGTGGCCTTAACCGGGCGGATGTCGGCAGCACTGGAAATGGAAGGCAAGCAGCAGTTCTATTTGTCGCCGCGTCACAACGCCAGGTCAAATCGTTACGAGCTGTTCAATGCCCGGCTTGAGTACCGGGTGCAACAGTGGGATTTCATGCTGTGGGGACGTAATCTGACAGACCGGGATGTGATTGTTCGCGGTTTTGGTGGCTTCGGCAATGACCCCCGCAATTTTTATCAGACCGAACCCTACTATCAGTATGGTGAGCCGCGCATGGTTGGCGTTACTGCCAAATACCGTTTTTAAGGGAATTACCCCAAGGAGGTTTGTTCTATGCAGGTGACCATTGACGTCAGTATGTATCCCAACCGGGAGGATTTTATTCCGCCGATCAAGGGGTTTATTGAGAGGATTAACCGCTATCCGGGGCTTGAGGTGCAGACCTTTCCCACCAGTACGGTGGTGCAGGGTGAATACCAGGCAGCTATGCAGGCGGTCCAGGACACCATCGCCGCTTGCCGTGAGGAGTTCGGAATGGCGATTTATGTACTCAAGGTAATTCCCGGCTATGAGGCGCTCTGAATGTCGAATTGGCTGAGCCTGGAAGCACTGGCAGTGGCTTTTTCATTGGCCTATCTCGTGCTGGCGATGCGAGAGAACAGCCTGTGTTGGTTCTGTGCCTTTTTTGGCACGGCTATTTATATCTGGGTATTCGGCGGCGTCAGCCTTTACATGGGTTCGTTGTTGCATGTCTATTATCTGGTGATGGCGGTTTATGGGTGGTATCAATGGCGTCGTGGCGGTGTCGGGCACCGTGGCGTGAAAATATCCCGCTGGGGGCTAACGCAACACTTGTATGCAGTCCTCGCTGTTGTACTGGCTTCTGCGATATCCGGCTATCTGCTGGGCCAACACACCGACGCACACTTGCCCTATCTGGACTCATTCACTACCTGGGGCGGGGTGCTGACCACGGTGATGGTGGCCCGTAAAATTCTGGAAAACTGGCTCTATTGGATTGTGGTCGACGGGGCATCTATTTACCTTTACCTGGATCGTGAACTTTACCTTACGGCCGGCCTGTTTGCTGTTTATCTGGTGCTGGTCGTGCTCGGTTTTATCCGCTGGAGAAGGCATTATATTGAGCAACAATTCGCTGAACAGCCGCGACAATCTGCTGCAACAGACGCTATCTGAATGGCGGCGCTGGGAAATCTGTCTGCCAGGTAAACCGTCTCTGGTTAAACCCATGTCCGGCGGCAGGACCAATCTGTCTTATCTGGTGGAAAGTGGCTCCAGGCGAGCCGTAGTGAGAGTCAATACACCACACAGCAAGGCGCTGGGGATTGACCGCCAAAGGGAAGAGGCTCTGCTTCGCCTGTTGCAGCCCACCGGGTATGTCCCCAAGCTGCTTTATGTGACCGCCGAGGTGCTGGTGACGGAGTTTGTCGACGGACGATTATGGGATGCCGGGACGGTTGATAGCCATCATCGGGTAAACCGGCAACTGGTGCCCCTGCTCGAAAAAATCCGGGCTTTTCCCAAACCGGCTACAGCCAGTCGTTTCAGTTATTTGAGTCATTGTCGACACTACCTTGCCCAGCTGGCCGTTCGCCCCTCAGTAGCAGACGCTGTCGAAGAGCATGCCGCAGCTATTGATGCCGATTCCTGGCAACCGGTCATCTGTCACCATGATCTGATACCGGAAAATATCATCGATACGGGTCGTGGCCTGGTGATACTGGACTGGGAATATACCGCCTGGGGACACCCCGCCATGGATCTGATGCGGTTGGGTGTTGCCGCAAGCCATCACAGCGCCGAGGACTGTCTCAAACTGCGGGGGCTCCAGCGGGGTATGGATGTCCTCTGGTTGGCCCTGACGGATCAGTTGGCGGGCGTCGTTTAAACCTGGCGATTATTGAGCATTCGGCCACCATACCACCTGATCCGTTTGGGGGCTCAGGCTCAGGTCTCCTTGTGAGCCGCCGCAATCATGGTGGATGCAAGGATACCGTAAGCGACTAACCATGCTTCCTTTACATCATCAGTAAAACTGTCACCAAGGCCGGTCTGCAGGGTTTCTATCAGCGCACCGCCTACAGTGTCGTAGTGGGCATCCTCAACACCGTAGGCGAGATGACGCCTGCCCATGGCTTCGACTACGGGCACCAGTTCGTCGAGCCGGTCCAGCATGCGAACTGCAGTGCCGATCATCTCCATCAGCTTTTTACCCTGCTCCCCCATATTCCCCTTGAACAGGGGTTTCAGGGTCGGATCAGCGGCAAACAGGTTGTTATAAAACAGCGAGGCTGCGGTATCGGCAATCGGTTCCACCTTGGCCCAGGAGGTTTTGCAGGCATGTATTTGCTCGGGTGTCATGGATATATCCTCTATTGTGGTTGGGCGGTCAGCTGCGAAAGCATATAGCTGACCGCCTGTGCCATTTGTTCATCGGTTAATGTTGAACCACCGCGGGCGGGCATCAGCCCGTAACCGTTGGTGGCATGTTGGACAAGGATTTCCTCCCCCTGGCTGATCCTGGGTGCCCACATCCTGTTATTGCCGATGATGGGTGCACCATTGATGCCCGATGCGTGGCAGACGCGACAGTTCGCTTTCACCAGTGGTTCGCCGGGGTGGGCGGAAGAAGGCGTCTGCCCGGCAGGTGTTCCATCGTCGACGGATGAGCCCGGCTTGTCGGAGCAGGCCGACAAGCCGAGACAAATAACAGCGGCGATCACGCATTTTTTGTTCAACATAGGGCCACCAGGGTCAGAAATTCGGATCAGTTAAAGAGGAACACGGATGACCACACCACCCATCACGTCACCGATATCGAAGTCGGTTCTGGGGGAGTCCTTGTGATCGTTATGGCAGGTTGTGCAGGCGGGGGAGACGGCGACATCGGGATATACCGCCGTAAAGTAGGTCACGTCACCCAGCTTTTCCTCGCCGTAGAAGTTTTCACCGGGATTGTCCACAGTGTATTGCAGGCCCTCTTCTTCAAGGGGGGTTTTGGGTGCATTCTGCTTGTTGATAGGCCACAGGGATTGTAGCGAGTAAGTGAATTCATCGGTCACTTCCGCGACGGCCTCCGAGCCTGCCCGGAACATCTGGGCCGGCAGTAAGGCCCCGTTTCCTATTTCCTTCCAGTGTTCATCCGGCTTGATGGCGCCCGCGCCATTGGGTCCCAGGCGCTGAATGATCAATTTGGTGTAGTTGGCCCGGTCGGCATTCATGACTGCAAAGAGTGAGTCAGTATAGAGTTTTGGTGGTATGCCCGCTTTTGCTGGTGGGGCTTCATTGCAGGCAGTAATGACAAGGCTTCCGGTGAGCAGTGTCGTTATCAGGGCTATTTTTTTGATGTGTTTCATGGTGAATTCCTCGTGGTTTCAGAGTAATGACGTGGGGGTAGGTTGTGGTGGTTACAGCGGTGAATTGCATCAGTCAGCCACCCGTTTGAGTGACCAGTCGATGGACGGAATGTGGTTGGCTGGTTTGCCGTTGAAGTTGTTCCTGATCAGTGCCGGGTCAGCCAGGGCGTCAATGGAAAAACCGAGACTGTGGCACTGCATGCAAACCGGCCGGATCATCTTTTCATTGGGACGCAGGTTGTGGTTCTGGTTGTGATTGACCTGTACCACCGTTTCCTGATCGATGATGTTCTCCGCTCTCGGCATATGACAGGTGGCACAGCTGACGGCCTGCTCCACCGGAATGGCACCGGCGATGGCCTGGGTTAACAACTGGCCGTGGGGCGAGCTGTCAACCCCCCTCGAGTGGTCATCGTTGTGGCAGGTCAGGCAGGCTTCGCTGGCGGCAAACAGAGTGTCTGTCCGGTGTGCACTGTGGCAACTGTTGCAACCCTGCTGCAGAGACAATGCCGTCTCCTTGAAGGGCATTTTGGAATCGGCAGGGCGGATAGCGGGCAGGGACTGGGCCAGTCGCATACCGTGTTTGCCCGATTTATAGCTTTCGGCTTCGTGAATATGGCAGGTCTGGCATTGCGCAATGCCGGGGTTTTCGAGCCATTCACCGGAGCTGACATCACTGTGACAGCCACCGCAGTCCACGCCGGCATCGGCATGGCTGCTGCCAGACCATTCCTGGTGGATATCCGGGTGGGCCGCTTTTTGCTCGGGGAATGTCGGCTGTTGTTCGGGTACGCGTTTGCTGGCGAGAATCGCGGCGCCATTGGGGTTGGTGAGGCGAGCTATTTCTTTCAGCCATGGACCCGCGTGGTTGTGAACGAGAAAGTCTTCAAAGAGTGCCCGGTTGTCGTGATAGTTGTGGCAGCCTGCGCTGGCACAACTATCAAAGGCCAGATCCCGATGACTCTCCCGGTCGCCGCCGACGTCGGTGTGACAGTGAAAACAATAATCCTCTGGCAGGGTTACTCCCATCGGGGCTGTAATTTCTTTGCGGTGCTCGGTGTGACAACTGACACAGTAGCGGGCATCCACCACACTGAGCCGGTCTGCATTGCGCGGGTCGGTAAACTTCTTTTTCGGGTGCGTATCGTTGGCCTCTGTCAGTTCCGCACCATGGCAGCCGACACAGGCTTCCTGGATCAGTTCTGGACCACCAAAGGCCTCTGTATGACAACTGCTGCAGGCCAGCTCGATCTGAAAGTGCCCATGGCTGGTCTCGCCGATCAGTAGTGCCTGTTTATTGTCGGCTTTGAACAGGATATAGCCGTAGTAGCCGGCTATCGACAGCGTGACAAGCATCCATGTGGCCCAGATGATTTTTTTCAATGCATCGGCCCCCGCATCAGTAGTAATACACGGTGAGGATATGTAAAGCCAAAAGGACGGGCAGGGGCCACGACACAATGATGTGCACCCATTGCATAGACTTTCTTGCGTCTTGCGCGGCCCCTGTCCGCAGTTTGTGGCCAAGGCCAATGGCACCACTGGTAAAGGCGCCCATCAGGAGTACTGCAAGAAAGTTAACGATCAGCAATTGATTGAGGTTGGATCCCAGGTGAAAACCGCTGTGCAGCACCAGTGTGATACAGCACAAGACCCCCAGCGAGACATGGACCAGCCGCCATCCTGAGAACTTGCCCATCCAGCGCCAGGACAGGCGTTTGCGCAGTGACATCAGCGAACCGATAGCGGTCAGCGCCAACAGCGTAAAGCCTGTGACCTGTTTCCAGAATTTGTCATTCCAGATGCCCTCGAACCAGCCCTGTTGTTGAACGCTGTCGGCTACTTTTGCTTCCGGCCAGAAGGCGAGCAGTACCACCAGTGCGATGGCCAGTAGTGCCCCTGCGGTGAGCGTGGCGGCCCCGGATTCCCTTTCCATGCCGGCAACGCCCAAAAGCTGTTGCAGCAGGGGTTTGCAGGCACCGCAGACGGTGCCGGCCCGGGTGCGGTCCTGGAGTTCCGGCAGTGTGCTGCAATTATTGGCGATGGCACTGGATAGTGCGCCGTAACTGATATTGTTGCACTGGCAAATGATCGTGCCGCTGGGCCAGTTGCCAATATCGTCACCGCCCTTGCCCCATAAGGTGCCGGTCAGATAAAACCGCAGCAGGTGCCAGAACCGGATTTTGCGTGCATTCTGATAGGCCTCCTGGACGCGTCGGGACTCTGGCCAGTTGCCAATAGCCACCGCACCGATGATCTTGCCCCGGAGCAGCACCAGCTTCCGGTAGGCACCGCTCGGCTTGTCAAAATATTGAAGTTCTTTCTGGAAGGGTCTGCTGGGTAACTCACTGATTTCTCCGAGACTGCAGACACTGGTGCCGACCACTTTGAGGTGGCTGATAGCCATGGAGCCCAGATAGCACGGCAGGTTTTCCTGTGGTTCATTGGCAATGATTTCCGCGGTCACCGCCGCCTGTTCGTAACCGGGGTTGACCAGCCCATAGGTGACGCCCAGGTGTTCGCAGCATTCACCGATAGCAAAAATATCGGGATCCGATGTCCTCATCTGGTCATTGACCAGAATGCCAGTGTCCACCGGGATACGGGCTTTTCGAGCCAGTTCCAGGTTCGGCGTGATACCGGTACAGAACAATACGGTATCGCAGTGAATCGTCTCGCCGTCCCGGGTGATGACCCCGGTGACATGCTCAAAACCCTCCACAGAGCGCACACCTGAATGGGTGATGACATCGATACCCAGTGCGCGGACTTCGGCTTCGAGAAGCGCTGCTGCCTGCTCATCCAGCTGCCGGTTCATCAGTCGCGAACTCTGCTGAACCACGGTGACGCTGGTATTGAATTTGAGCAACCCCTTGGCGGCCTCCAGTCCCAACAGACCGCCGCCCACCACGACAATATGACGAGAGCGAAGGATTCGCGCATAGAGACTTTCGGTGTCCTTGAGACTGCGAAAACTGAACACGCCCTGGCGCTCGATACCTGGAATGTTCGGAATATGAGCGCGGGCACCGGTGGCCAGCACCAACTTGTGATAGTGGAAGCGGGTGCCGCTGCTATCGGTAACAGTTTTCCGTTCGCGGTCAATTTCCACGATAGCGGAGCTGGTAAATTGAAAGTTGGGGTGATTGCCGAGAGCGGGCAACGGCAGATCGATATCATCCCGGTTAATCTCGCCGGCCAACAGGGCCGAGAGCTGAATGCGGTTGTAGGGCTTACAGGCTTCGTCACCGAACAGGTGAACAGCCAGTTGGGGTTTTCTGGCGAGAAGATCGTGGGTAAAGCGCATGCCGACGGGACCTGCGCCTATGACAATAATGCCGGCGTCATTGCGGGCAACCTGTGCCAGCTCAAGGGTGCTGGTATCAGGGGGTTCACAATAACCAATAGTGCTTGATGTTGTGGCGACCATTCGTTGCCTGTTCAATAAAAAAAGCCTGTCGGACCACTGTTAAAACAAGTGACTCGGCAGGCTTCATTACCTGGA